>Ga0255211_1000083_pt1 | contig 34408 bp, 20 predicted proteins | sample Miss_Yuk_RepB_8d_FD_183036 | JGI IMG/M metagenome (GOLD analysis project Ga0255211, IMG submission 183036) | Freshwater microbial communities from Mississippi River, Louisiana, United States - Miss_Yuk_RepB_8d | ecosystem: Environmental > Aquatic > Freshwater > River | place: USA: Louisiana...
ATTATGTCAATTAGGGTTTTCACCAAAAACCTTAAAAGTTTCAGGCGCATTTCCAAAAATAGCACACAAAAATTTTGTAAAAATAGTAAAAACTGAATATAACAATAGAAATTGTGATACTTATTGCTTTAATGAACCTAGACGTCATATGGGAATTTTTAATGGCATTTTAACAGGACAATGTAGTGAAATTATGCAGTACTCTGATAATATGGAAACCGCGGTGTGTAATTTGGCATCAATTGCTCTCCCAACCTTTGTGAATGAGGAAACAAAACAAATGGATTATGAGAAATTACATGAAGTTGCGAAAGTAGTAACATATAATTTGAATCGTGTCATTGATATTAATTTTTATCCAACAGAGAAAACAAAGAGAAGTAATTTGAGACATCGACCGATTGGTATTGGTGTTCAAGGATTAGCCGATGTTTTTATGAAAATGGATATTGCTTTTCATTCAGAACAAGCGAGAGAAGTAAATCGTCTTATTTTCGAAACAATTTATCATGGCGCAGTAGAAAGAAGTTATGAAATTGCGAGAGATTTGACAAATCAATATGCGTGTAATGATGGTGAGTATAATATGTATCCTGGTGCTTATGAAACATTTATAGAGTCTCCTGCCTCTCAAGGATTACTACAATTTGATTTATGGGGTGTAGAACCGACAGCAGGTAGATATGATTGGAAAGCATTAAAAGAGAATATTCAAAATTATGGAATGCGTAATTCTCTGTTGATGGCACCGATGCCAACTGCTTCAACCTCTCAAATCTTGGGATATAATGAATGTTTTGAACCATTTACAAGTAATATTTATAGTCGAAGAACATTGGCGGGAGAATTTGTATTGACGAATAAATATTTAATGCGCGATTTAATGGATTGTGGGATGTGGACAGAACGTGTAAAGAATAATATTATTGCGAATCAAGGTTCAGTTCAACAATTGGAAGGATTAAGTGAACATTTAAAACAAAAATATAAGACTGTTTGGGAAATACCAATGAGACATGTGATTGATATGGCAGCAGATAGAGGCGCATTTATCTGTCAAAGTCAAAGTCTGAATTTATGGATGGAAGACCCGAATTATGCGGCTCTCACATCGATGCATTTCCATGCTTGGCAAAAAGGATTGAAAACCGGGATTTATTATTTAAGACGTCGTGCTCGTCATAAGGCACAACAATTCACTATTGAACCTGAGAAAATGAAGCGAACTTATGTTCAAGAAGACCAACAAGAAGGATGTACTATGTGTTCCGCATAACCCGTGCATTCATATGAAAAAATTTATATAATTATCAAATAATTAGATAAATTTACTTTTTACGGTATCGTCGAGTGTATTTGTGTAGTTGTTTTGCTCTTTTCGTGAACTTATAACCACCCGTCTTATTAAAATTCGGCATATTTGACGGCTCAATTGGACAGTCATCAAACATATCATCGTGGTTTTGTACGTTAAAAACATTCCATGAGTTCAATGGTTGATTAAACTTGACACAACTATCAAACATATAACTCATATTTGTAACATTTGATACATTCCAACTATTTAATGGTTGATTGAACTCTACACAACTAGAAAACATCAACTCCATATTTGTCACATTTGATACATTCCAATTATCCAAAGGTTGATTGAAATTTTCACATTGATAAAACATATGACTCATATTTGTTACATTTGATACATTCCAACCATGGTTCGCGTCATCTACATGCCCTAATGGTTGATTGAAATCGACACAACCATAAAACATAAAACCCATATTTGTTACATTTGATACATCCCAATTTAATGGTTGATTGAAAAATTCACAACCAGAAAACATAGAACCCATATTTGTTACATTTGATACATTCCAATTTAATGGTTGATTAAACTCGGCACAACCAGAAAACATATAACTCATATTTGTTACATTTGATACATCCCAATTTAATAGTTGATTAAAATTATTACAACCAGAAAACATATAACTCATATTTGTCACATTTGATACATTCCAATTTAATGGTTGATTCAACCATGCACAATCAGAAAACATATTTGCCATTATTTTTACATTTGATACATCCAAATCACTTAAATTGGTTATCAAATTAGATGACGTACTAAACATGCTGTGCATGTTTGTTATTTTTTTAGAATTGAGAGTTCCAATTTTAACATCCTTAAAAACTAAAAATCTCAAATACATATTATTTGCAAATTCCACATTTTTCATACTGATGTTATTGTCTGATTTTATTTTATAACTTGTTTCTGTATGTCCATATGTATTTGCTAGTTTTAATATAATATAAGGATTTTCTAAAATAATATCATTTTTGTCAAATGTTATTTTAATTTCTACCGGAGAATGATGCTTTATTTCAGGTTCACTATTATTATATTTGATAGCTTCATTGAATACATAATTTAAATAAGAATTCATCTCCAATGGCTCTAGTTCATAATTTTTTTCGTTACCATTTAGGTCACGGACATACTTGAGTTCGAATACTTTTTTGTCATTCATTATGTCCATGAATTCTGAAAACGCATCAGCCTCATTCATTCCCATTTTTTCAAACGTATTATATTTCATAAACAATTCTTTTACACTATCTAATGTTTTATCAGGAAAATATTCACTATGAAACTGATTGTCTTCTCCTAGAGCAATAAACTTGACGATTTCAAAAAGGCCTCTCCCAGCACATTCCGAATATTTACCCGTCACAACACTAAACCTACTTTTAACTCCAAATTTTTCTATCTTTGGATAAATAAGAATATTAAATCCAGTGACCACATTTTGAATTATTGGAATATTTTCTTTACCAATCAATGTATCGATAAATAATTTTTTAGATATAGGATACAATGAATACAATGGCTCTATTCCAATAACACGATTATTCATTTCTAATGATGGTTTATTGAATCGCAATTTAATGTAATATAAAAGAATAAAAGAACCCAAATCAATGCCGATTTCTTTGGCAATATTAGGATCTCTATATCGTAGTTCTGTGCGACTCAACAAATTAAATTGCAACGGTGTTTTTTTCAAATAATCAAATACGGTTGTTTTTAAATCTAAGATTTCTTTGATTTCTGCGGCCATGTATTGTTCATATTCACGCAAATCAGTTTTTTCATGAATATGTTTTTCATATGCATTTGTTATATATTCTTCGTATGACATCTTCTCAATTTCTGCATCAATATGTTTTTGTTCTTTTTCCGGCAATTTTTTGTATTCTGGAACCAAAACTGTCGGTTCTTTTGCCTCTGTATAAACATGCGTAACTTTCATAAAATCACATATATTGACAAAACGTTGTTGTTGACGTGTCAATTCTTGTTTTGTTTTTTGTGTTTTCTTTGCGTTCTTTGCGTTTTGTTTCTCTTTGTTTATCGCGGCATATTTTTGTTCATTTTCATATCGTGTTTGTGATTTTTTTACTATTTTAGGTGGTAATTTGCGGGTTCTATTAGTGTATATATTTTTTATTGGTATAACACCAATATCATCCTCCGAATAAAATCTTTTTTTTGCTGTTTTTTTTGCGTTCTTTGCGTTTTGTTTCGAGTCATGTTCATGAGTTTTTTCATATTGCGTTTGTGATTCTTTTATGTACTCTTCGATTTTTCTCTGATGTGATAATTTTCGTGTTCTATTCGTTAACATAGCATTTATTGGTCTAATGCCAATATCATCCTCCGAATAAAATGTTTTTTTTTGCTGTTTTTTTGGTATACCTCCATGGATTCGATTTCCTAACAACATCGATTCTATTTGGTTTCTATCAATTACATCACTCATCAATATCGTTATCAATGTTTTCAATTCATCAATAAATGAATATTTGCTAAATAAATTATATTTCCCGGTTAAACCTCCTACAATATAAGGTTGTCCTTCTGGGTTGCTGATTTTAAATATCTTACTCAGTGACTCAATGAATTTTGAATGTTCTTTTGTATCTGATTCTTTACAGTTTAATATGTGTTTAAAAATAGAATCCATTCCTAAATTTCCATATTTTTTTATAAATTGAAAATCGGATTCTAACTTATCAAATATACTGATATAATCCAATACTATCTCTGCATTTTCATTTTTTAAGACCTCACAATCTTTAAAATTTGTATTATATGTCTGTTCTTTTTCATGATTCGCATTTGCAGACTCGATTTCACCCGGTTGACTTTCTCGATAATCAAATGTTTGATTGTCTAAAACAATAGTAGGTGCATCTTGAACAGGTGTTTTATAAATATAATTCTCTTTAAAAATAACATTGTGAGAGCCATTGAATGCGAAGAAATTGTCTGTATAAACCGGTATTCTACCACCTTTCATATTATAATATGTATATATTTTGTATAAACTATGTCCTTCTCCATAAACTATTTTGAATAAATATGAATATAAATATAGATATAAGTATAATAATAGTTATATCTAATGTTTCAACAACAACGAAAACCGACAACCACAAATTCTATAACACTGTTTTTTATTCGATTTTTATTATGGATATATGCGTGGAGTAAATATTATCTGGGAATTCTACCTGAACCTATAAAAATTGTATCCACCATTCAAATCCTAGAAAAACATTATAAGAAATATTTGGATATTTTCAGAAACCAATCCTATGATGCCGCAAATGAAAATATCGATGAATTTATGTATAATTATAATGAAAGAAAAGAAAAACTAACGGAAATCGGCAATGAATGGGAATTGCGTTGGCATAGACGCGTATTAATTGAAAAATATCCAAGTGAATTACTATCCATTGCTGGAGGCAAAAATATTATTATGTTTTTTGACCCTTATACGAATTCATTTCAATATTATTCAGATGAATCCACAGTACCCTATGATGTTTTGAACTATATTGCTATCAAGTATGTAGTGATATATCGATGCCGAGATTTTTTCATAGACACGATTATGCATCCGAATAATTCAATGTATAATGAATACTTGAAAGAAGAAGATAACGCATTAAGCACAAAACGACAAGCAAAAGAATTAAATGGTGCGAATGTATTTGTGGATTCTAATAAAAAAACAAGCGCAATGAATTCAACTGCGTTTTCGAAAGTAATGGACAAAAAAATGGATAATGTTAAAAAAGAAAATCAAAATAAAACTGCGCGATTGTATTCGAATTCTTTCACACGATTAGGAAAAGTTGCTGATTTTAATATATTACAAACACCTCCCAAAACAAAAGCCAATGAATTGTTGTTTGGAGATAATACATTGTCTATTCATGGAACAATGAGTTATTTCGATGACAAAACCACGGAATCTCTTGAAATTGTCGAAGAAGATTTGAAAGAGATAAACGAAATTAAAGAGGTACCAAAACCATCAAACAATGGCAAACTCTCGTATAAAGATTTCAAACGAATGAACATGAATCAAGAAAAATCATAATTCATATTATAATATTTTTACAATAATATTATAATTTTTATTCGCTGTCATTGTCATCATTGTCGTCGGATTCGTAATCGGAATCGGAATCAGATTCACTACTATATTCTATAGAGATTGGCTGAATATTTACTGTATTCGATAACAAAGTTGAATGAAATGTAGTATAATTACTCAAATAAATTGCGTTTTTAATGGGAGGCAATGCCAAAAAATCATCTGCGAATTCATAAGTTTGTTCAAGGATTTGTCGGTATAAGGGCATCATTCGATAATTATGGTCCATGATTGAAATTGGCATATGTCGTAAATCATATCCATATTCTGTGAACTCTTGTCTCGGACAAGGAATCATATATGCCTTTCCAAATTTTGGATTATAAATAAAAAACTGAATCAAACTATCTAATAATCTTTCTTTTGAAGTTATCGAATTTAAATATGTATATTGATAGTATAATTTTAGATAAGGTATGAAAATTTCAATAATCTCTGTTTTCGGACATTCTGGATGAATATGATGCCGGTCTATGGAATAATTCATTGTCCTACAATACCATTCAATTATAGCATAAACATCATCTATATGAAACGCATTTGTATTATTTTTATTTTCTATAAAATACTGAGATATCGCAATATCTCTTAGTTGGTTGTCATTGCACATAGAAAATCGATGAATATCAAAATCACATAACATAAATTGATGAAACAATGGAGAGATGATTTTACCGGTATTTTTACAGGCAATATAAATATTATAGAGATTGCTTCTAGAAAATGGCAAATTTGTATAAGGATTCTTAGGAAATTGCGGTGTCGGAAACAAATAATCATGATGTTGGAGAGAATTATTCACAATTTTTAATAAATCGGAAATCGTAAAACGATATGCGTATTCAGTCTCTATAATATTTATAATTTCTGTTATCGGATATTCTATTAAGGGACGTAGACTTAAATCCGTATCCACTTCATGGATACGAAGTTTTTTTGTTTTAATACGAGAGACGAAATTCCTTAACAATCTCCAACATCTTATCACCGGATAATAAGTATTTAATGCGATTTTTGAAAGATATAGTCTCTCTAATACAAATAAATAATCAATGGTTTCGGGATTGTAATATTTATGTTTATCAATTAGTTTCGCTCGTTTCAATGCCAAAATAACGGATTCACGATTTTCATTGTTTTCAGGAATTTCATTCGCAATATTAAATTTTGATAATAAGTATACGAAAAATTTATTATGAATTGATATATGGATAGACATGATTCTTGGGTTAATAAAGGAATTAGTAATATTTTATATTGATATAAAAACATAATTGATTGAACAATATACAAGACCAAAAACAATAGTGTTATTTGTTATTAAATTCTAATGCCAAGATTTTACATTTCTGAATATGAATATGTGCCAGACAATAAACGTCAAAAAATGGCAATAGAAGAGTCGGATACAGAATCAGAATATTCTGAATCGGATTGTGAATCACTTATCTATTGTGAACCAGGACGTTCATTATTGCCTCCCGCACCCATTTCAAAAGATATTCAAAAAATGTTATATACACCCCATTCACAAGATATTACAAACGCAAAAGAACGTTATTTATTTGGAGATTATGAATTTATTATAGAACCATCCGAACAATATACTACATGCCATACTTATCGTTTTTGGGGAACTGGAATGGTGTCAAGTTCTCAATATAAAACAATTCAAGGAGTAAATCGTAAAAATTATACGATCGGATTATCAAACGCAAAAATCACAGTTTATTTATATGATGATATTGAACGATGGATTCAAGAAACCGTCGATTCGCCTGTATTCGATAAAACACCAATGTATTTAATGCGACATAAGCAAACTGGACAGCATGTTTTGAGAGATTTGTCATATCGTTGTCGCCCTGATATTCTATTATCTACAATTGGATAATTAGTATAAGGATTTATTTATTATTCATTATATTTGAATAATAAAATGCTCTCAAATAACGAAGAAAAAGCAAGCAAATATATGATTTTGGCTAGAACAAATGCGGACTTATTCAGCAAAGACCCTCATACAAAAGTAGGTGCTATATTACTTGATTCCGAATTCTCACGTATTTTATCCACTGGAATTAATGGATTCCCAAGAAATATGAATGATAATATGAAATCTCGGTGGGAACGGCCTACAAAGTATAAATATGTGGCTCATGCGGAAATGAATGCGATTTGCAATGCGGCAAAAAGTGGAGTATCTCTAGACAATTCGATTGCAATTGTAACATTATTTCCTTGTAGTAATTGCGCAAAAGCATTAATACAAGCAGGAATTAAAAAAATATATGTGCCTGAAAATTGTATGAAATGTAATATTGAAGAATGGGAAGACGATTTTAAAGTATCCAGAGAAATGTTAAATGAAGTGAATATAGATATCAACATCATAAAATCATGAAAGAGAGGCTAATTTTCAAAAAAATCGTCAGGCAAAGTGTCTTCATTAACATCTTCTAACATAAGGTCATTCTCATTTAAATAACTACGTGCGCGAGGTGTAAAATAAATGTGTTGATGTTCATCATCATCATTATTTTCTATGCCTCTACATGCTGATACAATTAGGTCACAATTTTTAAAATTTATATTTTCTTTGCCAAGTATTTTCGACGAATGTTTTTTTAGTGTGCTGACGATAAAATTTATAACATCACTTAATGTAGTGTCTAATGTCGTACCATACATATAAAACCCTTTTGGCAATCTGTCAATTGGACCAAATAAGTCATCCGTTTCCTCTGGAGTTGCCCTGAATCCGCTATTCTTCTCAAAAACAAACCTTTTATTTTCTACACTTAATAATTTTGTGATTGTTTGGTCACTCGGGTTACATATAAAAATTCCTAATTCGGAATCTCTTTCCTTATTTGAATCTATAGATAAGTGCATTGTTTTCATTTTCTTATTCTCTGCAAATTTATGACTATATGTGTTAAGACGACCTTCACATATTTTTTGAATGGTAGAAATGTTAAAAAAAGTGTTCAATATACAACCTTCCTTTACGAGAAATTTCAGGGTTCGAAATGGAAACGTAGACATATCTGATGTTCGAGTTGAACTTAATTCACCATGCATATCAATAATAATTTTATAATCAGGTTTAAACCGATTTTTATGTGTTTTTTTTGTAACAGTGCCATTATCTTCTTCATATGATTCTGGAGAATGGTCTTCATAACCTTCCGGTTTTAATTCATCATATATAACGTCATTGGGTTTTTCAATACCAAAAAACATTATATACAATTCAACTAATAACCAACCATTTATCTTGCTATTTTTTTCCTCATTTGTTAATTGGGAAATTTCAAGTAAATTTTTAATCAATTTTCTGTGAAACTTCTTATCGTCTATTTTAAGTTCCAATGCATATTTTAAAATATTGCTAAATTTTCCTTTTTGGTCAATATATTTTTTTATGTAAATTTTAAGGGCATTATTATTAAACTTTATATTTTTATTTATGTATGAATTTACAATTGATGTTTTTATAGCGTTCATCGATTCAACCCGCGTACCATGAAACATTGATGTAGAATTTTTCTTAGTTATGTCCCAATTTATTTGTTGTTCGAAATTTGTCGCATTATAAAACATATAAATCATATCTTTCACATTCGATACATTCCATTCACCAATCGGTTGATTGAAATTGGTCGCATTAGAAAACATTTCTGTCATATCTTTCACATTCGATACATTCCATTCACCAATCGGTTGATTGAAATTGGTCGCATTATAAAACATTTCTGCCATATTTGTTACATTCGATACATTCCATTTGCCAATCGGTTGATTGAAATTTGTCGCATTATAAAACATTCCTCTCATATCTGTTACAGTCGATACATTCCAACTGCCAATTGGTTGATTGAAATTTGTCGCATTCTGAAACATATGAGTCATATTTGTTACATTCCATACATTCCAACCAAGGTTGTCAACATCGACATGCCCTATCGGTTGGTTGAAATTTTTCGCATTATAAAACATTTCTGCCATATTTGTTACATTCCATACATTCCAACTGCCAATCGGTTGATTGAAACTAGACGCATCATAAAACATCGCTTCCATATTTGTTACATTTGACACATTCCAACTGCCAATTGGTTGATTGAAATCGGTCGCATTAGAAAGCATTTTTGCCATATTTGTCACTTTTGATACATCCCAACTGCCAATCGGTTGATTGAATTTAGTCGCACTATAAAACATATAACTCATATCTGTTACATTCGATACATTCCAATTGCTAATATCTTCATTAAAATTCGTTTCCATAAACAAATATGACATATCAGTAATTTGCGAAACATCCCATTTGTTGATTTTTCCATATTTTTTAATCATTTTTGTCGGATAATCGTAATATTGATTAAGTGCTTCTTGCAATTCTTCTTTATTTGTAAATACATGCGCTCTCATTTGTTTATTGCTTTTACTTCTAGAACGACTTTTTGTTTTGCTTTTAGTCCGTCGGGTTAACCTTTTTTTGCTTATATTCACCCTTTTTTTACTATTTTTTTTACGTGTTGACTTATTTTTAATTCGAGTTTTTGTTTTCCCCATAATATATAAAATATATAAATATATTATTTTTGTTGTTCCGAGGTTTCAACCAATTTTGTGCGAAATTCGCGTTTGCACTGATTGCATGTTCTACTAAATCCAGGAGCATCAATCATTCCATCGGAACGATCAGAACCACAATATGGACAATCTCTTACATAAACTTTTTTTGGTTTAGGATCTGTCAAAAAAGAATATCCCAATGACGAATTCATTATATATTAATATTTATAATTAATATTTATATCATTCATATTCATAATAAACGCAACCCATTATGTACTTAAATTGAATTCCTGTTTTTTTCCACCATCATATTTATATCCGTGTCCTTCCTCTATCATTTTAGTATTTATCGATACTTCATCCGTTTCATCCAAATATACTTCAACTAAAATTCTTCCATATTTATCAAACTCGTGAAATTTGATATATATGAATTCCGTCGCATTTGTCAGTTCGATAAATCTTTGACGAGCAATTTTTGCCGCTGTTATCTCTTGTTCTCGATTTGGAGATTTCAATGCAGGCTTCATCTCCGGCGAATCATATCCTAAACATCTACACTTATATTTCATCGGAAATCCATTATATAAGAATACTAATGTAAATGTGTCCCCATCATACACACTTGTTATTTTTCCATAAGTCTTATAGTTTTTAAAAGAGAATAATGGAATTTCATCATATTTGAGAGAACGCAATTTATCAATAACCGGAATTTCAATTGATTCAATATTCCTTTTGGCAACACAGCAAAATCGATTTCCCATAATAATTTCTATATTGTTATGGAATCAGTATTCATAAATTTAGGATTGTTCAATTTTTCCATTTTCTAATTGATTCAAAATTTCAGTCGCATCATCACTATTAAAATCGCGAATTCGAATTTCTGGAATTTCTTCTGTCTGATGTGGCGTTATCTGATTGATTAATGCTTGATACAATGTTGTCGGCCTTGCGACCTCTTGATTTTCTACATTTTCTATTCCAGGAACTCGCTCTCCTTCATGGTCTTCTTCTATAAAATGTAATATTCTATCACGAATTGCGGTTCGGATGTTTATTATTTTTGAATATGGCTTATAATAATTTAATGTCAAGAGAATATAAACAACACATAAAAATATAACAATTGCTGCTATTTTCCATCCTTCAAAACTTGGAGTTAATTTGTCTTTCCTTGGTTCTTCCGTTGGGGATATTGTCGGTTGATTAATGATTGTTATTATTGGAGGTGATGCTGTAATTGACTGTATCACATAATCAGGTGTTATATTGTATTGATAATAAATTGAATTCACTAACAGTTGAAATTGTCCTTGAGAGAATGATTGTGTTAATTGATTTACATAATTTTGATATTGAAGAGATGCGTTTTGTTCTGTAATTGTTGTAATGGTGGAAACAAATGATAAATTATATTGGATTTGAAGTCGACGACGATTATTATATATTGTCTCTTTGTATTTTATATTATCGAGAGAAATATTCATTGTTCTCGATTGTGCGTAAAGAATTGATTGTTTTGTAATATTCGTAAATTCAATATAAGGATATGACATTGAAATCTCTGTATCAAATGATAATATAGTTTTATAATTTGGCGCGATAGTGGGCGCGAGGGTTGGGGCGAGAGTCGGCGCAAGGGTTGGCGCAGGGGTTGGCGCGATAGTGGGCGCAAGGGTTGGCGCAATGGTTGGTGCGATAGTGGGCGTGAGAGTAGGCGCGAGGGTTGGTGCAGGGGTGGGCGCGAGGGTTGGGGCGAGAGTCGGCGCAAGGGTTGGTGCGAGAGTCGGCGCAATGGTTGGCGCAAGGGTTGGCGCAAGGATAGTTTGTGAATATGTTTTCATCATGGAATAGTGTATTGGATAAGATTGTGAAACGTATGGATAAGATTGTGAAACATATGGATAAGATTGTGAAATGTATGGATAAGATTGTATCCAACTATTTTGATAATTGTAAGAGGTTATATGAAATAATATTTTGTCTATTTCATCAAACACATTATGATTGTGATTTATCGATTCACTACTAAATATTAAAGAAGCAAATACTAATATAAATAATAAACGCATTATTATGATAATATTGATAAAGAAAATAATCTCTATATGAGCGCAAAAATATTTATTGGAATATGTGGACTAATTATCGCAACACCACTTATACATGCTTTAATTATGTATAGCATATTTATTGGAGGAACGTATTTCATTCCAATGATAGAACCCTTATTTCATAATAATAAAAAAAGTCTTTTACCGTAATTTTTGATTTTTATACATGGCGACAAAATGTTCACAAATAATGATAATAATTTCTCTACATGGGATGTAGAGAAATATATGGATAACAAAAAACAATCAAATGTTGAAGATATGTAGAGACTGAATAAGGGGTGTCGGTCAAAAAAGAGAAAAAAATTATCTTTTAGCAATATATAAAAAATGGCAGGCGCATTGATGCAAATTGTTGCTTATGGTGTTCAAGACACCTTTTTGACTGGTAACCCAGAGATCACCTACTGGAAAATCTCTTACCGTAGACACACCAACTTCGCTATGGAGTCCATCGAACAAACTTTCAATGGACAGGCTGATTTCGGAAGACGTGTGTCTGCTGTGATGAGCAGAAACGGTGACCTTGCTTACCGTACTTATGTCCAGGTTACTCTCCCTGAGATTAACCAGTCGATGGCGGCTTCTGGAAAAAATGTTTATGCCCGTTGGCTCGATTTCCCCGGTGAGCAACTCATTGCTCAGGTTGAGGTTGAAATCGGTGGACAGAGAATCGACAGACAGTATGGTGATTTCATGCACATCTGGAACCAGCTCACAATGTCTTCTGAGCAACAGAAAGGATACTACAAGATGATTGGTCACACCACTCAACTTACTTATATCACTGACCCCACCTTCGCTGATATTAACGGACCCTGCTCTGCTTCTGCTGGACCTGGACAAGTTTGCGCTCCTCGCAAAGCTCTCCCTGAGACCACCCTCTACATTCCTCTCCAATTCTGGTTCAACACCAACCCTGGATTGGCCCTCCCTCTCATTGCCTTGAAATCTGTAGGGCAGAAAAGCATCCAACCCATTACATGCGAGAACTGTGATGGGGAATATTTGTTAGGGGCTCGCAATGGCTTTAGCCATCCCCAGATGCTAGTCACTTGCTATTAACACCTTAGTTAAAATAACTAAGGTAGTGTTGACAAGCGGCAACACCTCCAAATTGCGGGAAGTTCGTAAAGACATAATTCCTGTTTGTAAAATATATAAAGAATCTATCAGAAGTGCTATTAGTGGAAAAATGAAAAAATGTTGTAAATGCAAAGAAATTAAAGAATTTGAATGTTTTGGAAAGTTAAAAAATGCGGTCGATGGTTTAAGATATGATTGTAATGATTGTCGTAAACAGTATAGGGAAGAAAACAAAGTTAAAATTGCTGAAAAACAAAAAGAATATTATCAAAAAAACAAAGAATCGTTAAGTGAAAAAAATAAAATATATCGAGATAAAAATATTAACAAAATTAATGAGCAACGCAAAGAATATCGAAGTCGGCCTGAAATAAAAGAACAAGCCAAAATAAAAAACAAAGAATATTTGCCAATTAGAAAAGAAAATGTCAAATTAAGACGACTTACTGATAATTGTTTTAAAATTAGAGAAACATTAAGAAGCAAGTTGTATAAGGTTTTAAATAATATTGGTACAAGTTTTGGAAATATTTTAGGTTGTTCAAATGATATATTAATAAAATGGATTGAGTTTCGGTTTGATAATAACATGAATTGGGACAATTATGGTGATTTATGGCAAATCGACCACATTTTGCCAATTACAAAATTTGATTTTAACAATAAAAACGACATTTCAATATGTTTTCACTGGACAAATTTACAACCATTATACAAATGCGAAAATAAAAGTAAAACAAATAAATTAGAATTACATTATTATTACAACAACATAGTAAATGTTCATAGATTCTCACAGTATTACAAACAAGATGGGTACCAAGCAATAAACGAAAGTTTATTGTGGCTGAGAAAGAAACTCAGGTATGGTAATAATCCCATGTATGAAAACACGAAAGTGTTTGAAATCGATAATCCGCAGCCAAGCCTCTAACCCCGTTATAGTAAGGATATGAGGAAGGTTCAACGACTAAATGGAAGTGGGTCTGAAGTGTCTAACTAACACTAATGATGGCTTAAGATATAGTCTATTCCCCGGCTAAGTTCAAATAATCTAGTTGATTGGTTTTTGAATGCCGATAAATACACCGAAAGGTGGGGTATCGTGAAGTACAGTATCACGAAGTTAAAATCAACATTGATTTCCGTCCTATTGGTGAGTGCCTCTGGGCTGTTGGCTCCATGAGTGAAACCACTGGAACTGTTAGCGTTACCAGCGCTTACCAGGCGTCTCTTGTTGCTGCTTCTCTCTATGTCGATTTCATTTTCCTTGACACTGATGAGCGCAGAAAAATGGCTCAGAACCCTCACGAGTATCTCATTGAGCAACTCCAGTTCACTGGTGATGAGTCCGTTGGTTCCTCTTCCAACAAAATCAAACTCAACTTCAACCATCCCTGCAAAGAGCTCATCTGGGTTGTCCAACCTGATGCCAACGTCGACTATTGCGCTTCTCTCACCGGAGGTACCGACCTTTACAAACTCCTTGGTGCTCAGCCCTTCAACTATACCGATGCTCTCGATGTGCTCCCCAACGCCATCCATGCTTTCGGTTCCTCGGCTGAGACCTCTGGTGCCCAGGCTTTTGTCACCAATAGCAATGTTTTCCAGATGCCTGGTGCTTTGAACGCTTCTGTTGCTGGCGGTAATCAGGCTAATGCTGATTGGACCAACATGACTGCTTTTGATGTCAACGGAACTGATGCTGTAAACGGTTCCACTGTCTCTGATGCTGGTACTTTCGTTCTTGCTGAGACTGCTCTCGACATGCACTGCTGGGGCGAGAACCCTGTTGTCACTGCCAAACTCCAACTCAATGGTCAGGACCGTATCTCCGAGCGTGAAGGTTCTTACTTCGATGTTGTCCAGCCTTGGCAGCACCACACTCGCCATCCCGATACCGGTATTAACGTGTACTCCTTCGCCTTGAAACCTGAGGAACACCAACCTTCGGGAACCTGCAACTTCTCCAGAATTGACAATGCTACTCTCCAACTTGTCCTTTCCTCCAACACTGTTGCCTCCGTTAACACTGCCAAAGTCCGTGTTTACACCAGAAATTATAATGTTTTCAGAGTCATGGCAGGCATGGCGGGCGTGGCGTATAGTTCGTAAGGGACCTACATACAACGTGTTCTATTGAATGTATGGATAAATAAATTGTTTTTATACATTTTTGCGATTCTGTAAATTTGTTTTATTATAAAAAATAAAATAAATATCAAATTCAAACAAAATTATTATTTATTATCGTCATCATTGTCTATTTTTGATTGTGTTTCTTTTTCTTTACGTTTACGTCTTTGTTCAGCCATTTCAGCGGCTTTCATACGTCGAAATTCTTCATCGCCATATTTTTCACGTTGACGTTGACGTTGGATTTGTTTTTTGATTCGACTTTCTTCGCGAATATCTTCTCTTGATTTCTTTTGATTATTTTTTCGGATAGTATTGATTCCATGTTGTGGAACTTCTTCTGATAAAGAATCAATGTATGTATTAAAGTTATTATATATTTTTACAAATTTAGTTATCATATCGTCATAATCATTGTCACGTTTCATTGTATTACATTCAAAACAGCAAGGTCGACAATTATCATATACGTATCCTATAGTTGGGTCATACCTATCAATTCCATTGATGTGATGATGTGTATTTTCTTTTCCACACATATAACATTTTTCACTTATAATATTGTAATATTGGTCTTCAGTTAATTCAAATACGTATCCGCGCTTGAAAGCACTTCGGCGTGAATTTTCTATGCTACTACCAATATGGTCTGCGAATAAATGTGGATGACGTTTTCCACAAATAAAGTCAATATGAGTAAGTATATGTTCAATTCGCATTAAGAATGTATTTTTATGTAAAGCACCTTTCATTAAGTTACACATTTTACAACAACTCACACAGTTTCCAGATACGTATCCAGCATTTGAATCCAATCGGTCAATTCCACAAATTGTTTTATGTGTTTCAGTTTCACCACAATAATAACATGGTGATGTAACTAATTCAGAATATTCTTCTAGGGTTAATTCACATGAATGTCCACGTTGAGGAGCAGTCGTTCGCAAATTTTTATAGTTAGCGTCAATCGAATTTAACTTTTTATTATTTATTTCAGCAACCTTTTCCTGATTTCGTTCTCTCCATTGTTTCATATTTTCAGCATTTCTTTCCAAATATTCTTCTTGTTTTTCTCCTATCTGGCGACCTCGATAGTTCAAATGCTTCAATACCACTTTTTCATAATTGTTTTCTGCCCATTCTTTTTTTACAGCCTTTCGTTCCGGTTTTGCTTCATTTTTAAGGGCAACTTCATTGCGATGTTCAACATATCTTCGACTATCTAATATTTTTTGTTGATTTCTACAATCTTGACACGTTTTTGTAAATTTATCAACATCACCCCTTTCCGGAATAAATTGGTCTTTTTTCTTATCTTTCAAACATACTGTACAAGTTTTCAACGCAATCTCAACACCATCTTCAATCGTATACGTAATTTCATTATAGTTTTCGGCAACTTTCGAACGACGCGCATTGTCAGTTTCACGCTCTTTCATTCGACAACTTAAACAACGTACAAATTCATCATCCAGTTCCATAATCTCTCGACAACCACGAATCGCATTCTTACACGCCTTCTTTCCAGAATCTCTCACTTCGTCCAAAAATACATCCAATTGATGTTTCAAACAATATCGATTTAACTCAGACCGTTTGAATTTACATCCGTCATGTTCACATTTTACAACTTCTTTCAGATTTTCATCTCTTGTTTTTTTACCACGTTGACCACATGTATCACATGTTTTTCTACCATCTGACAAATAATAACATTTTTTACATCCAGAACAAATTGATAAATTATTCATCATTTCTGGCGTATAATCACACATATATTGGTGTAATTTACAAAATTGTGTGTCGTTAATCCCATAATTACGACAATTCGCGCGAGTTCTATCAATAGCAATACACTTCATTCTCCACCGTTATAGTACTTTCAATCATTGGTCCATTTTTTATTCAATTTTTTACAAAATTAAATAGGATTTTTTACAAAATTGATGGCATCTGAGTTTTATGTTTTTAGAAAGAATACAAACACATTTTATAATACAATTCAAAATATGGAAACCATCCGTATTGCTAAACCGAAACGTATTGTAAAATCGTTTCGATTGTTTGATTATCGTATATTTGATGAAGATGTAGCACCTGTCGCAGAAGAGGATGAAACCGAGAACAGAAAACAATCAAAAGATACAAAACGATTTGTTATCCAAATGTTTGGAATTAATGAGAAAGGAGAATCTTGTTGTATTTTTGTCAATGATTTTCAACCTTATTTCTTTGTTCATGTTTCAAATTCTTTCAATCGCAGTCATCTCAATCGTTTCGTATATAACATAAAACAAGCACTCAATGGTGGAAAACCAATGAAAAACGGGAAATCTTATTATGATGATTCTATTATTGATGCTATCCTAATTGATAAAAAACGTCTCTATGGTTTCACAGCAAATGATACGGACCAATTTGTAAGAATCACGTTTAAGAATACAATTGTATATAATAAAGTACGTAATTTATGGTATACGGGAGAGGGCGATAAACGTCGTATGGACAAAATTGGTAATCCTGTTTGGCCAAATACTGAAATCTATGAAAGTAAAATCTCTCCGTTACTCCGATATTTTCATATTCAAAATATCTCTCCAACTGGTTGGATTAAACTTCATTCTTCTGTTGTCGAATCTCCTGTGAAATCCACTTCATGTACGTTTGAATATATTGTTTCGAAAACACAAGTCATTCCTATGCCAGAAAAAGAAGCCATTGTTCCTTTTAAAATTTGTAGTTTTGATATTGAAGCCAGTAGTAGTCATGGTGATTTTCCTCTCGCACAAAAGAATTATAAAAAACCAGCCATGCAAATCGTGGATTCATTGAAAAAACTAGGAACTATTCAAGAAAACCCCGCCACATTTGCACCTTTATTTTCCAATATGATTTATCGTTTGTTTTCCCTTCCACACTCACTAAACGCAGAAACATGTGCCGATATTGATGTTGTTTATCCTAAAAAACAATTCGCAGAATTCTGTGAACATGGATTCATACAAAAACAAATACAACGATGTTTAAAATATAGTATTCAAACATTAAAAACAGAAGAAAATGAAGTTCAAGTAAAACATCAAACCATTCAGGCTTTTCTAGAAACTCGATTATCTATCAACAACGATTCACAATTAGACAATGAGATTGAAGAAAATGACGGTGAAGACATTGATTGTGAAGAAGAAAGTGAAGGTGAAGAAGGAGAAGGTGAAGAAGGTGAAGGTGAAGGAGAAAATGATGGTGAAGGAGAAAATGATGGTGAAGAGAATTTCACAAACCGTTTTTCAAAACCCATCTCTACTAAATCAATCAAAAAAACAACTAAAATTGCCGACATATTATGCGCCAATGATGATGATTATAGTCGCGATGATAAAATCACATATTTGACTGAAGTATTGGATGCTATTTTCCCTCCATTAGAAGGTGATATAGTAACCATGATCGGGTCCACTTTTATGCGTTATGGAGAGACAGAACCATATTTGAATACTTGTATTGTTTTAAATAATTGTGATGCGATATCGGGAAGCGAAATCATTACTGCGAAAACAGAAGTCGATGTTCTTCTTCAATGGCAACAATTAATCCAAAGAGAAAATCCAGATATTATTATCGGATATAACATATTTGGTTTTGATTACGAATTCTTATATCGTCGCGCAATCGAAAATGATTGTCTTGTCCAATTTCTACATTTATCGAGATTAAACCGACAAGATGAACTCGACCATTATACGAAAAAAATGAAAAGAGGTGGACAACTAATGGACATTGAAACTCATAAGATTGTATTGGCAAGTGGAGAATATAGTTTACGATATATTGCGATGCCCGGGCGAATTCAAATTGATTTATATGCTTATTTCCGACGCGAATTTAATTTGGCATCTTATAAACTCGACGATGTCGCCGCTGAAAATATTAGTGACGATGTTTCGGACCTTATAGACATAGAGCATGAATTTTATGGACAATCTACTGAACTATATACTAAAAATATTGTTGGATTGCATGTCGGTGATTATATTCGTATTGAAGAAACCGTTTTCACTTGTGATTATTATCAAGATGGCAAGAAATTCAATGTTATCGATATTTATGAAAAAGAAATCGAAGAAAAAAACAAAAAAGGCGAAATGGTGAAAAATAAGAAAAACGTGGTTGTTATTTTGGGACATCACGCAAAAGTCATTGATAGAACCAAGAAAATACGTTGGGGCATGGCCAAAGATGATATTGACCATCATGATATTTTCCGGTTGAGTAATGGCTCTTCCAGTGACCGTGCCATCGTCGCGAAATATTGTATTCAGGATTGTAATTTAGTTCAACATTTAATGCGCAAAGTCGATGTTGTCACTGGTTTCGTAGAAATGTCGAATTTATGTAGTGTACCTGTTAGTTTCCTTGTTTTCCGAGGACAAGGTGTGAAATTACAAAGTTATGTGGCGAAAAAATGTATGGAAAAAGGTTATTTAATGCCCGACTTGGATAAGTCGGGCGAAGATGGAGGTTATGAAGGTGCCATTGTGTTGCCTCCAAAAACCAAGATTTATTTCGATGAACCTGTCGCATGTGTTGATTATTCATCTCTCTATCCCTCCAATATGATTAGTCAAAATTATTGTCATAGTAGTAAAGTATGGGCAAAAGAATATCGATGGGACCCTGAAACTGATGGTTATTCTCTTATCAAAATCGAAGGCGAACGGGATGCAAAAGGCGTTTTCAAATATGATAATTTGCCAGGATACGAATATGTAGAAATCGAATTCGACACTTTTGAATGGCGCCGAAATCCCGCAAATCCACGTGCCAAAGCCAAGAAAACAAAAGTAGGAAAACGTGTTTGTCGATGGGCTCAATTGCCAAATGGTGAAAAATCCGTTTTGCCTTCTATTCTTATGGAATTATTAAAAGCACGCAAAGATACCAAGAAAAAATCAGAAAAAGAAAAAGATCCTTTTATGGCAAATATTTTGGATAAACGACAACTCGCCTATAAAGTTACCGCCAATTCTCTCTATGGACAATGTGGAGCACGTACATCCGCTTTTTATGAAAAAGATGTCGCCGCTTCTACTACCGCAAGTGGACGTATGATGATTATTTACGCTCGAAGTATTATTGAAGATATTTATAAATCACGTGCGTGTCAAACCAAAAATCACGGTCTAGTTATGACAAATGCCGAATATGTTTATGGTGATAGTGTCGCCCATTATACACCTTTATATGTATCTATTAATGGTATTTTCAGAATTACGACGCCGGAAGAATTGGCGCAATTATGGGGAAATGGAAAATGGCACACATGTGAAGAACCAGGAAAACAAACGAAACAATATTGTGAACTTCCAACAGGAGTATTGACTTGGACTGAACGTGGCTGGACCCGTGTTCATCGCGTTATACGTCATGTGTTAGCACCAGAAAAGAAAATGATGAGAATTTATACCAATCAAGGAATCGTTGATGTCACTGATGACCATAGTTTGCTGTTGAAAAATGGACAAGAAATATCACCGAAAAATATTGGAATTGGTACTGAACTCCTTCATCATCCTTTGCCATTCAGTGGATTAGAAAACGTTAATTATCGGGAGAATCTGACGGTTTATTTTAAAACACAACTCGAAGCCGCGGAATATTATTGGAGAGCAAAAACCGCGGATAATTATATAATTCTTGATAAATCGGATAAACCTGAATATAAATATATGGCAAAAGTATATCGAAATGTATATGATTATTCGAAAAATTCAATGTGCCGCAACAATACCGTCTTTTCATGTGGAATGGATAATTGTGTGAAACGAATTGAAATCCTCCCAGAATACCATGAATATGTATATGATTTAACCACTGAAAATCATCATTTCGCAGCAGGTGTTGGCAATATGATTGTCCATAACACAGATTCCGTATTCTTCATTTTCAACTTGACAAACTGTGAAACTGGAGAGAAAATCGTGGGAAAAGACGCTCTCGAAATTACTATTGAATTGGCACAAGAGGCGGCGGGATATGCTTCGCAATTCTTAAAACCACCGATGAATTTGGCATATGAGAAAACATTGATGCCATTTGCTCTTATTTCTAAGAAACGATATGTGGGAATGTTATATGAAGAAGACCCGAATAAATGCAAATTGAAATACATGGGACTTTCATTAAAACGACGCGACAGTTGCGATTATTTGAAAGATGTTTTCGGTGGAATTATTGTGAAACTAATGAAAGGTGGAAATCTTGATGCGGGACTCGAGAGTTTAAAATCAGCATTGACAGCACTTACGAAAAGTCAAGTTCCAATGGATAAATTGGCGATTACGAAAGCATTACGTGGTTATTATAAGAATCCGAAACAAATAGCACACTATGTATTAGCGGAGAGAATTGGAAAACGCGACCCTGGAAATAAACCGAAACCGGGAGACCGAATGAAATTCTTACATATTGAAACCGCGAATAAACGCGCATTACAAGGTGATAAAATAGAAACACCCGAGTATATTGTGGCGAATCAACTCAATATTGATTATACGTTTTATATTACGAATCAATTGATGAAACCGATTTGTCAATTCTTAGGCTTAGCATTGGAAGATATATTGAAAACACAAGGGAAATTAGCAGTAATCAAGACGTTTAAGAAAGATATGGAACAATTAAAGAAAGAATATGGCAATGATTTGGAATTATTCAATAAACAGAAGGAAAAATATTGTATGGCGAAAGTAAAAACGCTATTATTTGATAAATATTTGACTGAGATTATGAATAAAAGAAATGGATTACAACCATTGACCAGTTTCTTTCAAATAAAACCGACGAAATAATAATTGGTATAAGGTTTATAATTGTGTCTCGAGAGATTATAACTTATTTCTTTTGGAATTATGAAATGGAATTTGAATACTGAACGATTTTTTAAAAACACAAATTCTGTAATTGCTATGATATTGATTGGATTTTTAGCCATTGTTGCGATTGGTTATTTTTTTTGGGGTGCTGACCGGTATCGTGAAGGATTCGACGGACGAACGTATTTATTATCGTCGAAATCATCCGATGGTACGATACCTTACGGTTATTATCGGCCTAAAAATAATGATGGGACTTTATTAGTCGATGGTAATGGCAATGCATTGGTAGCACGGGTTCCTTATGGTTATAAAGCCGACTCAGGGTCGACTACTGGCATAAGCCCTATTACGAACACAGCGTCTTATGGTCAAGGTGCCACCCCAAGTGATACAAGTCCAGACAAAGGCCCGAATGATGATGCTTTGAAAAACGCGACCACATATAATCCAGATGATGTAACTACTGATTATCGTGCGAATGCGAATCTAATGTCGGATGCCGGAACTGATACTGCCGCAACACCCGATTTTAGTGGTAATTTAGGAGTTTATTATGTGTATGATAGAGATGGAAATGCAGTTCCAATGCCGATAGCACCGATAAGCGATACTGCGATTTATTACACACCGGGTGATTATGAATATGGTGGACCATCATATGTACCGACTTATGAAGACAGCGTATATATGAGTAAATTGACCGGGATGTCAACGACATCACCAGTGTATGATTCGGCAAAAATGAGAGGTGGTTTTTGTAGTTATCATGCCGGAAACAAAGCCAAAATAGAAGAAATGTGTCAAAAAACGGATGTCAACGCATGTGGTTCGATGTCATGTTGTGTGCTTTTAGGAGGAAGCAAATGTGTTGCGGGAGATGAAAAAGGACCGACCATGAAATCGAATTATGGCGATCCATTAATAACGAATAAGGATAGTTATTATTATATGGGCAAGTGTTATGGAAATTGTGTATAATCGCGCTGCAATCGATATCTAATAAATATAATAGTCTATTAGATATTCATAGAAGAGAAAGATGTCACTCAGTTTGATGTCAAGTTTGTCGAAATATGGAATTTTTTATTTGGGGGCTGGTGGAGGCGGTGGAGGCTTATTACCGACTGGAGTTGGACTGACTCTTGGGTCTTGGAATGTAACGGTGCCAACTGTTGGATTATCGAGTGAATTGCTTTTTAATACGTCGACAACAACTGATACAGGTAGTCCTGGATTTACTTGGTCTCCTACAGCAGTTTCATTGTCATCGATTCAAAAAATTAGCGGGACATCGTCGTTATTAATATCAACGTCGTCTAGGTTATATACTACAAATTATGTTGGTTATTATACACCATTTAATGGTCATACATTTTCTATTTGGATATATCCAACTTCATTAAATATTGCAAGTTCAAATAATGTAATAATCTCAAATGGTGGTGCGTTGCCAGGTACATCACCAAATGCGACTGCCTTCGGAATATATGGAGTTGGTACGTCTGTGGCAACTATGAATTGGCGTGCACAATATGGACAGCGCACAAATTCTCGACCAATTACTATGAATAATATAATTACTCTTGGTACTGGAATTATTGCGTTAAACGCATGGAGTCATATTGCGTTTACAATTGAACCAACTGGATATTTTTCGGTTTTAGTCAATGGTGTTCAATATAACAATCCATCACCAACAACTAGTGCTAATTTAAGTGCAGTAAATTTAACCACATTATGTATTGGTTGTGCAACTAGTACAACAAATTCTGCATGGGCTGGATACATTGATAATTTCAGATATTATAGAAAATCGTCAACTATTACTGATTTATATAATTTATGGTGTGAAGGATATACGCCTCCTAAAAATTATTCTATATTGGCAAATAATGCAATTTCTGTCACTAGTGGATGTATGTCTTTTACATTATCGAATTCTGCAACTGTACAAGCCTTAATTGTTGGCGGCGGTGGTGGTGGTGGTGGTTCTATAGCCGGTGGTGGCGGTGGCGGGGGTGTAATTTATAATACATACTCACTTACCGCAGGAACTTATAACATTGCTGTTGGAAATGGCGGAAACGGACAATTATCACTTAATGATATTAGTTCTTCTGCGCTAAATGGTGGGCATAGCATTTTTGGTTCGAATGTTGCAATCGGAGGTGGCGCTGGAAGCGGTGCGTCGATGTGGTTTTCACAAGGAACTACCGTTGGAAATGGTGGTTCTGGTGGTGGCGGTGGCCAATATGATACTACTTCGGGTGGAACTGGAACATCTGGACAGGGATACAATGGCGGAAAAGGCAGTTCAACCGCAGGCGGTGGTGGTGGTGGTGCTGGAGCACAAGGTTCTGATGGTACAAGTGGTGGAAACGGTGGTATCGGCATAACCAATAGCATAACAGGTTCTTCAACTTATTACGCAGGAGGTGGTGGTGGTAGTGGTAGTGGGTCAGTAGGTACTGGTGGATTGGGTGGAGGTGGAAACGCATCGAACTCAACTAACTGGCAGGATGGTTATTTAAATTCAGGTGGTGGGGGTGGTGCAGGCGGAACAGTAGTGTCCGGACGCTCTGCCGGAAACGGAGGGTCAGGAATAGTAATCTTCAATATACAAAACGGTAATTATTACATTTCTAGTAATACTACAAATTATAACATATATTATGTAAGAAATTCTATAAAATTTGATTTAACCGGTCCCCGCACATTTTATTATGTCGCCGTGGGACCTGGCGGTGCTGGTGGTGGTCGAACTGATGCATCTTATTTTTATGGTGGTGGAGGAGGTGGTGGAATTGTGAGCGGTTCTTATACACAATCTGGAGATACTACTTATAATATTACTATTGGGTCTACTGTTTTAAGTGGAACTGGAAATTCAGTCGCAACTAGTACACCAACTACAATTGTCGGCAGTACATTAAATGTGTCTGCTAGCGCAGGAGGCAGTGTAGATTCAACTAGTTCAAGCAATCAGTTAACTGGTGGAACCGCTGGAACATCGAGTCTTGGTCTAACCGGTTTTACAGGAATTACAGAAAGTGGTAGTCCAAGCGCAGGAGGCAATGGTTCAACTACGGCAGGTTCTGGTACACTTGTAACAACTGGATACACGTTGGACGTCGACGGAACCACTTTTTATATGTCTGGCGGAGGAAACGGTTCAAATGTATATATTGAAAATCTTGCGGCTGATTATCGATTTCGATTCGATACGAGTTTCGGAAATATTACTTATGCGGATGATGGTGTTTCATACGCAACATGTTTGGGGACAACTGGAACTGGAACAATTACTAACGCAGATTGTAAAGTAGGAACAAAATCATTACGATTGTTATCAGCAAATTTCCAATATGCATCAATATTTTTTAATGGTGGGGGATACACAACTCCTAGTTCTGGTGGATTTTCTATATCATGTTGGTTTAAAGCAGATGCTAACACTTCATCGTTCCTTCGTTTGTTTAGTTTTTCTAACAATGGCACTGCTGCTAGTAATGAGATCACATTTTGTCCAAAAGGAGGGGCATTATTGTATGTTGGAAGTACACAATATACTTACGTTCCCACATTACCAGTAGACGGAAACACCGGAAATAATGGAAATGCTTATCAAAATAACATATGGTATCATTTTGTATGGACATTAAGTTATGCTAATAGTGGAAGTTTAACTAGTACATGGAATATATATCTGAATAACAATAAAAATACAAAAACTGGCAATGCATATCTATCTACAACATTTAATAATACGTCTGGTGGTTTTAATTGTAATAATATAGGAAGAGCAACCGGCAATAATGCTGGTTATTTATCGTGTTATGTTGACGATTTCAGAATTTATAATCGGGTTTTAACGGATGCTGAAGTTGCCGAAATTTATAATTACACTGCTTCTACCTATCAAGTTGGAAATAATACATTTGGAGGAGGTGTTGGAGGCGGTAAATCACTTGGTGTGTCAACACCATTCGCCGGTTCAGTCCCTGGTGGTGGTGGAGGTGGTAGTGCCAATAATACTCGTGCCAATGGTGGAAATGGTGGTGTGTATTTAATTGTTCCCAAATAAAAAATAATTTACTATTATATTTAATGTCACTCAGTTTAGTTTCTGGATTCTCCGGATTTTCTAGACTTGGAAAACCACGCATATTTGCAACTAGTTCAAATTTTAGTAGTACAAGAAAAACATATAGTGGTTATATTTATAACATAATCGATTTCTTTGCGAATGGAACAATTACTGTAGCGGGTGGCTCAGTGTCTGTGAATTGTTTAGTTGTTGGCGGTGGTGGTGGCGGCGGCGGTGGAAGCGGTTCTGGGGCAGGTGGTGGTGGAGCGGGCGGTTCATCTACTTTAACAACACTTACACTTTCTCCCGGAACATATACTGTTACTATTGGAACTGGAGGTACCGGAGGTGTTGGAGGCACTACCACTACGAACACTAATGGAAATCAAGGCAATTCATCGTCTATTGGAGTTTTAGTCACCGCAAATGGCGGCGCAGGAGGTTTAAAAGGTGGTGTTAATATTGGCGGGTCAGGGGGTACCGGTCAGAGCGGAGGAGGAAATGGCGGAACCGGTGGCGCAGACCCTAGTACTAATTCTTCTGACGGTGGAATCGGTACGAATTATAACAATATCCTAGGAGGTACCACCCTTGATGGAACAACAAATATTTATTTTGGAGGTGGTGGAAGTGGAGGCGCTCGGGATACTCAAACGGCATTAAAAACTGGTGGCCGAGGAGGAGGTGGAGCAGGTACAGGAACATTAGGAAATAGCAATGGCGGATTTACTCCATTTTGGTATTTATCAACATCCATTACTGGAACTTCAGTAACAAAAGTAAAATCAGGCGTTGCGAATTCCGGTGGTGGTGGGTCCGGAGGAGATTCTGACCAAAGCAATGGTGGGTCCGGAGGAACTGGTTACGTTGGCATTTGGTGGACAGATTATTGATTTCGAACTTATTTTATTACAGTTATAAAAACCATAATAAAATTGCGATTTAAATTAGAAACCAGTTACCGATGAAATCGCCAATAACGGTTGTTGAGTATTTGATGTAGCCGCAGGGGGATCGCTGTATATTAAATATAATTGTTGGACTATTTTTGTACTTGATGTCACTGTAGTTGAACCACTCGTAGTTACATTAGTAGTACCGTTCACCGTGAATGTTGTAAATATATTTGTTGTTGCAGCGCTTGAATTTGAATAAATAACAGTAATTGTATAACTTCGATTTGCCACTGCTGGTATATTTATAATATTTAATGTTCCTGCCGCAGATAAACTTGTTGTATAAAAAAATATATTTCCAAGCGAATAATCAGCAGTTGCCACATTTGAATTTACTGTTAATGGAACTATAGTCTCTCCAACACTTGTAAATCCAATCTGTCCTGAAACATCCAATGACAATCCACTTGTTGGATTTGTTTTATTAATTCCCACATTCATCGTTCCAGTTCCAATATAAGAGGTTCCTGTGGTTCCTCCCACTATTAAATTTTCGCCCGCTTTCAAATTCCCGTTTGCGGATAAATCTCCCGAAACAAACACATTGCCATTCATCGAACTATCACCTCCCACTAATAATCTACTATTGAGAGACAAATCCGTTCTTCCAATAATTGTCGATGTTGCATTGATTTGTCCTGTAACATCAAGAGCATACGATGGAGTAGTTTGATTAATTCCCACATTCATCGTTCCAGTTCCAATATAAGAGCTGCCGGTTGTTGAAGGAACTATTAAATTTCCTCCCACTTTTAAATTTCCATTCATTGAACTATCTCCCAACACGAATAATTTACCATTCAAAGAACTATCATTGGCGACGTATAATCCACCGTTTATCGATGCGTCGGAAAGACCAACAATGCGATTTGTTGAAATTACATAACTCGAACTTGTCAAGTTTCCTGTAACGGTTGCCGTTCCGGCAACCGCCATATTACCATTCATCGAACTATCATTGGCAACGTATAATCCACCGTTTATTGAGGCGTCGGAGAGGCCAACAATGCGATTTGTTGAAATTAGATAACTCGAACTGGTCAAGTTTCCTGTAACGGTTGCCGTTCCGGCAACCATCATATTACCATTCAAAGAACTATCATTGGCGACGTATAATCCACCGTTTATCGATGCGTCGGAGAGGCCAACAATGCGATTTGTTGAAATTACATAACTCGAACTTGTTAAGTTTCCTGTAACGGTTGCCGTTCCGGCAACCATCATATTACCATTCAAAGAACTATCATTGGCGACGTATAATCCACCGTTTATCGATGCGTCGGAAAGACCAACAATGCGATTTGTTGAAATTACATAACTCGAACTTGTCAAGTTTCCTGTAACGGTTGCCGTTCCGGCAACCGCCATATTACCATTCATCGAACTATCATTGGCAACGTATAATCCACCGTTTATTGAGGCGTCGGAGAGGCCAACAATGCGATTTGTTGAAATTAGATAACTCGAACTTGTCAAGTTTCCTGTAACGGTTGCCGTTCCGGCAACCGCCATATTACCATTCAAAGAACTATCATTGGCAACGTATAATCCACCGTTTATCGAAGCATCGGAAAGGCCAATAATGCGATTTGTTGTAATTAGATAACTCGAACTTGTCAAGTTTCCTGTAACGGTTGCCGTTCCGGCAACCGTCATATTACCATTCATCGAACTATCATTGGCAACATATAATCCACCGTTTATCGATGCGTCGGAAAGACCAACAATGCGATTTGTTGAAATTAGATAACTCGAACTTGTCAAGTTTCCTGTAACGGTTGCCGTTCCGGCAACCGCCATATTACCATTCAAAGAACTATCATTGGCAACGTATAATCCACCGTTTATCGAAGCATCGGAAAGGCCAATAATGCGATTTGTTGTAATTAGATAACTCGAACTTGTCAAGTTTCCTGTAACGGTTGCCGTTCCGGCAACCGTCATATTACCATTCATCGAACTATCATTGGCAACATATAATCCACCGTTTATCGATGCGTCGGAAAGACCAACAATGCGATTTGTTGAAATTAGATAACTCGAACTTGTCAAGTTTCCTGTAACGGTTGCCGTTCCGGCAACCGCCATATTACCATTCAAAGAACTATCATTGGCAACGTATAATCCACCGTTTATCGATGCGTCGGAAAGACCAACAATGCGATTTGTTGAAATTAGATAACTCGAACTTGTCAAGTTTCCTGTAACGGTTGCCGTTCCGGCAACCATCATATTACCATTCAAAGAACTATCATTGGCAACATATAATCCACCATTTATTGAGGCATCGGAGAGGCCAACAATGCGATTTGAAAATGATATATTTCCTAATACTGAAGTATTTCCTCCAATTGATACATTGCTATTCAAAGAAACATCTCCTGAAACAAATAATTTTCCATTGAAAGAACTATCTTTCGCAACGTAAACACCACCGTTCGAAGAAATATCACCAGAAACTAGACGAGTTCCACTTAAATCAATGTTTTGGCCATTTCTTGTAATTAATTTTCCATTTCCCGCTAAAATAACCGATTCATTGCCGGTAGAAGAACCTAAAATAATACGATTGCTACCGTTTATTGATGAATCTGCTGTACCGGATTGTGAACCAATACATGTTAAATAATTCAACGTACCTTGTCCTGAAACCATTCCAGCATTAGTTCCTATAAATGTATTATATTGTCCTGATGTGCAATATCGACCAGAATACTGACCGATTGCCGAATTATAAGCACCAGTTGTGTTGAGCAACGACGAATATCCAAATGCTGAATTTCCATCTCCAAGAGACCCACCAGAACCTCTCAATGCGTTGCTTCCAACCGCAGCATTATTATTTGCGGTCGAACTTGTCAAATCCATGCATAGGGTTCCAACTGCGACATTGTCACTTCCAGATAATATATTTTTTAAAGAACTGTATCCAATTCCTACATTTCTTGCTCCAGTTGGTGTACCGAATATATAATTGTTACCTCCATATTGAATATTATAGCTACCTAACCATTGATTCATTTTTCCATACAACGTAACTACACTTCCCCCAGAATTATCCATTTTGATATCAATATTTCCATTCACTGATAAATCTCGAACGCTTGCTCTTCCATTCAGGGATAAATCCGATAATCCAATAATATTTCCCGATGCGGACAAAATACCTCCTGTAGTTAATCCAGTTATATAAAGCGCATTTATACTTGTATCAACCACACCAATACGATTCGTAACATAAATTCCGAAACTTGCATCATTTTGAATTGCTGTTGCTATCTCTCCCAAAGTATCTAATGTTCCTGGTGCACTATTAATTAAATTATTCACTGCGGTACTTATTGAATTTGGAACAAATGTAGTATATAAATCATTAATACTTGTATCAAATTTTTGATTGATTGCTGTTTGACCCTCTACCGTTCCAGATGACAATGATAATATATAATTAATACTTCCATCAAACAATGTATTCAATCCAGACTGAATTGTCATACTATTATCCAGAACTCCAATACGACTATAAGCGGTATTTACACTACTATCAAGACCATCGACGCGTCCATAAACAGTGTTCACGCTACTATCAAGTATATTAACACGACCAGTAACCGTTGTCATGCTTCCATCGAGAACATCAACGCGACTATAAGCAGTATTCACACTTCCATCGAGAACATCAATACGACTATACGCAGTATTTACACTACTATCAATTCCACTAATACGACTATACGCAGTATTTACACTACTATCAAGTCCACTAATACGACTATATGCGGTATTTACACTACTATCAAGTATATTAACACGACCAGTAACCGTTGTCATACTTCCATCGAGAACACCAATACGACTATAAGTAGTATTCACACTACTATCAAGTCCACTAATACGACTATAAGCAGTATTTACACTTCCATCGAGAACATTAACACGACCAGTAACTGTTGTCATACTTCCGTCTAGAACTCCAACACGACTATAAGCAGTATTTACACTTCCATCGAGAACATTAACACGACCAGTAACTGTTGTCATACTTCCGTCTAGAACTCCAACACGACTATAAGCAGTATTTACACTTCCATCGAGAACTTCAATACGACTATAAGCAGTATTTACACTTCCATCGAGAACATTAACACGACCAGTAACCGTTGTCATACTTCCATCGAGAACTCCAATACGACTATAAGCAGTATTCACACTTCCATCGAGAACTCCAATACGACTATAAGCAGTATTCACACTTCCATCGAGAACTCCAATACGACTATAAGCAGTATTCACACTTCCATCGAGAACATTAACACGACCAGTAACCGTTGTCATACTTCCATCGAGAACATTAACACGACCAGTAACCGTTGTCATACTTCCATCGAGAACATTAACACGACCAGTAACTGTTGTCATACTTCCATCGAGAACATTAACACGACCAGTAACCGTTGTCATACTTCCATCGAGAACTCCAATACGGCTGTAAGCAGTATTGACACTACTATCAAGACCACTAATACGACTATAAGCAGTATTTACGCTTCCATCGAGAACTCCAATACGACTCAATGTATGAGTTGCAAAACTGGCATCACTTCCAATAGCGTCTGCGATTTCTTTCAACGTGTCAAGAGCCGCGGGTGCACCGTTTGTAATATTATTGATAGCAGTTTGAACCTGTGTTGGTACATAAGTAGTGTATAAGGTATTAATACTTGAATCGAATGTTTGGTTCAATGTGTTTTGAGAGATAAAACTGTTATCAATGATTGTTAAACGCGCATTGATTCCGGAAACATCAGATTGTATTGAGTTAGTAGTTGTTATAGTAGCGAATGTACTTGTAATCGGAATATTACCAATAGAAATTGAATCAGACACATTGAGGTTTCCACTGATGTCTAAATGATAAGACGATAGAGGTTTTCCAATTGCCATTTTGGAAACCGCATAAAAATTATCACATTGAAAAGTTCCTGTAAAAATAACATTATTGATTTCACTATATCCAGCAGGTCCAGTAGGTCCCATAGGGCCAACGGGTCCTGGATCACCAGGATTTCCAGGAACACCAGGAGAGCCAGCAGCCCCAGTGTGTCCAGTCGCGCCGGTTGCACCCGTTGCCCCAGTTGCACCCGCAGGTCCAGTGGGTCCAATTGATACACCACCGCCACCTCCACCAACACCAGTTACAATGCCTGTAAAATTAATATAAGGTGCCTCAATGTTGATAGCAGTTAATGCCGCTAAATTTAAATTGCCATTTGAAGATAGATTGAAATCAAAACCAGTCGGTCCAGGTGGTAGTTCACGATTTCCTAATATGGTTTGTAATTCATTGTAAGAAACATTTCTGGTAGAACTTCCAGGAGGAACTGCGTCAGGTGCGAATGACCTGGAATATCGCATTGCATGTGTGAGAGATGAATTATTTCGAGTGTTCATCAAATTCTTTTTGTTGATGTCCATAAAGTAGGCATAACTAACCTTTATAACGTTGTACCCGCGAATAATAAAAATAAAGAATAATATTATTCTTATACTAAAATGAATAGAGATTCGATACAAGAGGTAATTGAACAAATCAAAAGAGAACATAAAACTGATAAAATAGATATTGGAAAACTCTTAGAAACTGCTGATTTTGAAAAGGTTCCTCATTTTTTGAAGAATAAAACCACTGCAAGTTTATTATGTGATGTGAGAGAGGCATTACAAGAAATACGACATTTAGATTCTGAAACTATTGAAAAATATACGCAAAAATTAAAAGGTTATATACCAGTTGAAGATATTGAATTGTTAGTAGCACAACGTTTTATTCGATGGATGTATCGTTATAATGAAGAGGATGCACGTTTAAAAATGGGTGTTGTATTGAAATTGCTTATGAAAAATGATGGAATTAATGTTCAAATGCGAACCATGCAGAGAGCTTTTATACAAGTATATGAAATTAAACTCGATGAATGCTTGTTATTTATGAAATTAAGTGACCAAGAAAATCTAATGGTGATTGCTCAAGATATATAAAAATATATCTCTCGACAAGATATAAAATGAGATTTATCTTCTCTCAAATTCTTTCATTGTGTGCAGTTGTTTCTATGTCCGCATTAGAACATCCATTGTTATATCGTTTCGAAAATTGGCTAAGTGATTTCAAAATCGAAGTTCGTGATGATAATCATTTAGCACATATGTTTAGTAATTGGGTTGATAATAATAAATATATTGAGACTGTGAATAGTGCTAATTTGTCATATACACTTGGTCACAATCAATTCTCTGGTATGAATCAAGATGAATTTAGTGCTTATATGCGATTCAAACAGAATGCTGAGGATATTCAATCAGGAGCATTTTTGAGAGGTTCAACTGTCCCATTTATGGAACAGGATATGATATTAGATTTAAATGCTCTTCCGGAATCGATAGATTGGAGAACAAAGAATGTGGTGAATCCGATAAAGGATCAGGAACAATGTGGTTCATGTTGGGCATTTTCGGGTACATCGACCGTGGAATCTATGGTTGCGATAAAAACTGGTGTTTTGTATGATTTGTCAGAACAGGAGAGTGTGTCGTGTACAACATTTAAGAATGGATATACGAATATGGGATGTAATGGTGGAAATTATAATGTTCTTTGGAATTATGCGAGAGATAATGGAGGATTATGTACTCAAAAAGATTATCCTTATACGAGTGGAACTGGTAATACAGGAACTTGTTTAAAGACATGTAAACCGGTAGCGGATGCCAAAGTATCGTCCTATGTGAAAGTGACACCTTATTCAGATGAGGCATTGATGACAGCATTGACAGTAGGACCAGTGTCGATAGCGATAGAGGCGGATACAAGGTCGTTTCAATTATATAATTCGGGAGTGTATACTGATTATAATGGATGTGGAGGTTCAAGTCCGGAAATAGATCATGCGGTAGTGTTAGTAGGATATGGTTCAAATGAGAAAGGGTGGTATTATATAATGCGAAATTCATGGGGAACATCATGGGGAGATGAAACAGATGGAGC
>Ga0255211_1000088_pt1 | contig 33130 bp, 35 predicted proteins | sample Miss_Yuk_RepB_8d_FD_183036 | JGI IMG/M metagenome (GOLD analysis project Ga0255211, IMG submission 183036) | Freshwater microbial communities from Mississippi River, Louisiana, United States - Miss_Yuk_RepB_8d | ecosystem: Environmental > Aquatic > Freshwater > River | place: USA: Louisiana...
TATTGTTATTGGCGACCGTAGGGAGCCAATGATTTAAACCTCATTGAAACATTTTTTAAAGGACTTATTGTTATTGGCGACCGTAGGGAGCCAATGATTCAAACCTCATTGAAACATTTTTTAAAGGACTTATTGTCATTGGCTCCCTACGGTCGCCAATAAGGGAGAGAGTAAGAGAGAACCGTAGGTTCTTTCTGTATGGATTTCATTGAAATCGGTGCTGGTTCTTATGGTAGAATTTTATACAATCCAAATGTCCCTTCAGAAGTCGCAAAAGTTCACTATTTATCCAGTGAAGAAATTGAATATGGAGAGAAAGTATGTGCCGAATTATTCAGGAAAGAATTCGATTTTCATTCATTGATATATAATAAATCAAAACAACTTCATCTTCCTGTTAAAATACCAAAACCAATCCTATATGAATATATAACACGTAATAATCAATCTTTCAGAAATTTATCAAATTCATCTGATTCTTGTGTCTATTTTATGGAAAAATTAGATTATCCAGATATTTCAACATTAAACCAAATTATCTCTCCTGAACACATCGAGAGATTTATAAAAACAAATCCAATTATTCATCCACCACCTTATTTGCTTTTTTGTGCAACAAGTGATAGTTCTTTCCAACCAGGCAGGATTCATTTAACAGACTTAATAGGAATCTCTCACGATTATTCTATTTTTTATTCTATCCATAATCCGACAGTATATCAGATTGCGGAATCAATGATAACTGCTTTCTTCTCTCTAACAGTCAATTTAGAATTAATTCTTCAAGACATTGAATTTGTATTAACAACCTCAAGTGTAGCAATTATTGATTTTAATCAAGTAATCGATATGGAAACAAGAGAGACAATTGCTAAACCGAGATTTCCCGAATATACGAGAGATTTTGATATTGCGAATACTTATTTATTCTTATCGGGAATAGATACTGGATTTTTTATGACAGATAGAAATACACAATGGAAGTTTTTACCGACACCTAACATATTACCGAATGTATTTTTTACTACTGTCGAGAGATTATCTGTGAAACCTGAAATTATTATTGGTATATGTTCGAAAATCATAGAAATGGAAATGGAATATATTTCAACTGAAAAGAGAAAACGAATTCGAAAACGAGAGAAAGAATTTGATGAATTTGTAAATATGATTCAGTTATGGCATGATATTACAATTTATGGAATGTTAGATACAGACATATTGGATAGAATCGATGTTGAATATGAAGAGGCAGACGCAGAAACAATCTCTACAGATATTCATAAGTTTTCTTATTTTGTAGCGAGAGATGAAACAGATAAAATTCCTGTAAATATTGTAGGAGACTTCGATTATTATCGAATTACAAAATCCGAGAATAAAATATATACGACCCGTTTCCAAAAAAAACAACAATGTGGATTAATTAGCGATAATTGGTTGAAGACAAATATGCCAGTTGTTTATTATGATATTGAGTTTCAGAGACTTTTTATGATTCAGTATTTATTTTTGACAATTGAAAATATGAATGATAGTCAAATTAAAAATATTCGAAAACTAATAATAAGAGAGGCCTCCTTCTCCTACATGATGAATTGGATAAAATCAATATCCAAAATTAGAAATAACATTTACAATAAAAAATATACTAGGAAAACTAAAAAAACGGTAAATAATAAAACAAGAAAAACACGATATCCAAAAACAATACGCTCACAGCCATAATGTAAAGTTTATAAATGAATATAAAGAACTACTTACGTATTAGTATACCTACAGTATAAGATAAGAATGACAACCAATTTTTTAAAATATTCTCTCCAAGATTTTGATAATATTGCTCATTCAGGGGGTATGGAATATACGCTCGCCCCTTCGGTTCTCGCGGTTCTCGATATTCTCTGTAAAGAAATCGGTTATGACCCTTTAACCACTCCCAACACATTTGTTAATCATTATAATGCTCAACGTATTCAAAATACGGATTCACACAGTCATAATCATTCTCATAGTCATTCAAGTCATTCACATTCTTATAATAAGAATAAATCACGTATGTCGCGTCATCATGATGACCAATGGAAATCGTCTCATATTTTCAAAACCGCTTCGATTGATAAAGTCGATGCCAATTCTCTCCAAGGATTATTAAATGAAACAAGAACTATTATGAACAAGATGACAAACACGAATCGTGATTCTCAAATCGAACATATCCTCGCCAAAGTCCTCGATATTCGCTGTTGTGCTACGAATCAAGAAGAATTAGATGTGAATGTCGAAAAAGTATTTACGCTTATTTATTCGGTTTCTCAAGGCAACCGCACTTATAGTGAAAATTATGCGCTTTTATGGAAACAACTGAAAAAACATTATCCAGCAGATGTCGACGAATTCTTAAACAAGCAATGGATAATCTATAAAGAATCATTTGCGAATATTGTCGATGTTTCTTCGGATAATTATGATCTCTATTGTGAAAATGTTGCCAAAAATGATAAACGATTAAATCAAACCTATTTATTCTCTCATCTCGTTAAAAAAGACACATTCTCTGTCGATAAAGTATTTGGATTTTTAGGGACAGAATTAGTATTGGACCGTATGGACCGAGGTGGTGAACTCGATGATAAATCAAACACCAAGAAAATCGAAGAATATGTGGAAAATTTTATCATTTCTGTTGGTATCTTAGAACAAGAATTCGCCCGCATTGATGATTATGAAGACGAATTATTGCCAGCGATTGAAGAAATTGTAGAATCCAAACGTATTGGTTTAAGTAATCGTTCGAAATTCAAACTTATGGATATTATTGGTTAAATATCAAGGATATGTAATTATACAAAATATATTTGTCTTGTATAATTTTCTATAGGGATTGTATAAACCAGAAATGCGAATTAATGCAACTACAAATTTAGTATATTTACCATATCTATTAAAAACCGGTGGAATTCATAAACGGACCTTCTTCCAAAAACTCTATGATAAAGGTATTGAAAATATTACAAATGAAGAATTAATTCTTTTAACTCTCGTGGTATATGCCACTGTTTGCGAGGAAAATCAAACATTAGACCAACTTTATATTTCTATCTCTCGCAATCAACACAAAATAATCCAACATATTTATTATAATTTACGTTGTGCTTATATCCCAAAACATTACGCAGGTGCTCTCGATTATTTTCTGGAAATGATATTCGATTCTGTAAAAGAGAGAAATGCCAGCATTAAAATCCGTAAAGTCGAATTAAAACGTAAATTAGCATCGATCGGGATTTACGAGAACATTGCCAAATTATTTCATCCAACAAATAAAGTTAGTCAAGATTTATTCGAACTTATATGTAATCGATTATCCAGTAATTATTATATGGATGTATATAAAAATGGATATACATTAGCAGATGCAATGGCTGCACCTCATTTGAAATCGGTTTTAGATACAGCGATACCCGCTGTCCCAATGAAAAAAGAAGAGGTTTTTGAACCTGATAGTACTCCAACAACAAAAACAGTGATAACAAATGTGAAAATTCCAGTAGATGCTACACCTTCTACTATCTCTCGCACATTGAATGGAAAATTATTATCAATGATGAAAACTCCATCATTTATGAAAAACGCAAGTGAAACTGCGGAAGCCGAAACCAAAGAAATTCAAAAAGAAGAAGAGAACATTAAGAAAGATATTACAGAAGAATCGGAATGGTATTCATTACCTCAACCGGATTCCGTAAAAGAGGATAATACAATTACTGTTACGACAACAACAACAGTTGTAGAGACAAATGTGAGCGGTTCGAAAAAGAAAAAGGATAAAGGCGGTAAAAAATAATCAGTTATCTTACACCTTTTTTATCCCATTTGGATAAGAAATAATAACAAACCCATTATTTATGGAAAAGACGGCAGTATTACTAATTACTACTCACGGATGGTATAATATTGACAGTAAAGATAAACCCGACCAATTTAGGGTTCCTGATAATATGAATATTATTACTTATACAAACGCACGTAAAGGTGAGTGTAATTTCTTGAAAGAAAGAGAATTGAATCAATATTTATCCTATATTGTTCCATCAATGCCATTATTGAATACATCTGATTCGGAAACTATTCTAAATACTATGAATTATTTACATAACAGGTTTCAAGGTATAAATGAAGAAATTTCGAGTAATATTCGTATCAGTAGTAAACGCAAACATAGAGAATTGGATGAAGACGAACTCGATTTTATCCGTAATGTTCAATATAGAAATGGAATATCACCTATATCTGTGAAATTGGCGGGAGAATATATGAATAATAAAAATTATGAATTCAAGATACTAAACGGTTCTGATTATGATTTCAAAATTATACAAATTGACAATGATGGTAAAATAATGGATAATATTGGTAAAAATGTGATAGGATTAAAATATATTACTCGTAATACACAGAGAGAACAAAAAACAAATTTATCTGATATTGTTGATTATTTGAAAGAACATGAATATACGAAAGTAGTCATTTTTGATTTTAGTTGTGAAATTATAAATCGAAATGACAAGGATGTGTCAAGAAGAACAATGCGACAGGTTCGAAGAAAAAATATGAATGCTGGAAAACGAAAACGGATTATGAATAAAACGGTTCGCAAAAAAAAGAATTATCGGATGTAAATAATGTGAAAAATAATTTATGTATTTACAATAAATTATTTTGACTTTAGATTTAGATTTTTCTTAGTGTTTTGTTTGTCTAGATTTACGGTTTTTGCTAGATTTACGGTTTTGTTTTGATTTTCGGTTTTTTCTTGTTTTTCCGCCTTTCGAATCGAACATTTTCGAATTCATTGTTCTTGATTTTTTTAATGTAGCCCCTGGTAATTTACTCCATTCCTCAATATCAGAATCAGACTCAGGAGTTGGAGAACGATGACGTTTGCCAGTGTGTGTTTGTGATTCTTTTATTTTTTCAGTGATTTGGTTGATTAAATGAGTTGCCTTGTCGCCGTGTTTTTCGAATAATTTTTGAACGCCTCTTGCGTCTTCTAAAGCATCTGCTTGTTTCAATATTTCTTTTACTTTTTCAAGTTTTGACTCGGCTTCTTTACGAGTACTTCCATGAGACATAAAAGAATCGATAACCTCTTTATCAGTATTTTTCGACATATATAATAATCATAACAGAAACATTATGAGAGGCATCTGATACGTTAAAATATTGTTTGATTGGAACGGCATTTATTGGGAACAATGTTGCCACCAGAACGAACACGTCGGAGAGCCTCTCGTTTCACATTCGTATCTTTTGTTTCCATAAAAGACATTTTTTGTTGATTTGTGTTTAGAGAACCTACACCAATTTCTGCTACACGTCTTCTTCGAATAATATCAGAAGCATCTCTACAACCACCTGTGAATTTTTTCAATTTATACACATTGATTTCTTTTTCTTTATTATCCGCATAAACGGTGTCCATATATTCGCGACGATTGATAGCAAATGATGATTGTCCATCACTTGTTAAATCTTTTACAGGCATTCCACGTGGGACGGTCGTTGTTCTAGTTTGATACATTAAAGGAACTGAATTCATTTATAATCTACAGATAATTTATTATTTCTATAGACCTACCTATCCTATAATTTTCGCGTAATATGCGTATAGAAAGATAAAAAGAAATCGAAATATCAAGGATAGAATAATGAAAATATTATCATTATCACCCACATTGAAGAGAGAACAAGACACCCCATTTACCACTGATAAAATCAATCTTATTTATCAGTTTTTTATTCACAATGACCCGATACGTTCAAATGAAATTCGTATTTGTCTCTCAATGAATCTGAAAAATCCGTTCATTGATAAAGTATATTTGTTAAATGAGAGAATGTATACCTATAAGGAGTTAGGTATCGAATCTGCTCCACAGGAAATCAAAGACAAATTGGTCCAAGTTGATATGCGAGGGAAACGATTAAAATTCAGCGATGTTTATAAGTATATTCGAGAGAATAAAATCGAAGGATACAATGCGACAATTAATGCGGATATTTTCTTCGATGCGACAATAGAGAATTTAAGATATTCGAGAGCCCACGAAAAACGACAAGCATTTGCTCTATTAAGATATGAATTGGATTTGAGAGATATTCGCCAATCGAAAATATTCGGTCCTCGTTTTGACTCTCAAGATACTTGGATAATTCATTCGAATTTCACTCCAACACCCAATGAAAACCGGGCATTCCAGTTCGAATTTGGAAAACCCGGATGCGACAATAAGATGATTTATCTACTTTATATGTTGGGGTACGAGGTGATTAATGACCCGGCATTCATAAAAACATATCATGTTCATCATTCAGGACAGAGAAATTATACGAGTTCAGATGCGATTGGACAACCGTGGGGGTCGACAGTTCCTGCTGGATATAATCCGACAACAATGAGTCCAACAATTGGTATCGACCCTCGACAAGTTGCTGCCAAAACCGCCGGATTTACTCAAATCCAATTCAATGACAATACGAAATTGGGTGGATATATCTCTCGTAAATTGGAAATCGGAGAGAATTTTATTATTCCAAGAATCGCTGGAGTTGAAAATAATTATGCGGTTTATGGCGAAATGATGATGCGTGCTGGTGGAATATCACCTGATTTCCAAAATTATGTGAATAAAACAGTATCGACAATGAAAAATAATGCGGGAATACGACTTACAGGATATGATTCTATCGCAAAATATTCGAAAATGTATATGGAGTCTTTTGACCAATGCGAAATGTATACTTGTTGGGAGCCTCAAGGGGATGTATATCGATACATTGCTCAATCACACGATTATATTCGAGAGAAATATCCACAGAAAACACCAGTCTGGGCATTTGCTCTCGATATTTTTCATTATATTAATTCGATTCCTTGGACATTATCTCTCAGGAAGAAACGAGTATTAATGGTTTCGGCATTTGAAGAATCTATCCGAGAGAAGATTCTTATAAGAAAGGAAATTTATGGTATAGATTTGTTTCCTGAATGTGAAATCTTAACTATCCGACCTCCCCAAACACAGGGCGCAGAAGAATCTGCCGAATTCGATGTAGAATTGGCAAAATTTTGCGAGAGATTGGATGCGATTAAGGATACCTATGATGTTGCATTAGTATCAGCGGGCGGATATGGAAATTTGATTTGCTCACATATTTATAAGTCGGGCAAATCGGCCATTTACGTAGGAGGAGTTTTACAAATGTATTGGGGAATTAATGGTCAGAGATGGATACGCGAGAGACCAGATATGTTAAGAGTGTATTTAAATGGGTCATGGTCAAAACCGAAAGAAAGCGAAAAACCGAAGAATCACGCGAATGTCGAAGGGTCTTGTTATTGGTAAAAACTAAATAGGTCACATAGAACAAGTTTACTTAATATGTGTGAAAAATAAATAAATAAATTTTTATATAACAATAATATAAATGTGTTATATAACATTTTTAACCACGATTAAAATATGCGAGGGTTCTGAGTTTTTTTTAGACCGAATAAATCTTTACATATTATCCATTGAAAAATATTGTGAAAAATACAATATTAGTTACGAAATATTAATTTGTGAACAAGTTGACCATAATAATAAGTTTTTAATTGGAGACAAATTAATATCAACTAAGAACGTAAGGATTATCGAACTGGCGCAAAAATATCCGAATCCACTTGGTTTTAAATTAATAGAATCTTATGGTAAAAACGCCTGTTTAAAAGAAGCAAAAGGAATATTTTGTTGTATGAATAGTGCAGACCAAGTATTTTCGGAAGATTTTTTCATATTCATAAATAATTACATAAAGCCTGAACATTTTTATCGTTTTGCCACATATTCAACAAAACAAATTGATATTTCGGAACTCTATCAAGGTGAATACAAAGATAAGATCGACGACATACTTAAAAAAGTTAGAGATAACGTTACACACTTGTGCAATCAATGGTGTTTTGAACCAAACCTAACACCAATTAAAATCGCACAAAAATCAGGTGATGTAATGTTAATGGATACGGGTTCATTTCGTAAAATAAAAGGATGGCCCGAAACTGTTTGTTTTACACATATGGATTGTGCGGTTTGTTTAGTTGCGTGTAACAATTTTCCTTGTATTATTGTACCACAAAATGCCTGTACATATACAATGGAACAACCTAGTAGAATTACCACTAACCAAGAAGTAAAACTTATAAATAATATGAGTATAGGTGATTTTGAATGGCAGGTTTGTATGTCGTATAAAGATAAGATGACTTGTAATTAAACAATCGCAATTTTTGTCCACTCATCCGGACATAAATCAGATGTATTATGATAAGACATTGTCGGTCCAAACCAAACTGATGGATAACATACAATTTTATTGGAATGAGTATTTATATAAGCAGACCACCAACTAAAAGAACTATTTGCAATTATATTATGATGACAACAACTCATTAAAATAGATTATTTACAGAATAACATAGACAGTGAAAAACCGAAGAATCACGCGAATGTTGAGGGGTCGTGTTATTGGTAAAACACACAAATTAAAATTTAAACATAGTATTCGTTATAACAAAATACTATGTCATATCGTGTTCGTTTTTCAGAACCATCCAAACAATTAATTGTTCCTGACGGACAAGTTCGTAATTACTATGAACTATCCGATAAACAAGCAGTCGCTATTTTTCTCCCAACAGAATATTCTTATGTTATTGTCGGAGAGAATGAACCAGCCGATATTTGTATTGTAGGTATTCAACATACTGATAATTCATTATTAAGACCAAATGAACATAATATTTTCTTGTCTGTAGAGAATTTTTCAGTGGGTCGTACTCATTATCAACATTGGAACCGTTTTGGTAGAATAGGAAATCCACTTATAAAAACCTATATCTATAATGATATTCCAAAAACACAAGGGAACCTGATTTCGGCTGTAAGTTGTCGCATTCGTTATTTTAACAGTATTTATAATGAACCGGTATATCGAACAATTCGCGAACAAGCACCCGCTTTTGAACAACGCCAATTTTGTCTTTTTACATCAAGAAATGGATTAAACCAAAATAAACATCGAGTGATTCAAGAATTATCCCAATTTGGACAAATCGATTTTTTGGATAAGTATGATGCTGAATTAAAGGATAAGACATGTTATAACTCTCCTGAATTGGTGAGAATATATTCACGATATAAATTTATTATTTGTTTTGAGAATTCTAAAACTGATGGATACGTAACAGAAAAGATATTTAATGTGTTTCTATCAGGGGCGGTGCCTATATATGACGGAGCACCGAACATACACGATTATATCGTTGCGGGTTCTTTTGTACCGTATGATAATAATACAGTAAAAAAGGTGAAAATGTTAATAGAAAATCGAGAAATATATGAAACAGTTATGAATAAAAATAAAACCAAATAATTTAATAGATATATAAAATCCATAAACTATGGTAAAAATTGCTTTTTGGGATAATTTTTTAGGTGAGAGAGGAACCACAGTTGCATTATATGATTATGCTTATTATAATAAAACAATTTTAAATAATGAGTCGATTATTATATACAATTCATCATTGACATCTTGTGATAGCGTTGTAGAAAAGTTTAAAAAAGAATTTGAAGTTTACGGTGTCTCTAATTTTTCGGAAGTTGATTCTATTTTGATTTCAACAAAATGTGATATGTTGTATATTATTAAATCAGGAGAAAACGATGGTAAAATAAGTAAGGTAGTAAAAACAGCCGTACATTGTGTTTTTAATTGTAGCCAGCCTCATGGTGACGTATATGCTTCAATTTCTCCGTGGGTTAGAGGATACAATAACAATATGTCATTCGTTCCTCATATGATATCATTGCCGGAACATAATAGAAACATGAGAGAAGAGTTAAAAATTCCAGAAAATTCGATTGTTTATGGGAGACATGGTGGATATGAACAATTTGATATTTCATATGTTCATCCAATTGTATATAAGGTTGCTAAAAACAATCCGAATATATATTTTTATTCGTAAACACACAACCATTTTGCGATTCATTGCCAAACATTATCCATCTCGATAAAATTGTTGATTTGGATAAAAAAGTTGAATTTATTAATACGTGTGACGCAATGTTATGGGCAAGGACAGATGGTGAAACATTCGGAATAGCAATTGGTGAATTTTCTTTTAAACCTTTGCACCTTTAAAATGCCGATTAATAAGTCATAATTTGCCGATGGCAAATTATTGACCATTAATGGGAATTTTTATCGGTGAAAAGTAACAGTTGCCTTCGCATTTAAAACGCCTTAATAATTCCTACGGAATTATTCGGCGTTTTAAATATGCAAAGGCGTAAAAATAAGCCAGTTATCTGTTGCAATTCAGGGTTTCCTGCTCACTTACAATTGTTAAAAGACAAAGCAATTCAGTATAATGAGCAAACTTTGGAAAAAATCCTTACAAATCTTAATAAAGAAGAAATTCAAACAAAAGATTGGAATGCTTATAAACAATTTACACCTGAAAAAGTAATGTCTATTTTCAAGAGGGTATTTATTAATAATTGTTATAATATTGTTTCAGGATATGAATTTTATCGAATATGCAAATGGTCATTTTGTCCTCGTTATCTGGCTCGTCTAGAACCAAATAATATTAAACATAACGATACTCTGTTTTTGAATCTTGATTATTTTGGACATTTATTGAATTCATTGCGTAATTATCCACCTGCGAATAAATTCGTACTAATCTCTCATAATTCTGATCAAAAATTCACAGAAGCCCATTTCAATGCGATTCGACATTACGTCTCTCATATTTATGCGATTAATTGTGTGTTTCAACATCCGATGATTACACCAATTCCGATTGGATTTATAGATAGCAAATATTCGGATCATTCTAAAATTTTAAATATTGAAGATACAAAATTATCCAAAGAACATTTATTGTATATGAATTTTGTGATTACTACAAATCCTCCAAAAAGAAATGAATGTTTATCTGTATTTCAAAATCAAGATTGGGTTTTGAAGGAAAAAGATTTATCACCAGAATTGTTTTATACTCAAATCGCAAAGTCAAAATATGTATTATCACCAGAAGGGACAGGAATTGATTGTCATCGTATATATGAATCATTGTTATTAGGTTCTGTGCCTATTTTGAAAACCTCCGAAATGGATTATTTTTATCATGATTTGCCAGTTATTATTGTGGGAGATTGGCGACAAGTCACAAAAGATTTCTTAGAGGATAATTGGATAAAATACAAAACAGAATTGGATGATTGGAAAAAGAAAAATCCAAATTGGTTAAAGGCAGAATTTTGGTTAAACCGTGTAAGGGTATAATAAATATAAAAAGTTTGTAATATATAAATAATGTTTAATTCTATACAACGTTTAAGACATATCGGTTTTCTTCCGGATACGATTATTGATATTGGAGCACACCACGGAAATTGGACACTTAGTTGTTGTCAAATATATCCCGAATCAAAATATTATTTATTTGAACCTATATTGTACGATGAATTAAACAAATTCAAAAACAATAATCAGTTTACAGTAAAAAACGTAATTCTAAATGAAAATGAAACCGATGTTGATTGGTTTGAAATGAGAAATACAGGCGACTCGATATTTAGAGAAAAAACCAAGCATTTCACAAATTGTGTGCCAATCAAACGGAAAAGTTTTACGCTGGATAGTCAAATGGAATCAGAAATCAATAAAATGAACACAATATTTTTAAAAATAGATAGTCAAGGTGCTGAAATCCCAATTTTGAAAGGGTCTACAAATATTTTAAAAAAGGCCGATTTTATATTATTAGAAATACCATTATTTGGACAATATAATGAAAATGTTCCTACATTTTTGGAACATATACAATATATGGATAGTATTGGATATGTATTATATGAAATTGTAGAACCACATTATGTAAATGTATTTATGATTCAAATTGATGCGTTATTTGTTAAAAAAACACATAATATTAATAAAATTGTTCAAGATATTATGTTGAGTTAATTTTTATCGCATAAACATAGTTTTACTTGGCAATTGTGGTTTTACAAGTATATCAGAATCTCGCATCGGAATAATGCCGATATATCCATATTTATTTTTGTTAGATTCTAATGTTTCGGTAGGAAAGACAATCGCGTTTAATAATTTATTTTCAATATGAGTTTTTATTTGTTCATATTGTGAACTGTCAGAATTATCAATATAAATATGATAATTGATTGCTGGATTTTGAATTTGTTCTATTTGATTTAAAAAAATCCGGATAATGGATTTGTCATTATTATCATTCGATATACGATTTACATTATCTGTTATTTCTACAGGCAAAGCATATGTCGGTGTATTCCAATTGATATCCCATTTATATTCTTTGATTGGAATATCATTTTCATATTTTATAGATAATCCGCAAAAATCACTATTGATTATATTCATTGGAATTCGTTTTATAGTTTCTTTCAAGTTTTTTCGTATGTTATCATGAAACACATAAACAACCATTTTTGAAACAACCAAAGGATATATTTTGTTTTTCAAAAATTGTTGGTCATGTTGTATTTTATTAATCAGTGTTCCATTTTCATTATATTCGTTATACAAAGTTCGTATTGATTTCGACAAACATTTACGTTTTATTCCCCATAACCCACCCATAATTTCGGTTTTATGATATGGATGGTCGCGAATCGTATGAAATAAAAACTCCGATTTTTCAAAATGTCGAATACACCAGAGGTCACGTTCATGAATTCTAGAATCACTATCTCTTACTATCGCAATTCCTACATCAGGCTCGTCAATCGCATAAAAACGATCAATCATATTATCGTGGCCGATGCGTCCTGTATAAAATAATTTTACAAATGGATAAGATGAATATAAGTCGGTCCAATGTTGAGGAACTTGATCTCCGACATAAATAAAACATTGATAGTCTGGCAAATTATTTTGAATAAGAACTAGATTTTCAGCAAGCCCTTTACAATATTTATCGGCGTTTCCATAAATACAAAACGATATGATTTTCATTTATAGTATAACATATAATATTTAAATACTTTGTTTAGTGTAAATGTATATTTTCATAGATTTATATTATTATGTTGTTTAGAATGAACTAAATTAAACAATTGCAAATCGATTTTTGTTTCCAATAAAGAATCTTGATATGTTTTATGTTTCAAACTATAATTTATGTCATATTTAGTTTCACTTACAAAAACAATATTGTCTATGTTAAACAAATATTCACAAACACTATTTGAAACAATAACAATCTCATCATAAAAGAATGATATGTAATGAATGATGCTTGTGATTTCTTCTAAATTTAAAATATGTTCATTAATATCAATTACAATACGTGTAAAATCATATCCCTTTTGTTCTCTTAAAAATGAACAAGATGCTTTGTTAATTTTGTTTTTTATTCGAAATCTCAAATCATTAAGTTCTATTGTTTTCTTACATATTTTTAAGTATTCTTCATCACTCAAATTTGCATTAGGTTTTCTTAAGACATCCATTAAATTCCAAATAATTAAGTTTACATTTTTCATAATTTTATAATAATAATAATGTTGATTCAAATATTGTTGTAAGTGCTCATATAACAAATTATATTCAGTTTCAATATCGCTTAGTCGGATATCTTTTATGTTATCTTTTTTTATATCTAAGATTGTTAATTTATCCATAGCTTCACCAATGGAAATTGGTAAATTTATTACGTTCATAATGTATATATAATAATATAATAATATTATTATATGAGTTTTAAACTTAACACAGCGTATTATTTATCTCATAACGGTTTAGGCGACAACATTACGTCAATCGGGGCAATAAATTTTTTATTAAAATACTATAATGTCATATATTTCCTTTGTAAAGATATATATAAAAAAAATGTAGAGTTGCTTTTCTTAGGAAAACCTGTAGTCATTGTTGATTTTCCGCATAATAATGAATTTGCAGAAACAAAGAGAATCATATCAAACGCATATTACAATGATAATAACATTAATATTTTTATTTGCGGATGTCACAGAACATATATCAATTCATATATAACACATCCTGAATTATTAAACAGACAACAAGATAATACATGGAAATGCGATTATGAATTTATCGAAAAATTTTATACATGTATAAATTTAGATTTGAGTATTTATTATAATTATTTCAATATTCCAAGTAATGAAATGAGCATAAATTGTTTAAAATCTGTTGAAATGTATAAAATAATTTTTTGTCATACTAAAGGGTCTGATCGTGAAATTAATATTGATAAATATATTAACAAATACATTAATGACAATGATTATATATGCGTTTGTACAAATAAAAACTTATATAATGTTTCAAATGAAAAACATAAAATAGCAAATTATTACATAAATCTACCAATTGTTCATTATATAGATATAATAAAAAAATGTGAACGATTTTTTATAATTAATTCATGTTTTTCATGTATATTCTATCCGCTTTCAAAAACCAAACGATTGAAAGCAATAGAAGGATATATAATAACCAATAAAAATGATAATTATATTAATGAACAAGAACACGATTGTTTGCCGTTGTTATAGTTTTTCATCAAACAACAATTCTATCATATCACAACTAAAAACATTAAGGCCTTTACTGTAAGCATCAAATCTCTCTAAATATGAATCGTCTATAAAAATAGACATATCGGATTTCATATGTTCGCTTTTTTTAACATTTGTTTCACATATTATTATATTGTCAAACAATTTTTCTGATATGCAAAAACAATTTAGCGTGTCAATTGGATTATTGTTTCTAGTAATCAAAATTATATTTTTTTTAATATTTTTAGAATAATATAAATATTGTATTAATTTGGTATTAACTTTGTTTTTAATTATGATTGTGTCATCTAAATCTACATAGATTGTGTCATATTCTAAGTTTGTTTTATAGTTGTTTTCAAAATATTTATAACAAGATATATCATATTTATTAACGATAACACTATCAATATTAATGCCGAAATGTTCATAAATAGATAACAACGCATAATTTATGCCCAATGACCGATGCAATGCCAAAGCGCCTGGTATTCTTGGTGCTATTTCTAGCAGTGTAAATGTTCCATTTAAATTTCGTTTCATTTGAAAAAACCACACACCTTTAAGTTTCAATGTATCATTAATAAGTTTTCCGATATGTTTAAATTCATTGTTATTGATATGTTTTGTTAATATACTCATTCCATTTAATGTTTTTAATCTTTCACGTGGCTCACACGATATGAGTCCGTATTTTTCTGATGAAAAACAGTCAATTGTATATTCTTCTCCTGGTAAATATTCACATATTAACAAATTTTCGATTTTATTATAATAATATTCTAATTCGTGTTTGGTTTCGACCTTAAACGAATTTCTAGAACCATAACCACATTCAGGTTTAATAAATAGAGGGAATAAATCATTTGTTATGTTATTTATATCATATAGTTTTGGAACATTTATAATATTTTTAAACAGTTCGTACGTTTTTTGTTTAGACAAGCAAATACGACATATGTCTAAATTTGGAGCAATTATTTTGACACCAAGATAATCCTCATACGTTTTCAAAAACACAATAATATTATCCATTGCTGGAAATATGCAATCTATTTTTTTATCGTTGATTACTTGTTTTAAAAATGTCAATGTACCTTCTACATCTGATATATATGGTGTGTTTAATATTATATTCTCAAACTGATATGATGAAAAATTATCATCTGATGATTCAGCTCCATATATGTTTATCCATCTAATATATTTCAATGAATCAAAAATTTCTTTAGATACACCAGAACCGGATGGAAATATTAACACATTCAATCTTTTATTTATTTTGTCCATATGTTTAATATTGTCAATACTTATTAATATTTATATTATATTCCTTGCAATAATTGTATAATGAATAGGAAATGCTGGCCTGGCCTTATCCATCAATGCGCTAAGTTCAATAATTTCAAAATTTGTTGTGTTTAAAATATATTTCCATGCGTATTCACTTATCCTGTAACAGTCAGGTATAGGTCCGTGTAATCGAAATTGAAATGGTGATGATAAAAACAATAACCCATTTGGTTTTAATAGTTTTTTTAATTGTTTTATTAAACACAAAGGTTCGAATGTGTGTTCTGCCACTTCTAAACAATAAATCGCATCAAATCTTTCATTCGGTATGTTATTATCTTTTGTCAAATCCGCTGTATATGTAGTATTTGATTCGATAATATTTACTGTTTCTAAAATATTATTAACTCTAAATCTTGGATCTCCCAAATGTTTTGGACCGATTTCTAGAATCATTTTGTTTTTTAAATTTTTAATTGTTCTTTCTATAAACTTATCAATATTTATTCGAATATTATTATATATTTTATTATCAGTTTCAAATACTATATTTTTCGGTATTGTGTCAAATATGTCTTGTTTCAATACATTTCTTAAATAAAAATTTTCATCAAAACTATTATCTAGAAACTTAACTATTGTATCTACAATATATCTTTGTTTTTCATTTGATATAGTTGAATACGATGGTACCATTATTATTTCTTTATTTAATATTTCAGAATTAATATCGTTCACACAAATGTCAGACAAATGTTTATGAGAATTTATAGGATAAAAAAATGGTCTAATATCAATATCATGTCTTAAAAAAAATTGCTGGGTATCTTGTATTGAATATGTGTTTTCAATAATTCTTATTCCAAACATCCAATTTGCGGGTATAGTATTTTTTTCCGGTTGTAGCGTTTTAATTTTTCCAGTTTTTATCAATGGTGTTAATATTTTGTTATAATAATCAAATAACTCTTTTTTTTTGTATAATATATTTTCAATATCATCTAACTGATCGCAAAGAAATGCTGCTTGAATATTTGTCATACGATAATTAAACGCATGAATGTCATGCAAATAACGTATTTCAGACATTCCTTGAGAGTATACTTTTGAAATATAATTATACACATCATCATCATTTGTAATAAATGCTCCACCTTCGCCGGTTGTTAATATTTTATTAGCATAAAATGATACTGATGAACATAATGTAGATTCACTAGTTCCTGAATATATATCTTCATATTTTCCAGTAAACCCTTCACAATTATCTTCTATGAATATTATATCAGGCCTAAGTCTTTTTAGTCTCGGTACATTTACAATATTTCCTAAGTTATGAACAATTAACATTGCTGAACCATACTCAAGTGTATTAATATATTCTTCATTTACACATATGTTCCAAGTGTCCAAACACATGTTCATAACACGAATATTACTCTTATCATATTCCATTAACATTGCGTTCCAAGCCGCGACATAACAATTATTTGGAACATATATCTTATTAATAGTTGGATACTTAAATTTTAAAGACAGAAATAAACAATGTGTCGCACATGTTCCATTTGACATTAATATTATGTGTTTTACTCCGAGAATTTTTTTTAATTTGTTTGTTGCATTATTTACATATTCACCATGATTCGAAATCCAACCACTTCTTATTGCGTTTATCGCCGATTCTGAATAATTAACGATGTCTGGTTCATAAATTGATATCATTGAAAATATTATTATAATAATATTTTATATTATGATGTTTTTATATCAGAATATCTAACCGTCCTTATATTTATATACTGTTGTGGTAATAGTATAAATTTTATACCAACATTCATCAATGATTTGAATACTTTGTATTTATAAAATGATGGTATCTCGCATACTCCATCTCCATTTACATATTTAATGACACTAAAGCATTCATCTTTTGATAATATAGAGCGCATTGTTTTGTCAATTACTGGTATAACATTCTTAAATATTATATCGTTTGGAGTAAACGCAAAATGTTCATTTACACGAGAAAATGCGGTTGTAAATGATATCATTGAATTATAATCCCCAAAATAACAGAGATCATCATCTCTATTAAATATTTCAAATCTACGGTCAAAATAGCCGGGTACAGAAAAAACAGTATTTGGAATAATAAGATTTTTTATGTACAGCCGATTGCTATAGAACAAGTCCATTCGTGTCATTAGATAAACGTCATATTCATTTTGTAATTCTTGTTCTGCTTGAAAAATCAATGATGTCCGAAAAGCATAGACCGAATGACTAAATCTTTCTTTATTTATTAAGTCATTACTAAATGGCATTATACTAATTCTTTTTAATTGATTATAACGATTATAAACAGTTGTTAACTTGTTTAAAGTCATTTGATGATCCAGTTTTTGACCATCAATTATGTGTCCTCTATATTGCCATTCAACCTAAGGTTCACAGTCAAAATCCGTGTTTATCATAATTGTAATATCATATGTATCCATGTTTGGAATAATTAATGCTTCAAAAAAATTGTTTGCTGTATGTTCGAATGTTCTTGGCAATCCATATAAGCCAACTAACAGTTTGGGTTTGGGTTGAGGATTTATTGAATATATGTTCATTTGACTTATATTCATTATTTATTATAAATACATTAATTGTTTAATTCATTTCCACGCGTACTTACTATGTGAAACATTATGTTTGATTATAAATAGTATATGTATATAACTCAATTTTATATATAAATAACAACATTTAATACATATATGATTCTTCGCAATTATTGTTGTATTTGCAATCACCTATTGCCAAACGCATTTTATTCATTATCAAATGTTCCAATTCGTATTTCAACCACTGAAAAACCTTCATTCGAATTATCCGAACTTTCTTATGCACAATGTAATTCTTGTAAAACAATCCAATTGAATAAATTAATACCTCTCCATATTTTATATGAGACTTCTCATAATTTTACATCAGTCGGCAATACTTGGGAACAATATTTCAACACGATTGTAAATATTCTACGTCCTATTGTTCAAAATAAAAATGTGTTGGAAATCGGTGACCCCTCTGGAAAAATAGCAAATCGAATCACTAACAATTGGTATAATCATTGGTATATTGTAGAACCAAACCAAAACAAATCAATTAAATTCGCATCAAATATTACTTTTATACCTAAGTTTTTCGACTATTTATTTCAAACTAATTATGAAATCGATGTTATTGTTCATTCACACTTATTCGAACACATTTATGAATATCCTGAATTTCTCAAAAAATGCCACGATATATTATCCGATAATGGTGAAATGGTATTTGGCATTCCAAACATGGAATATATTGCTCAATCTGAACTAGCCCCTTTTCTCGGTGTATTCTTTGAACACACTGTATTTTTAAACAAACAAAATATACGATATTTATTAGAATCACACGGATTCGAAATCGTAGAAATCACAGATTATGAAAATCATAGTATTATCTATCATACACGTAAAACAGGTCTACCCATAAATTCAAATAATATTTTGCCAATTACCGATTATAAACTCCAATTCGAAACAACTCTCGATAAATACAAAGAATATATTTATCAAATTCATAACCTACTTCAAACACAACAATCGAAACCAGTGTATGTTTTTGGCGCTTCTTATAACACACAATTATTATTATCTCTCGGATTAAATAAAGAAAACATAACAGGCATTTTAGATAATTGTATAGAAAAACAGGGAAAGTACTTATCCGGATTTGAAATCCAAATATTCTCTCCTGATATTTTGAGAAATAATGATTCTATTGTTATATTAAAAAATGGATATTATTCAGATGAAATTAGGAAACAAATCTTAAATATTTCGCCAACTACGATTATAATATAAGATTTATATGTATTCAATAATATTATAATTGATTATGAATATTATTATTCCACTTGGAGGAAAAGGAGAACGATTTTTCAAAGAAGGATATAATGTCCCAAAACCATTAATACCTGTTTTTGGAAAACCACTTATTCTTCATGTTATTGAACGTTTAACTATTAAGCCTGATGACAAAATCTTCATTTTTTATCACCATATTTTAGATGATTATGATTTTTCCAAAAAGATAAATTCGTATTTCAACTCATATGAACATATGAACAATCACCAGTATAATATTCAATGTATTCCAGTACCATATCAAACAAAAGGTGCCCTTGAAACGATATTATACGGTTTAAATATTTATGGGGTTCAACTATTCGAAGAGAATCCTTGTGTATTATTAGACTGTGACACATTTTATACAGCCGATATTTTAAATTATATACGTGAATCTGCCAATAAAAACATAGTATTCTATACCAAAAAATCTCCTTATGCACCACCGATTTATTCCTATATTGAAATAGAAAATAACACTATTTCAAGAATTTGTGAAAAAAATAAAATATCAAATAATGCGAATACTGGATGCTATGTTTTTGAGTCCGCATCACTTTTACATCGGAGTGCAACTTATATATTAGACAATAATATAACTGTCAATGGTGAACCTTATACTTCTTGTGCGATTTCTTATCTGCTGTCAGATGAAAATATTAAGTTCAGTGCGATAGAATTGGATAATTCACAAGTATATTCTCTCGGAACACCATTAGAACTTAAAGAATATGTAAATCGTTCTTATGTTTTTTTATTTGATCTTGATGGAACATTAGTGAAAACTGATACTATTTATTTCGACGTTTGGAAAGAAATATTACTTCCTTATAACATTGATTTGACTTACGATTTATTTAAAAAATACATACATGGAAATACCGACGCAAAAGTAGTTTCAACGTTTTTACTATCTTCACCCAATGTTTCCAAAGTATCTGAAACCAAAGACGAATTATTTATAAAGAATATGGATAAAATAGAAATAATAACTGGTACTATACAATTCCTGAAGCAGATTAGACAAGCCGGACATTATATTTCTATTGTAACAAATTGTAATCGCCAAATAGCAAATAAAATATGTGAGTATTGTGGATTCAACGAATACATTGACTATATCACTGTAGGAAGTGAATGTGCGAACGGAAAACCACATCCAGACCCATATTTGGAAACTATGAAAAAATATGGGGTAAAAACGTCGATTATTTTTGAAGATTCGAAGTCTGGGTTATTATCAGGACGTCTATCAAATCCTCATTGTTTGATAGGGATAACAACTGAATATGATAAACAAGAATTAATTAAAAACGGAGCGGATATTGCTATTGATAATTATGAAAATATTGATTACCAACAATTTATCCGATATAAAAATACCAATACTATCGAGAAAATAAAAGAATATATCCGAAATTCTCTGAATTGGCAAATTCTAGAAATCGATATTGATGAAACAAAGTTGAAAGGTGGATATATATCCGATGTTTTATCTCTCAAAATCAAAACAATAAAAACTACTTATCATTGTGTTTTAAAATTGGAAAATAAGATGGAAACGAATTTATCAGTTATGGCAAAAAAACTTGGTTTATATGAAAGAGAAAATTATTTTTATGACGCAATATCCAAATATGTAAATATTGACGTTCCTGAATTTTATGGATTAATTAAAGATGAACAATTAAATACAATCGGTATTCTTATGGAAAATTTATTAACAACAAACAATTATGTATTAAATCTTGATCTAAATAAACAACCAATTGATACTTCTCTCAAAGTTATAGAACAATTAGCCAAATTCCATACAAAACATTGGAATAAAAATATTCAGAATGCGTATCCTGAACTTAAAAAACATAATGACCCCCTATTTTGTCCTTCTTGGTCAGAATTTATTTTCTCAAAATGGACATTGTTTAAAGAAAATTGGCGCTCGATGCTGACACCTGAACAAATACGCATTGCGGAAACGGTCAAAGATGATTTTGCGAATATACAACAACGTTTATCTCAACAACCACTTACAATTATTCATGGCGATGTGAAATCTCCAAATATTTTTTACAATCAGGAAAAATCAATGTCTCCCGTTTTCTTAGATTGGCAATATGTCGCTATTGGAAAAGGTGTTCAAGATATGATTTTCTTTTTAATTGAGAGTTTCGACTTGGAACATATATTGTTGTATTATCCTATATTTAAAGGTTATTATTATGCCAAATTAAAAGAGTTCGGTGTTGTTAACTATGGATATCAACAGTATTGTTCCGATTTACACGATGCTATTCGATATTTTCCTTTTTTTGTAGCAATTTGGTTTGGCACTGTTCCTACTGATGAACTTATTGATAAAAATTTTCCATTCTTTTTTATTCAGAAATTATTCTTTTTATTAGAATCAAAACTCTAATAAATATTTTACATCTCTATCCTTCGTGCTAACAGGTATTTTCTGTTTTGTTATTTACTTTTTTCTTAAAATATTTGAACACGATTTCATTACCTACCTTAATCTCTCCAAACACTTCATCTATTAACATCGGTTCAATTCTCTGATTCTTCTTATGATTCAACAAATATAATAATCCAGCCAACATTCTCTCTGTACATTCGCTTTCCAATTTCGTGTTTGTCGCCCATAATTCCGTATTTGTCATCGTATCAAATAATTCCAATAATTCTGTGTTTCCTTTTAATACAATATTACAACCGCAACAAAATGTTAAATTATCGACCTCATCCTCTAATCCCATCTCTTGTATCGCCTCTTGTATCATCGAATGTCTCGGATGTCCTTTATAATATCCTATTCCATCTACAAAATCTAACCGAAACTGTCCCGGCTTACTTGAAACTATCGGACACGCTATTATATTATTTTCTATTTGTATCGGTTGATATAAATAAAAACTATCCTGACTAAAAATAAAATACTCATATAATTCCGTTTGTCCACTCTCTAACAGATATCGTATTGCGAATTTATATGCGCCTAATTCAAACCCGTTTTCACTCGTATTTAACAGATATTCAATATCATCGCCTTCAGGTAATTCGATTTTATCCGGCGAATAGTTATCGACAACCAGGATTTTGGCTCCTGTACAATATTTTCGAATATTATCGATATATTCAAAAACAGTTGTTGGATGATTCTTATAATATTTTAAAGCAACCACAAAACAATATTTATTGTGTGTTTTATGGTAGTATCGACAATTCGATTCGATTTCCATTAAATCATATCCTATGTCTAATTTTTATACGGTTTCTTGTTGGACCAATTGTTTATATTTGAAATTATGGGTCGGATATCGCTATGGAAAGAGAGATAAATATTGTGTCACCGAATCCAAATAATCTCTCGTTATTATAAGGTTTTTTGAAGAATGCATCAAGAATATTTGGCTTATGCGTTTTTATTTTTAATTTTAGGAGTTATTCTCTACTTTTACTATGATAAATCCGGTTTCGAACTAAAATGTATTATTTCTACTGTTGATGGAAATAAATATTGTGTTCGTGAGAGAGAAAAAATGCAAGAAGCCGCCGATTTATTAGCCAAAGTCGCCAATAAAGGTTCCAAATTAGTCGATTATTTGAAAAACAAATTCCCCGACAAAGATGTTGTACAACGTTTATCCGCGAATTTCCGCCCTGATAAAATCGTTGAGAATCTACCTACCAGCAAATATACTGCCTATAGTGAAAATAAAGGACAGAAAATGGCATTCTGTTTAAATAAAAAGAAAGGTGGGGATTCGATGATTGATGAACATACCGCATTCTTTGTTATGGCTCACGAAATGGCTCATACCGCAACAGAATCGATTGGACATAAAGACGAGTTCTGGGAGAATTTTAAATTCTTATTAACACACGCAAAAGAAGCCGGACTCCATGACCCACAAGATTATAAAAATGAACCGGTGGAATATTGTAGTATGAAAATCACGGATAATCCTTATTATGATTATGCGTAATTTAGCCTTACAATATGAATAATATAAATAACTATAAGTCTTATATTATTCGGACACAGTATCTTTTATAATAGTTTAATTACGCGATGTTCTACGTTTATTACGCCTGTTCTTGCGTTTATTTGTTCTTCGTTTTCTTCCGCCAGCATATTCAGCAGGTTGTCTAACACCCCACTTAATATCATCTTCAACGGTTGGTTCATGGGTTGGTGCGCTAGGTAGAATTGGTCCTGTTGGAGCGTCTGGCATAACATATTCATCTGTTGCAACAGGGGCATAATCTTTATTACGTTTAGTTTTACTGCGTATAAATGAACTTATGTTTGCATATGGATTTTCCATTTTTGATTTTGCTGTTTTCGGGGGAGTCTTCTGTTTTTTCACAGGTTCGGGAATAGATGTTATCAAGAGAGAGAGAGACTTTTTGGATAAGGCAAATAAGGCAGATTTTGCCCTGAAATCACAACTTTTTCATTTCTGTAAAATAATTCGAAAAGGGGGCTTGGTCGGGCAAAATTTGCCTTGTTGGGGCAGATTTTGCCTTTTTGAGCAAATGAGCAGATTTTGCCCCGAAATCACAACTTTTTCATTTCTATAAAATAATTCGAAAACGGGCCTTGGTCGGGCAAAATCTGCTCAATTGGGGCGAAATTTGCGATATTATTAGAACCCCCGTGAGAGATAAAAAAGAATAAAGACATTATATATATCAGGATAACTCTTATAATGAAACAAACAAAAGAAGCTCTTCATAAACAACAAAGAATTGATATTTGTAATCGTATTATTGATATTTTACAATTGGATAATGATAATAGTTTCTTATTATTCGATTTTGATAGAGACCTTGAAAAACAACAGAAAATATTAAATATGAAAGATGAAATACAACGTTGTTTTTGTGTAAGTTCTATTTCCGCATTTAAACCGAACCTAGAGAGCTCTACCAAACGTCCAGCATTAAACATAGCACGCAATATATTGAGAAAAGAGGGATATACAGTTGATTATACTGTATATGATGAAAAAAACAAAGACGGATTCACTAAACGAACTATGAAATATATTGTGAAAAAACCTGAACCTTATGTTGAAAATCAAGAATTCTTAGAATAGAAATGCCGATTTTGACATTTATTTAGGAAAATATTATCAATCTTGAATATTTGGAATTTCTTTGCGAATAAATTCCAAAAATATAATCTCTACCTATATTATAAAATGGAGTCTCTTACTCTTACACCACATAACAACACCTTAAATGGTATCATATTATATGAAAATGTCGACTATTTGCGATTAGGCAAACTAATCCATAGTTCAATTGTATTTGAAACAAAGAATAAGTCAAACAAACAAAAAATAAAATCAGAAGGAGGAAAGAATGAAGAAAATAATGATGAAGAAGGAGTAGAGAAGGAAAAAGAAGAGGAAGAAGAGGAAGAAACCGATGAACAAGATTGGTGGTTGAATTATGAATATACAAATGAAAAAACACATTTGACAAAATATTATGAAAACATAGTAAATGGTCAAGTTTCTGTAAGATATTGTAAAAATAATAATACAAATTGGGGGAGATGTAATCCTTATAAATCATTATCTCTCGGTGCTATACGACGTGAAATACGTCATACAATTGCCTCTCAGTATTATACAGATATTGATATTTGCAATTGTCATGCTGTGCTCATATATCAAATCTGTAAAAAACACGGCATCCCCTACAAACTATTGGAATCCTATGTAAATAAAAGAAATTATTATTTGGAGATGATACAAACACATTATTCTGTCTCTCGATGTCAAGCCAAAGAACTGTTTATTGCTTTAATGTATGGAGGAAAATTCCAAAGATGGGCTTCTTGTGTAAAGACAGATATGCCTGCGTTGCCTTTCATCGACGAATTTATAAAAGAAATGGAACTAATATCTAGAGAGATCACCCATAAAAATCCGGAAATATATGAATGTGTCCTTCGAAAAAAACAAAATAGTAAAACTAATTTCTGTGTTTATCGTTCAACTCTCTCGACATTTGCTCAAGAAATAGAATCACGGATACTGGAAGTGATTTATTGGTATCTAGTTGAACATAAATATATAATAGATAATAATGCTGTATTGTGTTCAGACGGTATTATGATTGAAACAAGTCGGTATCGACCTTGTGTATTGAGAGAATTAGAACGGGCTATCAAAGAAAAAACAGGATTCGAAGTATCTCTTGAAACAAAACCAATGGACCAGAGTTACAGAGACGAATATATAAAACAACAAATGACGTTTGATTTACACTCTCCTATGTTCACTACAGGATTATTAAGCGATTATTTCCGTATTATGTATAACGATTTTATTTTTTATGAAAACCGATTATACTTGTTTAATGGTATATATTGGGAAGAAGACGAGAGACGAGTGAATATTTATAACTTCATTGATAGTGTTTTTTACAGGGAGTTAATGGATTATTATTTTCAAAAGAAAGCACAATTATCTGGAGAGGATAAAGATAAGGATAAAATAGAAGAATCGCTGAATAAATTTCATAAAAATGTGAGTTTATTGCGTCAAATCAAATATAAGAAAACATTAACGGAAGATATTTGTAATAAAATCTATAATCGAGATGCTGTTTTCAACAATAAACCTTATATATTTGCGTTTAATAATGCGATTTATGATTTGGAGAGAGGACAGATAATAGAACCGAATCGGTATCATTATATTTCGATTACTTGTGGGTATAATTATGACCCTTATCATGACCCAAAACTAGTGAAGCAATCCGAATATAATCAATTACTATCCACTATTTTTCCAAACCGAGAGACTGGGGGAATTCTATCTGTATTGTTTATGTACAGGATTAATCGGATGCCAAGTGGAACATTTATTTGTAGCAACTGGAGAGGGTGGAAATGGGAAAGGTGTGATAGACTCTCAAATGATGAAAACGTGTGGTAATTATGGATATAAATTAAGTAGTAATGTTTTATTAAGTGAGATAAAAGATGGTGCGAATCCGCAAATAGCAAACTTGAGTAATAAACGGTTTGCCCTCACTACAGAACCGACAAATAGGCGTAAAATATGTACATCTACATTGAAAGAAATAACAGGAGAGAAGACAATTAATGCTCGTATGGCGTTTTCTAATCAATGTTCAACACGAATGTGTGCGTCTCTCTTTATGGAATGTAATCGTATGCCGAAACTGGATGAAGTGGGAGATAGTTTGGTTCGTCGAATCCGGGTAATACCGTTTATTAGTTCTTTCAAATCAGCGGAAGAATATGAAAAAACGAAAGATAAAACGAATGTATATATTGGAAATCCGAAATATAAAACAGATGAATTTATGGAGAAGAATCGATTAGTATTATTCGAAATCTTAGCGCCTTATTGTAAAAAGTTTATAGAGAATAATATGTGTTTGCCGGAAACGCCACAAGAATGTAAACGATATACAGTTGATTATTTGGCGAGAAGTGATAATATTTATGAATGGATATGTGAGAGATATGAAGTAGGTACAGAAACGGATTTTGTCTATGTCAGTGATATCCATAAATTATTTACTTATAGCGAGTGTTATAATACAATGACAAAGGAGGATAAGCGTAATTCTACATTGAAAGATTTCACAGAGAAAATAAGAACGAATGTGTTTCTGAGAGATTCTTTCCGCGAAAGAAATGGTTTTGTCGGTAAATTTAGATTAATGAAACCCGGCATAGTTGGATTTAAGCAATTAAATCAAAACAAAGATGAAAATGAATAAAGTGAGCAGATTCTGCCCGTCCAAGACCCCTTTTCGAATTATTTTATAGAAATGAAAAAGTTGTGATTTCGGGGCAAAATCTGCTCATTTGCTCAAATGAGCAGATTTTGCCAAAGTGAGCAAATTTTGCCCGTCCAATGCCCCTTTTCGAATTATTTTATAGAAATGAAAAAGTTGTGATTTCGGGGCAAAATCTGCGACATTTGCGACATAACCAAAAAAATAATTATTACAAAAAGATAATTAAATACTTTTTCAAAAAGTGTTTAATCAAAAAACATAATAAAACATAATCCAACGCAATATAAAAGCTTAGTCATTTATTCGCTCGCGAAGCGCAAAGCGCCCTTTGGGCGCGAGTCGAAATTAGCACCAATAAGGAATCCACCAGCTTGCGCGGTGGATTCCGAAATGCGCGGTGCTATTTCCTTACCCCACGAAGTGGGGTAATACCGGCGCGCTTTGCGCGCCAAAGGAGGTGGTAAGGAGGAACCATCGGTTCCTCCTAGAATTCAGGTTTATGTCTTTTAAATATACATCCTTCTTTGGATAAATCATCAATATCCACAAACATATTTACATCTTTATATTTCGACCCATTTAACCAAATCTTAATAATACAAAAATTCTTTTTCGGAGAGACTGTAATACCATTAATACTCGAACTACATGAATCATCGACACATAATGACTCTCCACACATTAGGCTCATTAATTTCCGCCATACATCCGGCACACTTTTATTTAGAACACGATAAGAAAAACATCCACCTTCACGATTTAATGGATCTTCCCACATTGGTTTAATCGAATCTTTCATACAGAAAAACATACAATTATAAAGAGCATAATCTGGGATTTTCGCATTTAATTGAATCACATCTTCTACATTTTGAAAATCTTTGGCAATAATCTTATAACTATCCAAAGACCAACTATCATCATTTTGTAAATGATAATACATTGTCCATTTATTCTGAAGAGGTCTTGGTGTAGGTGCTCTTTGTTCCATCGTGTCCATATTATAACTATAGATTGTTTTAGATGACTGTCTTTATTTTGTTTTATTAAGTTAAACACCGAGTTTATACCGATTTTATATACTAGGAAAGTAGAGAAAACAATACTAAATAAAAATAGTTTCCATATATAACAATAATAATGTCGAAAGAAGAAATAACATCAATTGTGAAAGAATGGATGCAGACGGATAGTGAAGTAAAAACATTACAGAAAGAACTGAAATTGCGTAGAGGTAATATGAAACGTGTATCTGAGAGATTAATCGATATTATGAAAGAAAGAGATATAGATGCGTTTAATGTGAAAGATGGAAAATTAATGTATACACAACGAAATGTAAAAGTGGCAATTAATAAGAAAAATATTGTAGAGATTTTATCGGATTATTTTGAAGGAGATGTCTCTCGTGCTGTTGAAGTTGGACATTATGTCATGGATAATAGGAAAGAAGTTGTAAAAGAAAAGATTGAACTAAGATAGGAGGAACCTTAGGTTTCCCCCCCCCTAAAATTGAAATACTTTTATCGTATTTTTTTGTATTTATAACCCAATAGAACCCGATATAAATTGAATTAAAGCCGAACTATCGGAAATGAACGTTGAACGAGTGAAACTCGCCGTTAAAGTTACTGAGTCGATGAAAATCAAAAAAAGACAAATAGCATACACTAAATACAGATATGCTTTGGTTGTACAAGAATTCAAAAAAAAAGTATTGTTTGATACACACAAATTAGAATATCAAAAAGTAATGGATGAATTATTAATCAGGAAAAAATTCAGAAAAATAAGAGCATACGCTAAACGCATATACGCTTGGGTTATAGAAGAGTTTAAAGAAATACAATACACTAAATATCTACGTGCTTTGCTTATAACTGAATTCAAAGAAAAAGCAATACCATATGTAAAAGCACTTGAATCTTACGAAGTACATACGCTTAAATATAAAAAAGTTATGGAGCAAATGTTAAATTTATATAAGAAAAAAAATAGTAATTCTCAAGTAGAAATAGTAGCACCAATTGTGGTTGATAATAGAATCTTTGATAAAGCAACCGTCGTCCCTTCTTCAAAAAGTAACAATTCGATTCCTTTAAAGATAAAGATAAAAGTAAAGAAGCCATAAATAACTGAAGAGGATAAAAAGACAATCACTGATGAGCGAGAATCAGGAAAGAATCAGAAAAAGGACGTAGTAGAAAAGTTGAAGAGTGAAGTAACAACTGATAAGAAGGAGTTAAAACAAAAGGTAAAAGCCGAAACAATTACTAAGACCACTCCGAACGTATCACCAGTTGTTGAATTGCCTGTCACCAAACCCAAACCAATAAGATTCATCTACAAACACAAAGAAGGAAATAAGTATATTCGAATTCCTATTTATCAAGAAACATCAACAAGTTGACTTAGCAAGTCTGAACAACCAAAACAATCGATTTTATTACAAATGACAAAGAAGTCAAAGAAAAAACATAACTTAGTTATACGAATAGTGATTGTAAATATAATTGTAAATAAAAAAAGCAACCCTATGTGAAGGGTTGCTTTTTTACCCCTTGTATGCATGGTACCAGTATCGCCACCTGACAAATAGACAACCGATAAACCAACTATAAATAATATTTAACTAACAGCAATGTAAAAACTGGATTTATCATTAGTGCGAAATTTATAAGTCTGTCTATACATTATTATTTTCTGTCGTTTCTGCTTGATTAATTTTTTTACAATATTTTTTTATTGCGTAAGCAATTCCTGTTCCAAGTCCAATAGCAATTATAGATACAACTATCACTCCAACTATAGCATCTATCATTTATTTTTCTTTGTAAAGAGAGATAAATGTCTTTGTTTTTACGCTAATGTTTTTACTAGGTTCTATTAGTTTTTTCTGTTCTTATTTGTTCTATTCTTTCTGGATTTATTTCTTCGGTTTTTGTTTTTGTTCGTTCTATTTTTATTCTTATTTTTCCTTTTACCACCAGTAACCGTCGATGTATTCATTCTTTCAAAATCCGCGATTCCAGGTGCCACGGATTTTCCATCAAATCCATACCCATAAGCACCTCCTTTCATTGCGCTTTCGAATCTCGCTGTATTTCCTCCTAAACCTGTTGGTGAATTTCCCTCATTCAATAATACTCCTGTTGATTTACCATATTCCATGATACTTTATATATTATGTCAAGAGAGATTATAACATTATGTCAAGAGAGATTATAACATTTTTACTGCCATATAACAGAAAATCGCCAATATGATTGATACTACCCATATAGGTATCACAGTTTTATGGCGATATCCAATTCCAAATGGCCTAAATCCACCGTGTTCATTATATATTAATGCCGGTTTCACTGTATGAATAATATACATAAAAATCAAATATAATAGGACAGCAACGGTTAATCTATTTTTACGGATAGCAAATTTAATTGTATTCATCTCAGAAGTTATATTATCAAGAGAGACAAATTGTTTCACCTATGTTTCCTAGTTTTCCGAGAATTGCGTTTTGCTTTTTTTCCACCTTTTGAACTATTTGTGTATCGTTTTTTAGGATTCTTTAATGATTTATAGAGTCCTTGTTCAGCCCTTTCGATTCGTCTTTTTCCACGTTCACTAAATTTCGTATTGTCATACGAAATTCTACAAGTAAAATCAATAATATTTATTTTTTCGAATCCAATTCCTTTGAATAATCGTATTATCTCCGAGAGATTTATTCTAGTTCCACTTTTATGCAAACTCCTATATACTTCAGATAGTTCTCTATTATTTAATTCGCGTATATGTCTTTCTAATTTTGGAAACGAATTACCACTTTCTGCCAAATTATCCGATGGATTGAGTCCAAGTTCATCATAATTTTTAATATTCACTATAAATACTCCAAAAATAATACCCTCATTATATGGATTATAATCATTACGAATTTGATATGTTTTTTCGTGTCTAGGTATTTGAATACTAAAAGCATTCTTATCCCGTTTGACACGTTTAATTAAATCCAATCGTTCTTTACTAATTTTCCTATAAACTCCAGGTTCAGTTTCCAATGCATTGATATAAGGCATTTTCAATTCTTCTGCGAGTTTGTCGAAAATATAAATTTCATTCTTATTCGGATATTTTTCATATAACTCAATTGAACGATTCAATATTTTACGATTCATAGGAACATTACACATATTCTGTTCTATATTGACACCAACACCAACCACAAAAGGCATCGATGCCACACTTAAGATTTTAACAGAATCCGAATAATAATTCGGTAAAAAACGTTCGTAATATTCACCACCGTGTCCCAGGATACATATTGTAATTGTCCGAGTTTTATCTGTATCCGGAATATTGTATTGTGGGTCTTCTTCTTCAGCCACATCATCATCTAAATCAATAATCGGAGTTGCATCGGATGCGACACTTAAATTATCATCATCTGCATTCATTTTATATATTTATCCTGATATATTCATAATTCGTAACAGTATCTGAGAGACGTCGCATATCGATTAATTGATACATATCTGTTGATATTTCAGGAAACCAAGTATCGGCATTAAGGATAGGATTCAATAGTTTGATTTCATTAACCAATATTCTCTCACAATTTGGATGGGTGATTGCTTGTTTATATAAACTCTCTCCGCCAATAACAAAACAACAGTGAATATATGGAATATTATCGAGGGTTTCGAGAGTTTCAGTGAGAGATGAATTAGTGAAAATTAATTCTGGATACATATTTGATTCTTTCCTGTAAGTTTCAGGAGAGGAAGTTAATACAACATTTACACGATTTGGCAAAGGTTTTCTCCCGAGAGATTCGAAGGTGTTGCGACCCATAATGATAGCATTCATAGAACCTTCATCCGGACAATAAGATGTGGTGGTTCTGAAATAAACCATATCGACTTTATTAGACCAAGGAAGACAGTTTTTACAACCGATAGCACGATTCGGAGAGGCATAAGCACCGATAATTGTGAACTTCATATAGTAATTATAGTTATTATTATGATTATCCTTTATTCATAATAATATTGTAAATAAAATTGAATAGTTTGTTATGTAAAAAAATGAATTGTATAAAATGGATATTATTACGCAAAAAATGGAAATTAATCTGGAATCGAATAATGATGTGTCCTCTCCGACAGAATCGAATAATGATGTGTCCTCTCCAACAGAATCGAATAACGATATGTCCTCTCCGACAGAATCGAATAATGATGTGTCCTCTCCGACAGAATCGAATAATGATGTGTCCTCTCTGACAGAATCGAATAATGATGTGTCCTCTCCGACAGAATCGAATAATGATGTGTCCTCTCCGACAGAATCGAATAATGATGTGTCCTCTCCGACAGAATCGAATAATGATGTGTCCTC
>Ga0255211_1000089_pt1 | contig 32921 bp, 34 predicted proteins | sample Miss_Yuk_RepB_8d_FD_183036 | JGI IMG/M metagenome (GOLD analysis project Ga0255211, IMG submission 183036) | Freshwater microbial communities from Mississippi River, Louisiana, United States - Miss_Yuk_RepB_8d | ecosystem: Environmental > Aquatic > Freshwater > River | place: USA: Louisiana...
AGCCCGCGCGACGCGCCGGGCCGCGTCGTCGGCTCGGTGCACCTGTCGGCGATCGCCCGCGGGCCCTTCCAGTCCTGCCACCTGGGCTATGCGCTGGACGCCGGCTGCGAGGGCCGCGGCCTGATGCACGAGGCGCTGGCCGCGGTGGTCGCCGAGGCCTTCTCGCCGGCGGTCAACCTGCACCGCATCCAGGCCGCGGTGCGGCCGGAGAACGCGCGCAGCGTCGCGCTGCTGCAGCGCACGGGCTTCCGCGACGAGGGCCTGGCGCGCGACTACCTGTTCATCGCCGGCGCCTGGCGCGACCACCGGCTGTTCGCGCGCACCAACCCCGGCTTTGCCGCGCCGGCGCACTGGGGCGCCGGCCGCGGCTGAGCGACGGCAGCGCGCCCCGGTGCACGGGGCCCGGGGCCCGTAAGCCTCAGCGCCCGCCGGGCAGGCTGCCGACCACGCCCTGCACCAGCCAGTCCATGCCGGCGATGGCCGCGTCGTCCAGCGCGCCCTGGGCCAGGCGCGTGCGGCCGGCGTTGTCGACCAGCGGCGCGGCGAAGGGCTTGAGCTGGCCGGACTCGATGGCCTGCCGGCGCCGCGCCAGCTCGGCCTTCAGCGGCACCGGCAGCGACGGGTGCAGCGCGCTGAGCTGCACCAGCCCGTCCTTCATGCCGCCCCACACCGGCTGGGCGGTCCAGCGCCCGGCCAGCAGCTCGCGCGCCACCCGCGTGTAGTAGCCGCCCCAGTGGTGGGTCACGGCGGCCAGTTGCGCGTGCGGCGCGAAGCGTGCCATGTCGCTCTGGTAGGCCAGCAGCGCGGCGCCCTTCTCCTCGGCCACCTGGGCCACCGCGGGCGAGCCGCTGTGGTTGGTCAGCACGTCGGCGCCCTGGTTCAGCAGGGTCAGCGCGGCCTCGCGCTCGCGCGGCGGGTCGAACCAGGCGTTGAGCCAGACCACCCGCACCTCGGCCCTGGGGTTGGCCGCGCGCATGCCGAGCGTGAAGGCGTTGATGCCCTGCACCACCTCGGGCACCGGAAAGCCCGCCACGTAGCCGGCCACACCGGTCCGGCTGCGCTGGCCGGCCAGCCAGCCGGCCAGCCAGCGTGCCTCGTAGTAGCGGGCGTTGTAGGTCGCCAGGTTGGGCGCGCGCTTGTAGCCGCCGGCGTGCAGGAACTTCACCTGCGGGAACTCGGCGGCCACGCGCAGCGCCGGCTCCAGGTAGCCGAAGCTGGTGGCCACCACCAGGCCGCAGCCGCTGGCGGCCAGGTCGCGCATCACGCGCTCGCTGTCCGGGCCCTCGGGCACGGCCTCGACGAAGCGGCTGCGCACCTGCGGTGCCAGCGCCTGGTCCATCGCCTGGCGGCCCTGCTCGTGCTGGTAGGTCCAGCCGGCCTGGCCGACCGGGCTGACGTAGACGAAGCAGGCCTGCAGCGCGGCGGCCGGGCCGGACGCCGGGGCGGCTCGCGCCGCGGTCTGGGCGAGGGCGCCGGTGGGCGCCGCGGTGGCGGCCGCAGCGGCCGCACAGGCGAGCGCGCGCAGCAGCGCGCGCCTGAGGTTTTTCGACATGGTTGTCCTCGACATGGCCCCGACAAAGGAAAACGCCGGCTTCGGGGGCACGAAGCCGGCGTCAGGGCCGGGATTGTCGCAGAGCGCGTTCAGCCGGGCGGCGCCGTGGCGGCGTCCGGGGGCGCGTCCGCCGCAGCGTCCGCGTCGGTGCCGGCGTCCGGCGCCAGCAGCCGAATGCGCACGCCGTGCAGCGCCACCACCTGGCCGGCGCGCAACTTGGCGGTCTTGCGCAGTTCGTCGCGGCCGTCGACCTGCACCCGGCCCTCGGCCACCAGGGCCTTGGCCTGGCCGCCGCTGGACGCGAGACCGGTGGCCTTGAGCAGGCGGTCCAGGGTGATGAACTCGCCGCGCAGTTCGAAGCTCAGGGTCTGCATGGAAGAAGGGGCTCGGGCGTGGTCGCGGGCCGCCATTGTCGGTGGCCGGCGCGGCTTTGCCAGAATCGCGCGGCGCCAGCGCCCCGGCCGCCGGCCACCGCCCCGATGAACGCTCCGCCGCCGCCCGACGGGCCTGCCCCGTCACCCGCACCCCCGCCCGCACCGTTGCCCGCAGCCGCGACCTGGCAGCTGACGCTGCTGCCCGGCGGCTGGCGCTTGCCGGTGGCGCGCGGCCAGACGCTGCTGCAGGCCGCGCTGGCCGCCGGCGTGCGCCTGCCCAGTTCCTGCCGCAACGGCACCTGCCGGACCTGCATGGCGCGGCTGCGCAGCGGCCGCGCCCACCACACCATCGACTGGCCGGGCCTGCTGGCCGAGGAGAAGGCCCAGGGCTGGGTGCTGCCCTGCGTGGCCTGCGCCGACAGCGACCTGGTGCTGGAAGCCCCCGGCGCCACCCCGTGGAGGGGCTGAGGCCGCGCGCTCAGCGCGCCGCGCGCCGCCGCGTGGCCGGTGCCGGGTCCAGCGCCGATTCCAGCGCCTGGTGCAGCGCCAGGTACTCCTGGGTCAGCTTGTGCCGCGGCTCCAGGTGCAGCAGGGGCAGCGCGCGCTGGTGCGATTCCTTGACCTTCACGCTGGCGCTCAGGCAGGGGCGCAGCACCGGCAGGCCCTCGTCGACCAGTTCCTGCACCAGGCGCTGCGGCAGCGACGCCCGCGGCTGGAACTGGTTGACCACGATGCCGCTGACCTGCAGCGCCGGGTTGTGGTCGGCCTGGATCTCCTGCACGCTGTCCATCAGCGCGTACAGCGCACGGCGCGAGAAGTCGTCGCAGTCGAACGGGATCAGGCAGCCCCGGGCGGCGATCAGCGCCGAGCGGGTGTAGAAGTTCAGCGCCGGCGGCGTGTCGATGTAGACGCGCTCGTAGCCCTCGCCCAGCGCATCCAGCGCATCGCGCAGCTTGTAGATCTTGTAGCGCGACTCCAGCTTGCCGTGCAGCTCGTCCAGCTCGGGGCTGGAGGGCAGCAGGTCCAGGCCCTCGAAAGGCGTGGCGCCGATGAAGTCCTCGGTGGCCTGTGGCCGCAGCGTGAACTTCAGCGTCTGGTCGAAGAAGCCCGCGGCATGCGGCCGCGGCTCGTCGGCGCCCGCGCCCAGCAGGTAGCGCGTGCTGTTGCCCTGCGGGTCCAGGTCGACCACCAGCGTGCGCCGGCCCTGGGCGGCGCTGATCGCCGCGAGGTTGCAGGTGATGGTGGACTTGCCGACCCCGCCCTTCTGGTTGAACACGACGTAGCGCATGCACGGCTCCTTCGCCTCGACGCGCCCGCTGCGCGCGGCGCCATTGTGCACTGCAGCACGAATGGCATCGACGATCCCCGGAACTGGGGGGCGAACACCTTGCGCTTCGTCATGCAGCCGTCATGCGTGCGGCGCACAATGACCTTGTCTTGGCGATAACCGACCGCACCAATGGGCGGAGTACCGGAACCCGTACCCGGCGCCAGTCAACCGTTCCAGGGGGTTCGCCGCCTGGTTTCGGGAGCACCAAGGGCCACGCGAGTGGCCCTTTGCTTTTGCCCCGCCGCGCATGCCGTATGCTGCGGCATGGGCGAGGCGCGCGAGCGGCGTGCGCCGCCCGGTACAGGAGCAACGCCTTGGCGACACCGAACTACGGCTACGAGAAGCGCCAGCGCGAGCTGGCCAAGAAGCGCAAGGCCGAAGAGAAGAAGCTGAAGAAGCAGCAGGCCCGCGAAGGCGGCGCCCCCGAGGGCGAGGCCGCGGACGACGACCAGCCGGCCGCCGAGCCCGCCGGCCAACCGGGCGAGCAGCCGCCGGCCGCCTGAGCGGCCTCCGGGCCGAAAAAAAACCGCGATCGGTGATCGCGGTTTTTTTGTGCCCGGGCGCCGCCAGCGGGCCCGGCGCGGCGGGCCTTACAGCGCGCGGATGTTCGCGGCCTGCAGGCCCTTGGGACCTTCCTTGACCTCGAACTCGACGCGCTGGTTCTCGGCCAGCGTGCGGAAGCCGCCGTTGTTGCGGATCTCGCTGAAGTGGGCGAACAGGTCCTTGCCGCCGTTCTCGGGGGTGATGAAGCCGAAGCCCTTGCCGTCGTTGAACCACTTGACGGTGCCGGTCTGCTTGTCGCTCATGAGCGTTCCTAGATAGAGATTGAAGACAACCGCGCCGGCAGCAGGCCCGCGCGCACAGAAACACTCAAGAAAGTCGAACCGGGCGTTGATACCAGGGCCGGGCCGTGCCGCGCAGGCGGCTTCGGACGGTACGGGAATAAGACCTTGTGGGAACGGCCTCGTGCATGTCTGTAGGGGACACTGTATCAGCTCGCCTTGAAGCTCCGACAGGCGGGGCGACGCAACAGGGCAGACCCTGAGCTAGAGGCAGTTCTCCAGCCTACGGCGCGCAGACCCCCGTCGGTATCATCGTTCGGCAGGTCGCCAGAGGCCTGCGCAGTCCCGAGAACAGGAGACGACGCGATGTTCGACTACGTGGTGATCGGCGGCGGTTCGGCCGGCTGCGTGCTGGCCGGACGGCTCAGCGAGGACCCGACGCTGCGCGTCGCGCTGCTGGAGGCCGGCCCGCCCGACCGCAGCGTGCTGATCCACTGCCCGGCGGGCCTGGCGGCGATGGCCAAGGCCAGCGGCCTGAACTGGGGCTTCGAGACGGTGCCGCAGCCCGGCCTGAACGGCCGCCGCGGCTACCAGCCGCGCGGCAAGGTGCTGGGCGGCTCCAGCTCGATCAACGCGATGATCTACCTGCGCGGCCAGCGCGAGGACTTCGACGGCTGGGCGGCCGCCGGCAACCCGGGCTGGTCCTTCGACGAGGTGCTGCCCTACTTCCGCCGCGCCGAGGGCAATGTGCGGCCGGCCCTGGCCGGCGACGCGCTGCACGGCGCCGACGGCCCGCTGACCGTGCAGGACCTGCTGCAGCCCAACCGCTGCGCGCGGCTGTTCGTGCAAGCCGCGCAGCAGGCCGGGCTGCCGCTGAACGACGACTTCAACGGTGCCACGCAGGAGGGCGCCGGCCTGTACCAGGTCACCCACCGCGGCGGCGAGCGCTGCAACACGGCCAAGGCCTACCTGGGCCCGGCGCTGGGTCGGCCCAACCTGCAGGTGATCACCGACGCCCAGGCCACCCGGCTGCTGTTCGACGGCGACAGCCGGCGCGTCACCGGCGTCGAGTACGTGCAGGGCGGCGCGACACGGCAGCTGGCCGCGCGGCGCGAGGTGCTGCTGGCCGCCGGCGCGCTGCAGTCGCCGCAGCTGCTGCTGCACAGCGGCATCGGCCCCGGCGACCACCTGCAGGCCCTGGGCATCACGACCCGGCTGGACCTGCCCGGCGTCGGCAACAACCTGCACGACCACATCGACGTGGTGCAGGTGATGGACGCGCCCGGCGTGCGCGAGCTGTTCGGCCTGAGCCTGGTCGGCGCCTGGGACACGCTGCAGGGCATCCTGGAATGGCGGCGCCACCGCAGCGGCCCGCTGACCACCAACTTCGCCGAGGCCGGCGCCTTCCTGCGCAGCAGCCCCGGGCAGGCCGTGCCCGACCTGCAGCTGCACTTCGTCACCGGCAAGCTGGTCAACCACGGCCGCACCACGGTGTTCGGCCACGGCTACAGCTGCCACGTCTGCCTGCTGCATCCGAAGAGCCGCGGCACGCTGCGCCTGGCCTCGGCCGACCCGCTGGCCGCGCCGCTGATCGACCCGGCCTTCTTCCAGGAGCCCAGCGACCTGGACCGCATGGTCGCGGGCGTCAAGCACATGCGCCGCATCCTGGCGCAGCCGGCGCTGGCACCGCTGGGCGGGCGCGAGCTGGCCGCCACCGCCGGCCTGGCCAGCGACGCGCAGATCGTCGACTTCCTGCGCCAGCATGCCGACACCATCTACCACCCGGTGGGGACCTGCCGCATGGGCCCGGACGCCACGCGCGACGTCGTCGACGCGCGGCTGCGCGTGCACGGCGTGCAGGGACTGCGCGTGGTCGACGCCTCGGTGATGCCCAGCATCGTCGGCGGCAACACCAACGCGCCGACGATCATGATCGGCGAGAAGGCCGTCGACCTGGTGCGCGCCGACGCCCGCGCGGCCTGACCCGGGCTGACCTGCGGGCCGCCCGGCGCGCTGCCGCACACGGTCGGCCGGCACGCGCGGCCGATCTGCGCTATCATCCGGGTTAACGCGGATTCGGATCCGCGTTTTTCGTTCATCGACTCTGACCCTCCCGGGCCGGTCCCTGCCACCCCAGCGCAGGGAGTCCACCGCGTCCCGTGTCCTGGTTGGCGGCGATGCCGTCGCTTCAGGACGCCCAGGGCCACAAGGCAAGGACCATCCCCCGGTCCGGTCGCCTTCACCGCCCCACCCTTCCATCGAAGTGCGACCCCACTGCGGCTGTCCGCCTTGCCGGCGGCGCCGTGGCCGTGCCTTGCCGTGGCTTCGCCGCCACCGGGCCGGCCTTGCCTTGACCGAAAGTGCCCCATGAGTTTTGACCACGCCCGCGACCTGTCGCAAGCCGCCGCCTTCGACGCCGCCGACACCCTCGACCACGAGGGCGCCGACACGGCCACCGAGGCCCCCGGCGCCGCCTTCGCCGACCTGGGCCTGGCGCCCGAGATCGTGCGCGCCATCGCCCACGCCGGCTACCCCGCGCCCACCGAGGTGCAGGCGCGCAGCGTGCCCGCCGCGCTGACCGGCCGCGACCTGCTGGTCTCGTCGCAGACCGGCAGCGGCAAGACCGCCGCCTTCACCTGGCCGGCGCTGCAGCGCATCCTCGACGCCCGCCGCGACCCGGCCAAGAAGCGCGTCAAGGGCCAGCCGCAAGGCCCGCGCGTGCTGGTGCTGGCCCCCACCCGCGAACTGGCGCAGCAGGTCTCGCGCGCCTGCACCGTCTACGGCCACGGCGTGCAGGGCCTGCGCGTGGCCCACGTCGTCGGCGGCGTGCCCTACCACGCCCAGCTCAAGGCCCTGCGCGGCCCGCTGGACGTGCTGATCGCCACCCCCGGCCGGCTGATGGACCTGATGAACTCGGGCGCCGCCATCCTGGCCCAGGTCGAGCTGCTGATCCTCGACGAGGCCGACCGCATGCTGGACATGGGCTTCATCGACGACATCACCTACATCGGCGAGCAGCTGCCGCCGACGCGCCAGACGCTGATGTTCTCGGCCACCTTCGCCGGCAGCGTCGGCCGCCTGGCCGAGCAGCTGACCCGCGAGCCGCAGCGCATCAGCATCGACTCGCACACCGACACCCACGCCTCGATCGAGCAGCGCCTGCACTGGGCCGACAGCCTGCACCACAAGCACGCGCTGCTGGAGCAGATCCTGACCGACAAGGACATGGACCAGTGCGTGGTCTTCACCAGCACCCAGCGCGACGCCGACGAGCTGGCGCACAAGCTGGGCGAGATCGGCCACGCCGTGGCCGCGCTGCACGGCGCGATGCCGCAGGGCCGCCGCAACCGCGTGCTGCAGGCGCTGCGCCAGCGCCAGCTGCGCGTGCTGGTGGCCACCGACGTGGCCGCCCGCGGCATCGACGTGCCGACCATCACCCACGTCGTCAACTTCGGCCTGCCGATGAAGGCCGAGGACTATGTGCACCGCATCGGCCGCACCGGCCGCGCCGGCCGCAACGGCCTGGCGATCACGCTGGGTGAGCGCCGCGACATCGGCATGATCCGCCGCATCGAGCGCTTCACCACCCAGCCGATCGCGGTGGCGGTGGTCGCCGGCCTGGAGCCGAAGATGACCGCGCCCACGCTGAACGGCCCCGAGCGCGGCGGCAAGCCCGGCTTCGGCCGCGGCCGCCCGGGCTTCGGCGGCCCGCGCGGTGGCTTCGGCGGGTCGGGCGGCTTCGGCGGCGGCCGCGGCGGTTTCGGCGGCGAGCGCAACGCCGAGCGCGGCGGCTTCGGTGCCGACCGCCGCTTCGGTGGCGGTGACCGCCCGGCCTTCGGCCAGGAGCGTGGCGAGCGCGCCGGCTTCGGCGGCGGCGACCGCGGCTTCGGCGGCCCGCGCAACGAGCGCGGCGGCTTCGGCCCGGCCGCCCACCCGCACCGCGACGAGCGCCGGCCCTTCAGCGGCCATGCCGCCGGCGGCCACCGCGACGAGGGCCACGCCCACCCCGGCCACCGCGAAGGCGGCCGGCCGCAGGGCGGCGGCTTCCGTGACGGCGGCTTCCGCAACGACAGCCGGGGCCAGGGCCCGCGCGGCTTCGCCGGCAAGCCGGCCGGCCCGCGCCGCAACCCGCGCTGAGCGCCGGCGGCCGGCGCACGCCGGCCCGGCGTGGCGCCCGGCTGGCGCCGTCCCTGCAGCACGCGCACACGCGCGTGCAGACGCCGAAGGGCGGGCCCCCGAGCCCGCCCTTCGGCGTTTCCGCCCCGCCGCGGGCTGAGGCCGGCGGCGGCAGCCGCCGCCCCGCGGCGGCGAAAGCCGCTATGCTGGCCGCCCTTTGCCCGGCCGCGCCCCGCGCCGGCCGGGCCCGGGGCGCCGGCCGCGCGCCGGCGTCGCCCATGCAGTCACCCCCTACCCGCCCGCAAACCGCCATGGCCGGCATCCACATCACCGACATCGAGGCCGCCATCAACTGGTGGCGCGAGCGCGCGCCCTCGCCCGACGGCCTCAGCCTGAGCGCCGAGGTCAGCGCGCTGGCCGAGGTCTACGCCCTGCTCGTCTACTACCGCGAGGCGCTGGCCGACGAGGCGTCGATGCCGGCGCCCGCGCGCGCGGCCTGGCTGGCCTGGTACGCGCAGACGCCCGACGCGCCGTGCATCGCGATCTGCTCGACCGCCCAGGGCGACGCGGTGTGCAAGGGCTGCGGCCGCAGCGAGGACGAGGTGCAGCACTGGCCGCGGCTGAGCCCCGGCGAGAAGCGCGCCGTCTGGCGCCGCATCACGATGGACGGCACGGCCTGGCGCTTCAACCGCTACGCCGAGCGCGCGCGCCTGGCCACCGGCGCCGACCACCCCGATCCGGCCAGCCTGCAGGCGGCCGCCGCCCCCTTGGCGCCGCGCGGATGAGCGCCGCCGCCGCCGCCCCGGCCGACGCCGCCGGGCTGCGCGCCAGCGTCGCGCGCATCCTGCCGCAGGCCTGGCCGGTGTTCATCGGCCAGCTCGCGGTGCTGGGCATGGGCACGGTCGACACCGTGCTGGTGGCCCGCCACTCGCCCACCGACCTGGCGGCGCTGGCGGTGGGCGGCGCCACCTACATCACCGTCTTCGTCGGGCTGATGGGCCTGGTGATGGCGGTCAGCCCCATCGTCGGCCAGGCCTTCGGCGCGCAGCGCCTGCGCGAATGCGGCCACCAGGCCTGGCAGGCGCTGTGGCTGGCGCTGGGCGCGGCGCTGCTGGGCTGCACGCTGCTGGTGTTCCCGGGGCCCTTCCTGGCGCTGGCGCAGGCCACGCCGGCGGTGGCCGAGAAGGTGCGCGGCTACCTGCTGGCGCTGGCCTGGGCGCTGCCGGCCTCGCTGCTGTTCACGGTGTTCCGCGGCTTCAACGTCGCGGTCTCGCGGCCCAAGGCGGTGATGGGGCTGCAGCTGGGCGGCTTCGCGCTGAAGCTGCCGCTGTCGCTGCTGCTGGTCGCCGGCAGCCCGGCGCTGGGCGTGCCGGCGCTGGGCGTGGTCGGCGGCGGCATCGCCACCGCGCTGGTGATGTGGGGCCAGCTGCTGCTGGCCGCCGTGCTGCTGGCGCGCGACCCGTTCTACCAGCGCTTCGCGCTGGGTGCGCCGGGCCAGCGCGCGCCGCACGGGCCTTCGCTGCGCGCGCTGCTGCGCCTGGGCGTGCCGATGGGGCTGGGCATCCTGGTCGAGGTCACCGGCTTCGCCTTCATGGCCATCTTCATCTCGCGGCTGGGCGAGACGGCGGTGGCCGGCCACCAGCTGGCCGCCAACCTGGTCTCGCTGCTGTTCATGATGCCGCTGGCGCTGAGCAACGCGGCCAGCGCGCTGGTGGCCCAGCGCATCGGCGCCGGCGACCTGCGCGACGCCCGCCGCCTGGGCTGGCACGCGCTGCAGTTCACCGGCACGCTGGCGCTGGCGGTGGGCGGCGCGGTGTACCTGGCGCGCGAGCAGGTGCTGCGCCTGTACACCGACAACCCGGCGGTGGTCGCCGCGGCGCTGCCGCTGCTGGGCTGGGTGGCGCTGTTCCACGCCGCCGACGCGGTGCAGGCGCTGGCCGCCTTCGTGCTGCGCGCCTGGCGCGTGGCCACGCTGCCGATGGTCATCTACGTGCTGGCGCTGTGGGGCCTGGGGCTGGGCGGCGGCTACGCGCTGGCCTTCAACCTGGGCGGCGCGGTGCCGCCGGACTGGCAGGGCGCGCGCGGCTTCTGGATCGCGTCGACCACCGGGCTGACGCTGGCCGCGGCCGCGCTGGCCGGCCTGCTGGCCTGGGTGCTGTCGCGCCAGCGCGCACGCGCTGCGGCGGCGCTCAGCGCGGCCGCCGGGTCGGCAGGCTGAGCACGAAGCAGCTGCCGCCGCCGGCGCGCGGCGCGCAGTGCACCGTGCCGCCGTGGCGCTGGGCGATCTGGCGCACCAGGCTCAGCCCCAGGCCGACGCCGCCCTCGCGCTCGGCATGGCCGGGCAGGCGGAAGAAGGGCTCGAAGATGCGTTCGCGCAGGTCCTCGGGCACGCCGGGGCCGCGGTCGCACACCGTGGCCTGCAGCCGGCCGGGCAGCGCGGCCAGCCGCACCTGCACCTCGTCGCCGCCGTAGCGCCGGGCGTTCTCCAGCAGGTTGCGCAGCGCGCGGCGCAGCAGGCGCTCGCTGCCGGGCAGCACGAAGTCGGCCGCGGCGTCGGCCTCGGTCTCGACCTCGGCGCCCACCCGCGCGGCCTCCTCGGCGGCCACGCCCAGCAGGTCCACCGGCTCGTCGCTGCCCGCGGCGTCGGCGCGCGCGCCGGCGTCCAGCCGGCTGGCCAGCAGCACCTCCTCGACCAGCGCGTCCAGCTCGGCCACGTTGGCGTCGATCTCGCGGCGCAGCGGCGCGCGCCGGTCCTCCGGCAGCTCGCCGTACATCGCCACGGCCATCTTCAGCCGCGCCAGCGGCGAGCGCAGCTCGTGGCTGGCATTGGCCAGCAGGTTCTGGTGGCTGCGCACCAGGGCCTCGATGCGCTCGGCGGCCTGGTTGAAGGTGGCCGCCACCGCGGCCACCTCGTCGCGGCCGCTGGCGTCCACCCGCTGGCCGAGCTGGCCGCTGCCGAAGGCCTCGACGCCCTGCTTGAGCGCCTCCAGCCGCCGGGTGAGCCGGCGCACCACCGGGTAGGCGCCGGCCGCCACCGCGACGAACAGCACCGCCACCAGCACCAGCGGTGCCACCGCGCGCGGCAGGCCGAAGGGCAGCGGCGGCAGCGCGGCCCCGGGCCCGCCGGGGCCGGCCGCGCCGCGCTCGCCCAGCGCCGGGCCGGCGCCGGGATCGCCCAGGCGCGGGCCGGCACTGGGGGCGCCCAGCGCGCGGCCGGGCGCGCGGTCGCCGGGGCCGCCGCCGCCCCAGCGCTCGTCGGCCGGCGGGCCGCGCCAGGGTGCGGCCTCGTCGGGCGGGCCGCCGTCACGCGGGCCGGGGCCCAGGCCGGGCATGCCGGCCAGCGGGCCGGGCGGCGGCCGGCGCAGCAGCCGTCGGCCCAGCCACAGCGTGCGGCCGTCGTCCAGGCGCACCGCGGTGGCGCGCAGATCGCCCTCGGCGTCGCGGCGCAGGTAGCTGTCGGACGCGGCGATGCGCGCACCGCGCCGGTCGTCGAGCGCCAGCGGCACGCGCAGCCGCGCCGACCAGTCGCGCAGCGCCTCGGCCTGCTCGGCCGCCGGCGCGTCGGCCGCGGGCAGCGCGCGCTGCACCAGCTCGGCCCAGGCGGCCAGGCGCTCGCCGGCGGCTGCCTCGACGCGCGCGCGCTCCTGCTCGAAATGGCGCTGCCACATCCAGCCCGAGACCAGCGCGAACAGCGCCAGCGCGGCGACCACCGTCAGCCAGATGCGCAGGTACAGAGATTTCACGGAGCGGGCACCCCGGCCGGGCCGGCCCTCATTCGGCGTCGGCGTCCTGCTTGCGCGCGAACACGTAGCCCGAGCCGCGCACCGTCAGCACGCGCCGCGGGCACTTGGGGTCGTCCTCGATGCAGGCGCGAATGCGCGAGACGTGCACGTCGATGCTGCGGTCGAAGGCCTCCATCGGGTGGCCTTTGAGCGCGTCCATGATCTGGTCGCGGCTGAGCACCCGGCCGGCGCTGCGCGCCAGCACCACCAGCAGGTCGAACTGGTGGCCGGTGAGGTCGCAGGGCTGGCCGTCGATGCGCGCCTGGCGCGCGCCGAGGTCGATCTCCAGCCGGCCGAAGCGCAGCAGCTCCAGCCCCTCGGGCTCGGGCTGGGCGCGGCGCAGCAGGGCCTTGACGCGGGCCAGCAGCTCGCGCGCCTCGAAGGGCTTGGCCAGGTAGTCGTCGGCGCCCAGCTCCAGGCCCAGCACGCGGTCCAGCGGCTCGCCGCGCGCGGTGAGCATCAGCAGCGGCAGGCGCCGGGTGCGCGGATCGGCGCGCAGCTCGCGGGTCAGGTCCAGGCCGTCGCCGTCGGGCAGCATCAGGTCCAGCACCAGCGCGTCGTAGCTGCCCAGGCGCAGCCGCTCGCGACCGGCGGCCAGGGTGCCGGCGGTGTCCACGTCGAAGCCGTTGGCTCGCAGGTAGTCCCCGACCATCGCGGTCAGCCGGGCGTCGTCGTCGATCAGCAGCAGCTTGCCGGCCATGCTGGTGCTCAGCCGCGCGGGGGCTCGGGGGGACGGCGCTCGCCGCCGTCACGGCGGTGGCGTTCCATCATCTGCTCGCGGCGCTGGCGGCGCTCGGCCAGCTTCTGGCGCTGCTCGGGCGTCAGCACGGCGCCGACGTCCAGCATGGCCTGCAGCTGGCGCTTGCTGGCGGCGTCGTGGACGGCCAGCTGCTTCTGCCGCAGCGCCTCGGCAGCGGCCGCGTCGATCTTCGGTGCATGCAGCAGGTCCGCCAGCTGGCGCTGCAGCGTGCGCTGCTCGTCGTGCAGCTTGCGCAGGTCCTCGCGCGCGCCGTCCTGCAGCTGGCGCACCTGGGCCTTCTGCTCGGCGCTGGCCCCGATGGCCTCGAGCAGGCGGGGCGACAGCAGCGGCGCGCCGGGCTGCTCGGCGCCACCGCGGTGGTGCATGCCGGGGCCGGCATGCGCGGGCATCGCCGCGGCAGGCGGGGCCGGCTGGGCCGTCACGGGCAGGGCGGCCAGCGTGCCGGCCAGGCACAGCAGCCAGGCGGCGGCGCGCCGGCGCGGCGCGCCGGCGGTGGGAGGGGTCAGGGGATGGGTCGTCATGGGCACCTCGGCCGTTGGGCGGATGCTGGGCATTCTGGGCAGGGGCCTTGTCGCCGCCTTGTTCACGAGGTAAAGAAACGTGAACCGCCGGCCTGGCCGGGCGTCAGAGCGCGGCCGGCTCCACCCGCAGCAGGCGCCGGCGCAGCGCGAAGTCGGTGTTGGCGCAGCGCAGTTCCAGGCGCAGCAGCAGGCCGCTGCGGCGGTCCACCGCCATCACCCCGTCGAGCCGCGCGCTGCCGGCCGGCGCCTCGCCCACGCCCTGGGGCGGCGCCGGCACCTCGCCGAACAGCTCGATCACCGCGACGTCGAAGCTGCGCCCGGCGATGGTCTGCGGCCCGGTGGCCACCACCTGGCCGCGCACCCGGCCACTGGGCACCGCCTCGTCGGCGGCGGCGAGCTCGCCGCTGAGCACCTGGCCCAGCGCCAGCTCGGGCTTGAGCAGCCGGCGCCAGCCGATGAGCCCGGCGCGCGCGTCGAGCTGCGGGTTGCCCGCCAGGTCCTGCACCCAGGCAACGGGCTGCGCCCGGCCGCCGCGTTCGACGCGGAATTCGATCTGGTCGCGGCGCAGTGCCGCCACCTGCATCACCAGGGTCTGCTGTGCGCCGTTGACGCCGGGACGCTCGTCGTAGACCAGGCGGTCGCCCAGCGCGACCGGCAGGCTGGCCTGTCGCGCGGCGGCCATGGCCGCGGGCGGCGCGCCGCAGGACTGCTGCGTGGCCACGCTGCGCAGGGCCTCGTAGCGGCCCTTGAGCTCGGCCAGCTGCTGGGCCTCCAGTCCGTCCGGGCGCATCGCCAGCAGCGCCGGCCAGAACACGGTGATGCCCACGCCCAGCGCGATCATGTTGTTGCCGGCGCGCGCGTCGACGGCATAGGCCACGTCGGCGGCCTGCTGCTGCACCGCGTCGAGCTCGTCGAACAGCCGCTCGCAGCCCCAGCCGCGGTAGGCCGCCGGATCGCCGGGCAGCGGCGCCACGTCGCCCGACCACGACGCGCAGCCGGCCACCAGGCCGGCGGCCACGGTCAGCAGCAGGCCCGAACGCAGCGCCGGCAACAGGCACCGGCCTGCGGCAGCCCGGCCCGACCGGCCGACCACCCGCTGCTGCTGCTGCACCACCCTGTACGACATGGGCCGCGATTGTGCCCTGCCCCGGCGGGCGCCCCGCCCCCTCTGCCCGGTGGCGTCTGCCCCAGAAAGCAGAAAGCCCCGAGCGAGGTCGTCGCTGGGGGCTCTGCATCTGGCGGAGAGGGGGGGATTCGAACCCCCGATACGGGAGGACCCGTATGCCGGATTTCGAATCCGGTGCATTCGACCACTCTGCCACCTCTCCTGGTAGCGGTTTCACCCGTGGTCGATCGGTGAAGCCCGCTAGTTTAGCATCGTTTTGCGCCTGCGCGGCCGCGGCGCAGCGATCAGGCGCGCAACACCTCGGCGCCGCCCAGGTAGGGCCGCAGCGCGGCGGGCACGCGCACGCTGCCGTCGGCCTGCTGGTGGTTCTCCAGCACCGCCACCAGGGCGCGGCCCACCGCCAGGCCCGAGCCGTTGAGCGTGTGCACGAACTCGGTCTTGCCCTGGGCGTTGCGGAAGCGCGCCTGCATGCGCCGCGCCTGGAAGGCACCGCAGTTGCTGCACGAGCTGATCTCGCGGTAGGTGGCCTGGGCCGGCAGCCAGACCTCCAGGTCGTAGGTCTTCTGCGCGCCGAAGCCCATGTCGCCGGTGCACAGCAGCACCACGCGGTAGGGCAGCTCCAGCGCCTGCAGGATGGCCTCGGCGTGGCCGACCATCTGCTCCAGCGCGGCGTCGCTGCCCTCGGGCGTGGTGACCTGCACCATCTCGACCTTGTCGAACTGGTGCTGGCGGATCATGCCGCGGGTGTCGCGCCCGGCCGAGCCGGCCTCCGAGCGGAAGCAGGGCGTGTGGCCGGTCAGCTTCAGCGGCAGCTGCTCCAGCGGCAGGATGGTGTCGGCCACGGTGTTGGTCAGCGTGACCTCGGAGGTCGGGATCAGGTACCACTTCTGGCCCGAGGCCTCGCCGTCGCCCGAGGTGACGTGGAACAGGTCCTGCTCGAACTTGGGCAGCTGGCCGGTGCCGCGCAGCGCGGCGGCGTTGACCATGTAGGGCGTGTAGTGCTCGGTGTAGCCATGGCGCTGGGTGTGCGTGTCCAGCATGAATGCGCTGAGCGCACGGTGCAGCCGGGCCACCGGGCCGCGCATCAGCGAGAAGCGCGCGCCGGCCAGCTTGACGCCGGCCTCGAAGTCCAGGCCCAGCGGCGCGCCCAGGTCGACATGGTCCCTGACCGCGAAGTCGTAGGCGCCCGGCGTGCCCCAGCGCCGCACCTCGGCGTTGCCGTGCTCGTCGGCGCCCAGCGGCACCGCCGCATCGGGCAGATTGGGCACGGCCAGCAGCAGGGCCTGCAGCTCGCCCTGCAGCGCGTCCAGGCGCGCCGCGCCATTCGTCATTTCGGCGGCGATGGCGGCGACCTGGGCCATCAGCTCGGCGACCTGGGCGGCGGTGTCCTCGCCCTTGGCGGCCTTGCCCTTGAGCTGGCCGATCTGCTTGGACAGCGCATTGCGCTGGGCCTGCAGCTCCTCGGTGCGGGTCTGCAGCGTCTTGCGCTCGGCCTCCAGCGCAGAAAAGCGCGGCACGTCCAGAAAGGGCTGGGGGTGCTTGCGGGCCTCGAGCCGGGCCACCACCGCGGGCAGGTCGCGGCGCAGTTGGTTGATGTCGAGCATGGGGAGGAATCCTCGGAGCGTTCGGCGTGGGAACGGCACCGCGCGGGTGCCGCTCGTCGTTCAGCGGGTGGACGGCGGACGGCGCGTCAGGATCGCGGCGCGTCGGCGGCGGCGGCGATGGCAGCCATGGACTTGTCGCCCAGCCCCTTGGGCAGCGGGAAGTGGATCGTCTCCTCGACCCCGGCCATGCGCCGCACGCTGAGCGCGCCCAGCGCCTTCAGCCGGGCGATGACCTGCTGCACCAGGATGTCCGGCGCCGAGGCACCGGCGGTCAGGCCCACCCGCGCACCGGCGGGGTGGCCGGCGAACCAGGCCGGCTGCAGGTCGTCGGCGGCGTCGACCATGTGCGCCGGCGTGCCCAGGCGCTCGGCCAGCTCGCGCAGGCGGTTGCTGTTGCTGCTGGTCGGGCTGCCGACGACGATGACCACGTCGACCTGCGGGGCCATCACCTTGACCGCGTCCTGGCGGTTCTGCGTGGCGTAGCAGATGTCCTGCTGCTTGGGCTCGCGCACATGCGGGAACAGGCGCTTGACCTCGGCCAGGATGGCCGCCGCGTCGTCGACGCTCAGCGTGGTCTGCGTCACCACCGCCAGCTGCCGGCCGCGCGGCTGCACCCGGGCGACGTCGGCGACGTCCTCGACCAGGTAGATGCCGTCGGAGAGCTGGCCCATCGTGCCCTCGACCTCGGGGTGGCCCTTGTGGCCGATCATGATGAACTCGAAGCCCTCGCGCGCCAGCTTGGCCACCTCGACGTGCACCTTGGTCACCAGCGGGCAGGTGGCGTCGAAGACCTGGAAGCCGCGCGCATCGGCCTCGTCGCGCACCGCGCGGCTGACGCCGTGGGCGGAAAACACCAGCGTGGCGCCGGGCGGCACCTCGGCCAGGTCCTCGATGAAGATGGCGCCCTTGGCCTTCAGGTCGTTGACCACGTAGGTGTTGTGCACGATCTCGTGGCGCACGTAGATCGGCGCGCCGAACTTGACCAGCGCGCGCTCGACGATCTCGATGGCCCGGTCCACGCCGGCGCAGAAGCCCCGCGGCTCGGCCAGCAGCACGTCCTGGACGGCGGTGTCGTCGGCCATGGTCAGAGCACCCCGATCACCTGGACCTCGAAGGTCACGGGCTGGCCGGCCAGCGGGTGGTTGAAGTCGAACAGCAGCCAGCCCTCGCCGGCCTCGCGCACCACGCCGGCGTAGCTGCCGGCGCCGTCGGGCGTGGGGAAGGTGACGACGTCGCCCACGTGGTACTCGGCGTCCGGGTCGCCCAGCTCGGCCAGCAGCTTGCGCGCCACGCGCTGCAGCAGCTCGGGGTTGCGCTCGCCGAAGGCCTCGCCGGCGGGCAGGTCGAAGCTGGCGCGCGCGCCCTCGGCCAGGCCCAGCAGGCGCTGCTCCATCGCCGGCGCCAGCTGGCCGGCGCCCAGCGACAGCGTGGCCGGCTTGTCGGCGAAGGTGTTGATCACGTCCGCCCCGTCGGGGCCGGCGAGCCGGTAGTGCAGGGTCAGGAACGACCCCTCCTGAATGGTGTTCACGCCTTTGGGGGTGTGCTGGAGGATGGGCCGGCCGCGGCCGGGCGCATAGACTGGGCTCGAATTCTACGTGCCAGGCCCCACCTCACCGCCCTCCCCTCCGCGCCGCCGCCCGCCACCCCGCCGCCCTGCCGCCATGTCGATCAAGGACCTGCCCGCCGACGCCCGCCCGCGCGAGAAGCTGCTCAAGCTCGGCGCGGCCGCGCTGTCGGACGCCGAGCTGCTGGCGCTGCTGCTGCGCACCGGCGTGCGCGGCGAGGGCGTGCTGCGCCTGGCCGAGCGCGTGCTGGCGCACACCGGCGGCTACGCCGAGCTGCTGCACGGCGGCTGTGCGCGGCTGGCCGGCATCCGCGGCCTGGGCCCGGCCAAGCGCGCCGAACTGGCCGCGGTGATGGAAATGGCCCGCCGCGCCCTGGCCCAGCGCCTGGCCGACGCGCCGGTGTTCAGCGAGCCGCAGGCGGTCAAGGACTACCTGCGCCTGCACCTGGGCGCGCTGCCGCACGAGGTCTTCGCGGTGCTGTTCCTCGACAGCCAGCACCGGCTGCTGGCGCTGGACACGCTGTTCCAGGGCACGCTGAGCCAGACCAGCGTCTACCCGCGCGAGGTGGTCAAGCAGGCGCTGGCGCGCAACGCCGCGGCGGTGATCCTGGCGCACAACCACCCCTCGGGCGTGGCCGAGCCCTCGCGCGCCGACGAGTTCCTGACCGATGCGCTCAAGCGCGCGCTGGCCCTGGTCGACGTGCGGGTGCTCGACCACCTGGTGGTCGGCCGCGGCGAGGCGGTGTCCTTCGCCGAGCGGGGGCTGCTGTGAAGCCGATCCGCAGCCTGGCCGAGCTGGGCGCGCTGCGCGAGGCCCTGGCCCGCGCCGAGCGCGAGGCCGCGCAGCGCGCCGCGCGCGAAGCCGCCGAGGCCCGCGCCCGCCAGCAGCGCGGGCAGGCCGACCACACGCTGTTCGCCCGCGCCGTCGGCCCGGTGCACCCGCTGCGCGACCGCCAGCTGGCCGAGATCGAGTTGCCGCGCCCGGCCCCGCACCCGCGCCAGCGCGAGCTGGACGAGCAGGCCGCGCTGGCCGCCACGCTGTCCGACGAAGTGACCATCGAGTCGCTGCTGCTGACCGACGACGGCCTGAGCTTTCGCCGCCCCGGCATCGGCCCCGACGTGGTGACGCGGCTGCGCCGCGGCCACTGGGCGCTGCAGGGCCAGCTGGACCTGCACGGCTACAACCGCGAGGAGGCGCGCCAGCTGCTGGCCGACTGGCTGCAGGAATGCCAGCGCCGCGGCATGCGCTGCCTGCGCGTGGTGCACGGCAAGGGCCATGGCTCGCCGGGCCGCCAGCCGGTGCTCAAGGCCAAGGTGCAGCGCTGGCTGGCCCAGCGCGAGGAGGTCATCGCCTTCGCCCAGGCCAGCGGCCCGCAGGGCGGCGCCGGCGCACTGGTGGTGCTGCTGGCCGGCGCGCCGCGCTGACCGCCTTCAGCGGCAGTTCAGAATCGTCGGGTGCAATGCCCGCCGATGAACCTGCTGCTGCTGGAGGACGACGAGGACCTCGGCCAGGCCGTGGCCGCGCACCTGGCCGCCGCCGGCCACCGCGTGCACTGGTGCCGCAGCCTGGCCCAGGCGCGGGCCGCCACGCCGCCAGCGCTGGCCCTGCTGGACCTGCGCCTGCCCGACGGCGACGGCCTGGACCTGCTGCGCGCCTGGCGCGCCGCCGGCCAGGCCTGGCCGGTGATCGTGCTGACCGCGCGCGACCAGGTCAGCGACCGCATCCGCGGCCTGCAGGCCGGCGCCGACGACTACCTGGTCAAGCCCTTCGACCTGGACGAGCTGCTGGCGCGCATCGACGCGGTGGCGCGGCGCACCGCGGCCCCGCCCGCGCCCCCGGCGCCGCCGGCCGAGGCGGCCTCGGCCTGGCGGCTGGACCAGGACGCCCGCACCGCCTGGCGCGGCGACACCCGGGTGGACCTGACGCAGATGGAATGGGCGGTGCTGGCCTGCCTGGCGCAGCGGCGCGGGCGCATCTACGGCCGCGGCGAGATCGAGGCCCGGCTGCACGCCGACGGCCTGGCCGACGCGGCCAGCAACTCGCTGGAGGTCATCGTCAGCCGGCTGCGCAAGAAGCTGGGCGCCGCGGCGATCAGCACCCACCGCGGCCTGGGCTACCGGCTGGAAGACTGAACGCCCCGCAATGGCCGCCGCCCAGTCGCCCGCGCCCGCGGACCCGGCCGAACCGGACGCCAAGGCGCCGTCGCCGCCGCCCTGGCGCCTGCAGACCCGCCTGCGCCGCCAGCTGCTGGGCCTGCTGGCCTTGCTGTGGCTGCTGGGCACCGGCGCCGCCACGCTGGGCCTGTGGCACGAGACCGACGAGGTGCTGGACAGCGCGCTGGCCGAGACCGCCCAGCGCCTGCTGATGCTGCCCGACGCCGCGCTGATCGAGCCCGACACGGCCGGCCGCCTGGGCCGCATCGCCACGCACGAGGAGCACGTGGTCTACCAGGTGCTGGGCGCCGACGGCAGCCTGGTGCTGCGCTCGCACGACGCGCCGGTGCAGCCGCTGGACCCCGGTGCCCCCGACGGCCTGCGCGCCGCCGGCGCCTGGTGGGTGCTGACGCTGAGCGACGCGCACGGCCACCGCCGTGCCCAGGTCGCCGAGACCCTGGCCCACCGGCGCGAGGTGCTGTGGGCCAGCGTGGGCTGGCTGCTGGGCACGCTGCTGGCGCTGCTGCCGGCGGCCGGCCTGGGCCTGGGCTGGGTGCTGCGTCGCGGCTTCGCCGCGCTGGAGCCGGCACGTGCCGAGCTGGCGGCGCGCCTGCCGCCGGCCGACGCGGCCCCCCCCGCCTCGGCCGGGCACGACCCGCTGGCGCCGATCCCGCCCGCGGTGGCGCAGCGCATGCCCGAGGAACTGCGCCCCTGGCTGGACACCGTGCAGGCCCTGCTGGCACGGGTGCATGCGCTGGTCGACGCCGAGCGCGCCTTCGCCGCGAACACCGCGCACGAGCTGCGCACCCCGCTGGCCGCGGCCCGGGCGCAGGCCCAGCGCCTGGCCCAGGCCAGCGCCGACGGCCCGCAGCGCGAGGCCGCCGACGCCCTGCTGCGCCAGCTCGACCGCCTGACCGCGCTCAGCAGCCGCCTGCTGCAGCTGGCGCGGGTCGAGTCGGGCGCGGCGCTGCGCCGCGCGCCGGTGGACCTGGCGCAGCTGGCCGCGCTGGTGGCCGACGACTTCCCCGACGCCCGGCGCGGCGGCCGGCTGCGCCTGCAGGTGCAGGGCCGGCCGCCGCCGGTGGCCGGCGACCTGGACACGCTGGGCATCGCGCTGCGCAACCTGATCGACAACGCGCTGCACCACGGCGGCGGGCAGGCCACCGTCACCGTGCGCGTGGACGCCGGCCGCCTGCAGGTGGCCGACGACGGGCCGGGCGTGCCCGCCGAGCAGCTGGCCCGGCTGGGCCGCCCCTTCGAGCGCGCCAACCCCGAGCGCGGCGTGCCGGGCCACGGCCTGGGCCTGGCCCTGGTCGCGACGATCGCCCGCCAGAGCGGCGCCCGGCTGACCCTGCAGTCGCCGCGGCCCGACGGCCCCGGCTTCGTCGCCACGCTGGACTTCGGCGCCGGCCCGGCCGATGGCGGCGGGCCAGGCCCTGCCCCGCCCTGACCCCCGCGTTCGCGGGGCGGCCGGTTCAGCCCCGGTTCATGCCGCTGGCGACGATGGACGGGCTGCCGGCCCTGCTGTGGCCGGCCACCCCACGCCTGGAGGAACCGCCCGATGAACATCCTGCGCCCCACCGCCGCCGCCGCGGCCCTGGCCACCCTGCTGAGCCTGCCCGGCCTGGCCGCCGCCCAGGCCGCCGGTACCTTCGGCAGCCTGGCCAACTTCGACGTGGTCAACAACACCGGCCACCCGGCCTACGGCTTCGAGATCGAGATCGAGGATCTGCGCTACGACCACCCGGGCAGCATCAGCAGCGTCTTCGGCTACGACCGGGTCTTCGGCTTCATCTCGCCCGACCCGGGCGCGGTGGTGCGCTACGGCAAGCCGACCATCGAGTACATCGCCGGCTTCGGTGCGCGCATCACCTACGGCGGCGCGATCGGCCCCAACTCGACGCCGTCGGCGCCCTTCGCCACCAACGGCGAGAGCTGCTGGCCCGGCGCCAACGCCAACTGGAAGGCCACGTCCTGCGACCACTTCGGCGTCAGCACCTACGGCTCGCCGGCCAAGACCACCTACAGCTGGCTGCTCGACACCGGCGGCGGCGCGCTGGTCAAGCAGGTGGTGGGCGTGCCGGCGGTCAACATCAGCTACGTCCCGCCGCCGGCGCCCAACCAGCCGCCGGTGCAGGCCCCGGTGATCCAACTGCAGGCCCAGGACGTGGGCGCCGCGCTGCCCGACCCGGTGGCGCGCAACCAGGCCAACGCCTTCTGGGTCAAGATCGTCAAGACCACGCTGGACGACAACGTCGACCTCAACGACCTGCTGGGCGGCGACCACCCCGGCGCCCGTGCCGAGATCGCCGGCCTGGACAAGACCGAGGTCGAGGTGGAATGGCAGCCGCTGCAGCTGGGCATGGTCGACGAGGTCAGCAAGTCGCTGGACGCGCCGACGCCGGCCGTCGTGTACCGCTTCCAGTTCTTCAACTACCTCGGCCGCTACGACGACGACGGCTATGTCGACCCGCAGTCCGGCAAGAACGGCGGCGAGGACCAGATGCCGCAGATCGACGGCGAGGGCATCGCCTTCGTCACCATCGACGGCCAGCGCCAGGATCTGAGCTTCGTCGGCCAGCAGATCGCCGGCTTCAACTACGCCCAGGCCGCCGCCGTGCCCGAGCCCCAGACCTGGGCGCTGTGGCTGGCCGGCCTGGCTGCGCTGGGCGGGCTGGCGCGCCGCCGCCGCGGCTGAGCAGGCCCGGCCGCCTTCACGCCTCAACCGGCGGCCTTGACCGCCCGGTCCAGCGCGGCCCAGGTGGCCTGGCCGACGATGCCGTCGACCGGCGCCAGGCGCTGCTCGCGCTGGAAGGCGGCCACCGCCACCTCGGTGCCGGCGCCGAAGTCGTTGTCCACCGCGACCATGAAGCCCAGGCGGCGCAGCAGGCGCTGCAGGTCGCCCACCGCGTCGCCACCCGAGCCGCGGCGCAGCACCGGCCGGCCCAGGCCCGGCGGCGCGTCGCTGGCCAGGGCCAGGCCCTGCAGGCGGGCGATCGCCGCCTTGGCCTTGGCGGTCAGCGCGCGCCGGTCCTCCAGGCCATTGGTGCCGCCGTTGACCTTGCGGGTCACGGCCACCACGTCGTCGGCGTCGCACAGCGGGTTGATCGCGCGCGACTTCCAGAACTCGCAGGCGATGGTCAGCGACAGCACCGGCTGCGCGGCCAGCTCGGGCTGGGCCTCCAGCGGCAGGCCCAGCGTCTTGCCCAGGCTGCGGTAGTTGGCGCGGCCGGTCAGCTGCAGCAGGCCGCGGCCCTTGTAGCGCGGGCCGTCGCCGGGCTGGTCGTTGCCGAGGTCGGCGCGGCCCTCGTAGGCCTGGCCGCTGGCGAATTCCTCGGTGGTGCGGAAGCCCGCCGACTCGTGGCAGGTCTGCGCCAGGAAGTGCGCGATGCGCAGCCGGTTGTCGATGCCGTAGCGCGCCAGCGTGTCGGCCAGCACCGCGCCGACGGCGGTGACGATGGCGTTCTGCTGCTCGGCCAGGGCGCCGCTGAAATGGGGCGCGATCTCGCGCATCGTCTGGGCGTCCACCGGGATCATGAGGCTGTCCTTCGCAGGGGGCCGGCGGCTGCCGGCGGGCGGGGCCCAGTGTTGTGAGCCGGCCCGCGACCGTCCATCCCTAGCGCCGCGCGCGGCAGCCGGGCCGCGGGGCGCGCGCGGGCGGCCCGCCCGCGCCGCTCAGGGCAGCTCGAAGCCGCGCTCGTCGGCGGGCACGCCGGCCTGCTCGAACAGGCCCGGCCCCAGCGACGACAGCGCCGGCGCGCTGCAGCGCCGGCTGCTGAGCAGGCGGCCGTCGCGCTCGACGACCAGGCCGGCGCGCGGCCCGCTGCCGCGCAGCACCGCGGTGTAGACCACGTAGCGGTAGCGCCCGCTGGCGAAGGCCAGGTAGGCGCCGCCGCCGCCCGAGAACATCAGCGTGCCGCTGCGGGTGCCGGCCCGCCAGTCGGCGCCGGGCGCGGGCAGCACCAGCTCGGCGGCGTCGGCCGGGCCGTAGCGGTACTGCAGCGCACCCTCGGTGGCGCTGAGCGGGTCGGTCGCGCAGACCACCAGCTGGCGACCGCCCACCGGACAGGCGAACACCGCGCGCTGCGGCGCGACGCAGGCAGCGGGCATGGCCGACGTGCCAGGCGCGGCCACAGCGACCACCCCGGCCACGGCGACCGCAGAAGGCATGGCGGCCAGCCAACCGAGGACCGCCCGAAGCGTGATCCGCATTCAGCCCCCCTTGTTGCGCATCCAGTCGGCGGTGCCGAAGAAGCTCTCGGCCAGGCGTTCGGCCAGCGCGGCGTCGACGCCGCCCTCGGCCATCGCCTGGGCCATGCAGGCCAGCCACTGGTCGCGCTCGGCCAGGCCGATGGCATAGGGCAGGTGCCGCGCGCGCAGCCGCGGATGGCCGAAGCGCTCGATGTAGTGGTTGGGCCCGCCCAGCCAGCCGCAGAGGAACCAGAACAGCTTGTCGCGCGAGCCGTCCAGGCTGGCCGGGTGCAGCACGCGGATGCCGGCATAGGCCGGCTCCAGGTCCATCAGGTCGTAGAAGCGGTCGACCAGCGCGCGCACGCCGGGCTCGCCGCCCAGGCGCTCGAACGGCGTGACCGCCTCGACCGGCCGGCCCTCGTCGTCGACCGCGCTCATCGCGTCAGCAGCCGGGCGGCGGCCGCGGCCAGGGCCACGGCGGCGGCGCAGCCGGGCAGCGATTCCATCAGCAGCTGGCGGCGCTGCACGGCCTCGCGCACCGCCGGGTCCAGCGGCACCTCGCCCAGCAGGGCCAGCGTCAGCGGCTCGGCCAGCGTCGGGCTGATGAAGCGGTCGACCACCTGCTGCAACTGGGCCCGCACCTGGCGGCCGTCGCCGGTGCGCGCGCACTGGTTGACCAGCAGCCGCGTCGGCCGCGCCGGCTGGCTGGCCGCCAGCACCTTGAGCGTGGCGTAGGCGTCGGTCAGCGAGGTGGGCTCGGGCGTGGCCACCACCAGCACCTCGTCGGCCAGCGAGACGGTGAACAGCACCACGTCGGAGATGCCGGCGCCGGTGTCCAGCAGCACGTGGTCGAAGCGCGGGCGCACCGCCTCCAGCAGGTCCAGCAGCTTGTCGCGCACCTCGGGCGTGAGCCGCGAGTACTCGACCAGGCCCGAGCCGGCCAGCAGCACGCTGAAGCCGCCGGGCGCCGGCTGCAGCGCCTCGTCCAGCGTGGCGCGGCCGGTGAACACGTCGTGCAGCGTCACCCGCGCCGCCAGGTTCAGCACCACGTCGAGGTTGGCCAGGCCGAGGTCGGCGTCGAGCACCAGCACGCGCTCGCCGGCACGGGCCAGCGCGGCGGCCAGGTTGGCGGCGACAAAGGTCTTGCCCACGCCGCCCTTGCCGCTGGTGACCGCGGTGATGCGGGCACCGGGCCGTCGGGCGGGCGCGGGGCCGGGGTCGGGAGAGGGCGACAACTCGCTCATTCGGAATCCTGGATCTTCGGGCCGCCCAGCAGCAGGTCGCGCTCCTGCACGCTGACCTCGTGGCTGGCGACCGGCTCGAGGCAGACGCGGTCGCGCCCCTCGGCCTTGGCACGGTAGAGCTGCAGGTCGGCGCGCTGCAACCACAGGCCGGGCGTCGAGCGCACCCACTGCGGCGCGAAGGCGCCGCCGACGCTGACGGTGACCGACAGCGCGCGCCCGTCGGGCAGCGTCACCGCGGTGCGGGCGACGCGCTGGCGCACCCGCTGCGCCACCTGCGGCCCGAAGGCCGAGGGGCAGTTGGGCAGCAGCACGGCGAATTCCTCGCCGCCGATGCGCGCGACCAGGTCCATCGGCCGCACGCTCTCGGTCAGGGCCTGGCCGACGCGGCGGATCACCTCGTCGCCGGCGGCATGGCCGTGCAGGTCGTTGACGCGCTTGAAGTGGTCCACGTCGACGACCAGCAGCAGCGCCGGCTCGCCCGAGCGGGCGACGCGGTCGACCTCGCGGGCCAGCGCCATCTCGAAGTTGCGCCGGTTGGCCAGGCCGGACAGCGGGTCGCGGCTGGACAGCTCGACCAGCTGGTCGATCAGCGTCTGCAGGTAGGCCGGCGAGCCGGGCGGGTGGGCCGGTTCGGCGCAGCCAGCCTGGCGCAGCAGCGCCAGCGCGTTGTCCAGCCGCAGGCCCTGCGACGCCGGCGTGGCGGGCGCGGTGGGGGCAGCGGAGGCTTCCAGGGACGGCACGGACGAGGGTGGCAGGCGGGCGGCGCTGGGGCGGGTCCGGCACGCTCGGCGGCGGCGTGGCGGCGGGACGGATGGGGACGGCTGGACGAGCGGCCCCAGTCTAGCAGCGCACCCCGGACGCGCCGCCGCGGGAAATGGCGGCCTGCAGCGGTGCATATCCGGCCTTGGCGCGGCCCGCGGCCGGTCAGACTCGCCGCCAACGGCGCCGGTGCGCCCGAGCTGTCCTGTCCGCCGGCCGCCCGCGCTCGCGCCCTCCCCAGACCTTGTCCAGGCTGCCCACATGACCGACACCGTCGCCCGCCCTGCCGCCAACGCCCTGCCCGCCCCCGCCACGACCGCGGCGGTGGACCAGGAGTTCGCCTTCTCCAAGGCCGACTTCGAGCGCGTGCGCGAGCTGATCTACCAGCGCGCCGGCATCAGCCTGCACGCGGGCAAGCAGGCGATGGTCTACAGCCGGCTGTCGCGCCGGCTGCGCGAGACCAGCCACCGCTCCTTCGCGTCCTACCTGCAGTGGCTGGAGGCCAACATGGGCGCCTCCGGCGAGGCCGAGTGGCAGGAGTTCATCAACTGCCTGACCACCAACCTGACCTCCTTCTTCCGCGAGGAGCACCACTTCCACGCCCTGGTCGACGACCTGAAGGCACGCGCCGGCCGGCCGCTGCGCATCTGGTGCAGCGCCGCGTCCACCGGGGAGGAGCCCTACTCGATCGCGATGACCGTGGTCGAGACCCTGGGCGCCCAGCCCAACGTGAAGATCCTGGCCAGCGACATCGACACCAAGGTGCTGGCCACGGCGCAGCGTGGCGTCTACGAGGCCGAGTCGCGCGGGCTCGGTCCCGAGCGGCTGCGCCGCCACTTCCTGCGCGGCAAGGGCGACAACGCCGGCTTCATCCGCATCAAGCCCGAGCTGGCGCGGATGATCGAGTTCCGGCCCTTCAACCTCATGACGCGCAACTGGTCGCTGGGCGAGCCCTTCGACATCATCTTCTGCCGCAACGTGATGATCTACTTCGACAACCCGACCCAGCGCCAGGTGCTGCAGCAGATGCACGCCGTGCTGCGGCCGCAAGGGCTGCTGTACGTGGGCCACTCGGAGAACTTCACCGACGCCCGCGACCTGTTCCACCTGCGCGGCAAGACGATCTACCAGCGCGTCTGAGGCCGCACGCGGCACACCAGACCGGTGCGGCAGCTGTGGGAGAAATCCGCATCGCCAGCTAGGGACTACCCCCGAGGCCATGGGGACGAGGCTGAATTTTGGTGCACCGCTGCCGATAAGTGACGGAACAAGGATGCCCTGCCCATGATCCCCTCGACCTCCGCGGCGCGCGCGCCGGCTCCCCGTGCTGCGCTGTCCCCCCTGGGCAGCGCCACCGGCTCGTCGCCCCGGCTGGAGCGGCTCAAGGCCGCGCCCCGCAAATCCGGAGAGGCCTCGTTCTTCTACTGGGACGCCCACTTCCGCAACGAGGCGGTCAAGGTGCTGCCCGGCGAGTACTTCGTGCACGACGAGGACGTGCTGATCACCACCACGCTGGGCTCGTGCATCGCCGCGTGCATCTGGGACCGCGAGCGCCGCATCGGCGGCATGAACCACTTCATGCTGCCCGAGGGCTCGGGCGACTCGGGGCGCTACGGCAGCTTCGCGATGGAACTGCTGATCAACGAGCTGCTCAAGCGCGGCGCCTCGCGGCTGACGCTGGAGGCCAAGATCTTCGGCGGCGGTGCGGTGATCAGCGGCATGAACACGATCAACGTCGGCGAGCGCAACACCCAGTTCGTCATCGACTACCTGCAGACCGAGCGCATCCCCATCGTCAGCCGCGACGTGCTGGAGATCTACCCGCGCAAGGTGTGCTTCCTGCCCGCCTCGGGCAAGGCCATGGTCAAGCGCCTGGCGCCCGCCCATGCCGACATGCTGCTGGCGCAGGACCGCGCCGCGGCCCAGCGTGCCGCGCCGGTGGCCAGCGGCGGCGGCTCGGTCGACCTGTTCTGAACCGGACGGCCCGACGAAGGCGACAAACAGAGAGACCGAAGATGGCGAAGACCCGCGTGGTGGTGGTGGACGACTCGGCACTGGTGCGCGGCCTGCTGGCCGAGATCATCAACAAGCAGCCGGACATGGAGTGCGTCGGTGCGGCCAGCGACCCGCTGGTGGCACGCGAGATGATCCGCAACCTCAACCCCGACGTGATCACGCTGGACGTCGAGATGCCGCGCATGGACGGCCTCGACTTCCTGAGCAAGCTGATGCGGCTGCGACCGATGCCGGTGGTGATGGTCAGCACGCTGACCGAGCGCGGCGCCGAGGTGACGCTGCGCGCGCTGGAGCTGGGCGCGGTGGATTTCGTGGCCAAGCCCAAGATCGGCGTGGCCGACGGCCTGCGCCAGCTGGCCGAGGACATCACCGACAAGGTGCGCACCGCGGCACGCGCCCACGTGCGCCGGCTGCCGCCGGCCCCCGGCACCGCGCCCAGCGTCGGCGCGGCGGCCGCACCGGGCGTGCGCCCGGCCGCTCCGGCGGCCGCGCTGGGCCGGCTGTCGACCGAGAAGATCATCTTCATCGGCGCGTCCACCGGCGGCACCGAGGCCACCAAGGAGGTGCTGATGAACCTGCCGCACGACTCGCCGGCGGTGGTCATCACCCAGCACATGCCGCCGGGCTTCACCAAGAGCTACGCGGCGCGGCTGGACGGGCTGTGCCGCATCCGCGTCAAGGAAGCCGCCGACGGCGACCGCATCCTGCCCGGGCACGCCTACATCGCCCCGGGCGGCATGCACCTGTCGGTCGAGCGCTCGGGCGCCAACTACATCGCCCGCGTGCGCGACGGCGAGCCGGTCAACCGCCACAAGCCCAGCGTCGAGGTGCTGTTCGAGTCGGCTGCCCGCGTCGTCGGCCAGAACGCGCTGGGGGTGATGCTCACCGGCATGGGCGCCGACGGCGCCCGCGCGATGCGCACGATGAAGGACGCCGGCAGCTGGAACGTCTGCCAGGACGAGGCCAGCTGCGTCGTCTTCGGCATGCCGCGCGAGGCCATCGCCCACGGCGCGGCGCACGAGGTGCTGCCGCTGCAGCGCATCGCCCCGGCCCTGCTGGAGCGGCTGCGCGCCACGGTAGGCACGGCCATCCACCGCGTCTGAGCCCCGGCGCCGCGCGGCCGGCCTCAGCGGCGCGGCCACAGCGGTGCACCACCGCCCAGGCCGTCGCGCAGGGCCTGCAGGCGCTGCAGCTCGGCGGCGCGGCGGCCGCGCGCCCGCACCTGCCAGGCCTCGGGCGCGCCCAGGTCGTCCAGGCAGCGGGGCGACAGCTCGTCGAGCAAGGCCAGAGCGCGTGTCCGCGCGCGGACGGCGCGCCAGCACTGCAGGCGATCCGCCCAGCGGTGCAGGCCGTCGCCGGCGCGGCGAAGCGCGCGCTCCACAGGGGTCGGCGGCGCGGCCGGCAGGGACGTGGTCAAGGCGGCGGTCGACATCGGCAGGCTCCGGCTTCAGCGTGCGGTGGATCCACACACTGGTCAGCTTAGCCATCCATTTCCCGGGAAGAAATCGCGCAATTTCGACCTGTTCGGTCGGCTATGCTTACCAGATGGCATCACGCCTGCCGCTCCAGACCCTGCCCGCCTTCTGCGCCGTGGCCCGCCTGGGCCACCTGCGCGCCGCGGCCGAGCAGCTGCACCTGACCCACAGCGCGGTCAGCCAGCAGATCCGCCTGCTCGAGGAGCAGCTGGGCTTCGCGCTGTTCGATCGCCGCGGCCGGCGCCTGGTGCTCAACCCGGCCGGCCACACGCTGCTGCACGCTGCCGAGGCCGCGCTGGCCCAGCTGGAGGCCGCCCGCGCCGAGGCCGCCCGGAGCAGCGCCCAGCACCAGGCCTACCTGCGGCTGACCACCGCGCCGTCCTTCGGCCAGCGCTGGCTGCTGCCGCGCATGGGCCGCTGGCGCGAGCGGCACCCCGAGCTGGGCATCGACCTGCACACCTCGATGCACCTGGAGGACCTGGCGCGCGGCGGCTTCGACGCCGCAGTGCGCCAGGGCCGCGGCCCCTGGCGCGGCCTGGAGGCCGAGCCGCTGATCGACTCGCCGCGCATCGCGGTCGGCGCGCCGGCCGCCGCCGCCCGCCTGGGCGGACGCGGCCTGGCGGCGCTGGCCGAGGAGCCGCTGCTGGGCAACACCGCGCTGTGGCAGCAGTGGTTCGCGCTCGGCGGGCTGCGGCCGGCGGTACGGCCGGTGGCCGCGTTCAACGATGCCGGCCTGATGCTGCAGGCGGTGGAACAGGGCCTGGGGATCGCGCTGGTGCGCGGCCTGCTGGCCGCCGACGCGCTGCGCGACGGCCGGCTGGTGCAGCTGTCGACGCTGGCGCTGGCCGGCGGCGATGCCGGCGATGGCCACTGGCTGGTCTACCCGCCGGGCCGGCGCGACGCGCCGGGCATCGCCGCGCTGCGCGACTGGCTGCACGAGGAGCTGGCCCGCTCGGCCCGCGAACTAGCGGCCACCGGCAGCCGGCTCGGCGCCTGAGGCGCCGGCTCAGAGGCTGAGAGGATTTCGATCGTGGCCGAGCGACGCGCCCAAAGCCGGTCGATCTAGGCGCAAGGCGCAGCCATGGCTCGGGCCATGGCGAGCATTTGCAGCGACGACCGGGCGGCTCTGGGCGTGACGAGCGGGCATGAGCGAAAACCGCTCGGACCCTCAGCCCGGCGGCAGGAACAGCTGCTGCAGGTCCGACAGGAAATCGAAGCCGCGCTCGGTGGGCGCCACGCGCTCGAAGTCGCGCGTCAGCAGGCCGCGCGCCTCGGCCTGGGCCAGCGCCGGTTCGATGGCCGACAGCGGCAGGCCGGTGCGGTCGCGGAAGTCGTCCAGCGCGAAGCCGTCCTTCAGCCGCAGCGCGTTGAGCATGTACTCGAAGGGCAGCTGCTTGCGCGGCACCTCCTCGTCGTTGCTCATCGCCTGGCCGGCCAGCGCGCGGTCCATGTAGGTCTGCGGCTCGCGCCAGCGCACCTGGCGCACCACGCGGTGCGGGTAGCTCAGCTTGCCGTGCGCGCCGGCGCCGATGCCCAGGTAGTCGCCGAACTGCCAGTAGTTCAGGTTGTGGCGGCAGCGGTGGCCGGGCCGGGCGAAGGCCGAGACCTCGTAGCGCTGCAGGCCGGCGGCGGCGGTGACCTGGGTGATGCGGTCGAGCATGTCGCTGGCCAGGTCGTCGTCGGGCAGGCCGGCCGGCGGCGCGCTGGCGAAGCGGGTGTTGGGCTCGACCGTCAGGTGGTAGATCGACAGGTGCGGCGGCTGGAACGACAGCGCGGTGTCCAGGTCGGCCTGCAGCTGCTCCAACGTCTGCCCGGGCAGCGCATACATCAGGTCGAGGTTGAAGGTATCGAAGGCCGCGGCGGCCTCGGCCAGCGCGGCGCGGGCCTGGGCGCCGTCGTGCACCCGGCCCAGGCGCTGCAGCATCGCGTCGTCGAAGCTCTGCACGCCCACGCTCAGCCGGGTGACGCCCGCGGCGCGGAAGGCGCGGAAGCGCTCGCGCTCGAAGCTGCCGGGGTTGGCCTCCAGCGTGACCTCGGCACCGGGCTGCAGCGGCAGCCGGGCGCGGATGTCGGTCAGCAGCCGGTCGATGCCGTCGGGCGAGAACAGGCTGGGCGTGCCGCCGCCGATGAACACGCTGACCACCGGCCGGCCCCAGACCTGGGGCAGCGCGGCCTCCAGGTCGGCCAGCAGCGCGTCGAGGTAGCGCTGCTCGGGCAGGCCGGCGGCGTCTCGCTGGTGGCTGTTGAAGTCGCAGTAGGGGCACTTGGCGATGCACCACGGCAGGTGCACGTACAGCGACAGCGGCGGCGGGTCGCCCAGGGCCAGCGTGCCCGGGCGCAGGTAGCGATGGACCAGGTCGCTCACGCCCGCCCCGCTGACCAGGCGGACGCCGCGGAGCCGGCTTGGCCGGGCCGCTGGCGTCGCCCCCCTGGGGGGGAGGCGCCGAAGGCGCTTCGGGGGGGAGTCACAGATGCCAGGCCTCGGCCAGCATCGCGCGCAGCGCGGCGGCCGAGCGGGCGCGGTGGCTGTGGCGGTTCTTGGTCTCGGCGTCCAGCTCGGCCACGGTCTGGCCGAGCGCGGGGATGAGCATCAGCGGGTCGTAGCCGAAGCCCTGGCTGCCGCGCGGGCTGTCCAGCACCTCGCCCGGCCAGCGGCCCACGGCCACCAGCGGCTCGGGGTCGTCGGCATGGCGGATGGCCACCAGGGTGCTGATGAAGTGGCCGCGGCGGTCGGCCGGCGGCGGCAGCGCCGCAGCGCGGCCAGCAGCGCGGCGTTGTTGGCCGCGTCCTGGCGGCGGCGGCGGGCCTCGCGGTCCTCGCCATCGATCAGCGCCACCTCGCCGGCATAGTGCGCTGAGATGACGCCCGGCGCGCCGCCCAGGGCGCCCACGCACAGGCCCGAGTCGTCGGCGATGGCCGCGCAGCCGCTGGCCCGCGCGGCGTGCCGCGCCTTGGCCAGCGCGTTCTCGACGAAGCTGTGGTGCGGCTCCTCGGCCTCGGCGATGCCCAGGCTGCCCTGGGCCACGATGTCCAGCGGCAAGCCGGCCAGCAAGGCGCGCAGCTCGGCCAGCTTCTTCGCGTTGTTCGACGCCAGCACCAGCTTCATGGCCACCCCGTCAGCGCGGCAGCGGCTGCGCCAGCGCGTCGCGCTGCAGCGCCACCAGCTGGCGGATGCCCTGGTCGGCCAGCGCCAGCAGCGCGTCCATCTCGGCGCGGCTGAAGGCGGCGCCCTCGGCCGTGCCCTGCAGCTCGACGAAGCCGCCCGAGCCGGTCATCACCACGTTCATGTCGGTGTCGCAGGACGAGTCCTCGGTGTACTCCAGGTCCAGCAGCGGCACGCCCTGGACGATGCCGACGCTGACCGCGGCCACCGCGTCCTTGATCGGGTTGCGCGCCAGCTTGCCCTGGGCCATCAGCCAGGCCACCGCGTCGGCCGCGGCCACCCAGGCGCCGGTGATCGCCGCGGTGCGCGTGCCGCCGTCGGCCTGCAGCACGTCGCAGTCGATCAGGATGCTGCGCTCGCCCAGCGCGGCCAGGTCGAACACGCAGCGCAGGCTGCGGCCGATCAGGC
>Ga0255211_1000091_pt1 | contig 32484 bp, 27 predicted proteins | sample Miss_Yuk_RepB_8d_FD_183036 | JGI IMG/M metagenome (GOLD analysis project Ga0255211, IMG submission 183036) | Freshwater microbial communities from Mississippi River, Louisiana, United States - Miss_Yuk_RepB_8d | ecosystem: Environmental > Aquatic > Freshwater > River | place: USA: Louisiana...
AAATGAACTGTCCGATGATGCGTTTAGTTTCGTAATATAAACGGTGTTGTCTGACGTATTCTGTAAAACCATAGTGCCTTGTTGAGAACTAGCAGATGGTGCTTTTACCAAAAACGTAGACGCATCGACAGAATCTGTCATAATGTATCCATAATTATTTCCGGATATTTCAATACCAACACCAATTGTGGGCTGTAATGTTGCTGCTTGATTCAAAGTAATAAGTTTGTCTTGTACTTGTAATTGACTAGTATTAATATAAGTAGTAGTACCAGCGACATATAAACTACCTGTAATAGTCATGCTACCATCGATAATTGCGTCGCCTTTAATACGAGCATTGCCGAGAACTCCGATATTCGAATTCATAGAAACATCTCCAGTGAATAAAGATGTTTTTTTCACTATTAGATTTCCACTAACTTCTAGATTACTATTTATGTTTGTGTCTGTTGTATTTGTGGATAAAAATTTGACTTGTGATAGAATTACAGGTAATGTTTGTGCGATATTGGCACTGATATCTTTAATATATGTTAAATTATCAAGACTGACATCAACTAATGTATATGAGCCCCCTCCAGTTTTAACAGGTACAGATATTACATATGGTGTCATTTGTAGCCGAAGACTTCCAGAATCGTAAATACCGATAGGATTATTCTGAATACTTAAACCACCTCCACTAATATCTAGACTACCACTAATATCGATACCTTGAAATCTATTTTTATTAATTGATGTTCCCCAAACAGAAGTTCCGTTTAAATTTGGAAAATTGGTTGACATTTTATCGATATAATTAGATACCGATAAAATTCTTCTACTTTTACGCCTGAATCTAATATTGATTATATGCGCAATTTATTTATTAAATACATCATTGGTGTATCATATTTTTGTTGAATAAAAGTATTAATTTCGAAATTCATTATACCCCGAAATGTAAAATCATTTGCATAAATCCATATTAAATAAATGATAAAGATGGAAAAAGTAGCATAATAATCTCTCTTCAACATATGAGTTTTATATAAGAATAAATAGGGTATAAACTTAATAATAATTTGTATAATCACGAATAATGATATATATCGAACACTCAAGTCTTTTATGAATAAATAGACTAAAACAAATAAATTTACTATTGTAGCAAATAATATCGCCATTTTGGGATTGTATCGAATAATCCCAAACAAATACAATAAAAACCAGACAAAAATCCAATAAGAAAAATAAAGGTCGATTCTATAAGGTTTTGGATGTTCCAATGTGGATGCGGATGATGACTCAAAAAGTTTCATTTACCATTGGATAATATAATTTTGTTGGATATATAGATTTCCCATAATTTGAGTATTTCCATTCACATATAAATTTCCATTCATTGAAGCATCCTGTCCTCTCAATAATCGATTTACTGACAAGTCATACTTAATAAATACATTACCATTTAAAGACGCATCTTTTGTCAAATAAAAATTATTGTCAATCGTCGTATTATTTTTCACATATAAATTTCCATTTATCGAAGCATCTTGTCCTCTCAATAATCGATTTACTGACAAGTCGTATTGAATAAATACATTTCCATTAAGAGAGGCATCTTTCGCCAAATAAAAATTATTATCAATCGTAGTATTATTTTTCACATATAAATTTCCATTCATTGAGGCATCTTGTCCTCTCAATAATCGATTCACTGATAGGTCATATTGAATAAATACATTTCCATTAAGAGAGGCATCTTTCGCCAAATAAAAATTATTATCAATTGTCGCAGTATTTTTCACATATAAATTTCCATTCATTGAGACATCTTGTCCTCTCAATAATCGGTTTACCGACAAGTCATATTGAACAAATACATTACCATTAAGAGAGGCATCTTTTGCCAAATAAAAATTATTATCAATCGTCGTATTATTTTTCACATATAAATTTCCATTCATTGAGACATCTTGTCCTCTCAATAATCGATTTACTGACAAGTCATATTGAACAAATACATTACCATTAAGAGAGGCATCTTTTGCCAAATAAAAATTATTATCAATCGTCGTATTATTTTTCACATATAAATTTCCATTCATTGAGGCATCTTGTCCTCTCAATAATCGATTTACTGACAAGTCATATTGAACAAATACATTGCCATTCAAAGATGCGTCTTTTGCCAAATAAAAATTATTATCAACAGTCGTATTATTTTTTACATATAAATTTCCATTCATTGAGGCATCCTGTCCTCTCAATAATCGATTCACTGACAGATCATACTTAACAAATACATTTCCGTTGAGAGAGGCATCTTTTGCCAAATAAAAATTATTATCAACAGTCGTATTATTTTTTACATATAAATTTCCATTCATTGAGGCATCTTGTCCTCTCAATAATCGATTCACTGACAGATCATACTTAACAAATACATTTCCGTTAAGAGAGGCATCTTTTGCCAAATAAAAATTATTATCAACAGTCGTATTATTTTTCACATATAAATTTCCATTCATTGAGGCATCTTGTCCTCTCAATAATCGATTCACTGATAGGTCATACTTAACAAATACATTTCCGTTAAGAGAGGCATCTTTTGCCAAATAAAAATTAGAATCTATATTAACATCTCCACTTACATCGAGAGTTTTATTTGCGATAGTTTTTCCAATGGCTACATTACCACCAAGTGAATTTATTACTATCGGTATGGCAACACCGCCATTTTTCGAAGCATTAATAATACCGATTGATGTTCCTGATGTATCTACACCAAATGAAATCGCCGTATTATTCGAAACAGAATTAATAATATTTAATCCATATTTATTTGTAGAATCAGGATAATCATTAGAATTATTTCCACTATAATCAATTGTTAATCCGCCAAAAGAATAACCAGATTTATTGGTGATACGAACATTTCCGCTAATATCCAAACTGTATGTGTTCGACGCTGGTTGATTGATTCCAAGTTTATCTGTAGATAAACCAATCTGTATTTGACCGGTCCTGGCAAACAATTGTCCATTTCCCCCCAAATAAACTGTTTCGTTTCCAGCAGATGAACCTAATAAAATTCGATTGTTTCCATTGATTGTTGTATCCGAGATACCTGAATTTGCTCCAATACTAGTGAAATAATTATATACTATTCCACTATTATCTGTAGAAGGTCCCGAATTATAACCCAAATAAGTATTATTCGTTCCACTAATATCGAATTGTCCCGCAAATGTTCCGACACCAACTGAATTCGTTATTGTCTTGGCATTTACAAATGCGTTTGCGCCTATAATGGAATTATTTGTAGAGATTAATGACCCTCCACTATTCAATGTGCCTTGATAAGCATTTGTTCCAATAACCACATTATTACTTCCATCATTATTTAATAAAGCATTATAACCGGCGATTATATTATTACTTCCAGATTTTATAGATTGTCCTGAATTCGTACTGATAACAATATTTTTTGTTCCTGTTGAGAGATTTCCGTAAGTATTGCTACCACCATATTGAAGATTCTCTCCCGATAATGATTGAATTATATATCCATCATTCACTCTTGTATTTCCACATATATCGAGAGAAATCTGATTTTTTTCCATATTGTCAATACGAACATATCCATTAAATGACGCATCTTTTGCTTTTATTAAACGATTCACAGATAAATCAAGTTGAATATATACATTACTATTGAAAGATGCGTCAAGAGAGACATATAAATTATTCAGAGAAGTATCATTTAATACCTCAAAATCTCTCGGAATCACTGTTAAACAATCTGTTGAATTACCAATAGTAATTTTAGATACTTCATTATTTGGATAAATGATAACAGAAGGGTCAATCGAATTTAAAGATGCGCCTTGATTTAAATACATATCCGCGGTTGCTGTAGTTCTGCCATCAATTTGTAAAACAGTGTATGAATTTCGATTCCATACAGTTGGAAAGTGAGCATGATAAATATCTGAATCCAATGTTGTTGGATTTATACGAGAGATTAAATACTGAGTATCATTAATAGGAAAAATATTATCCAAACGTGTAGAATTTGTATTAAATAAAAAAGCCAGTCCCATTTCATTAAGAGCAATTATATCTGCTGTCCAAGTAGTTCCACGATTATTTGTATAAGCAATAATGGATTGATTAGCACTAGTATCAAAACCAATCGTAATCGCTCTCGACTCATCATAAATTCTGACTTTATACCAAGTTGTCTTATTATGATTTACAGTAGAGTGTATCCAATTAGCACTGGTGTTTGTTGAATTTTCTTGTAATGGTGATAAAAAAGAAAGAGTCGATATTTGACCATTACTTCCCACAGCAACAATCCAATAATTTGTTGAAATATCTTCCAAATAAGTACTTGTAGAATATTGGTCCATATGTTGATAATTCGTTGTATTATTGATTGCGCCATATGTATCGAGAGGAGACAACAAAGGTGGAGAAGCATTTTTTTGAAAACGGAAAATACCTCCACTACCACATAAGAAAACAAAACCATTTGTTTGAAATGTTGCAGGGGCAGTTTTTAATGTGTTTGTACTGAATAAATTTTGAGATGATAAATTATTGATAACCGATAAACTGTTGCTAGGGTCATAAATAACATTTGCGACAGTTGTATTATATGATATGACAGTCGATAATTGAATATTATTATTGATTGGATTATGATATTCATATACTTTTGCGTATTGAATATTTCTAGGATTTAATGAGTCTGAGAAAGAACCATTTTTCCAATATGTACTATCAATTAAGTTTGTAGTATTAATATATACATTAATTAAATTAGATTTATTATAAGTACCATAAATTGTATATGTTCCGATACTTGGGATATAATATATATTGGTAATTATAAAAGAACTTAAAATGGTGAATGCCGGAGTCGATGTAGTAGTATCAATAATTATTCGTGTCCAAGTATATCCATTATCAGTTGAGCGATAAATAATAGGACAATAAATCGTGATAGGATATCCTTCAAATACTACATTTTGAGATACTGTAGGTCCATAAGCATAAATAGTTGTTGGTGTAATTGGGTCTTGAATATAACCTTGTATTTTATCCGAAAAAGGATTTTCAGAAATATTCGAGAGAGATGATACTGGAACCATCTCTCCGTGAGTTATATGAGTGGGTCCATTGATTTCTAATGCGTGTTTATATTGTGATTCTTCATAAGTATTATCATATTTATTAATACCAACAGAAGTGCGTTGATGACGATAGGGAGCAGATGAAAAATATTGAATAGCAGGTAAATATTCATTATGATCATTACTGATCGTTGTTCCCATAGTTCCAATTTGTGTATTGGCTCGTAATGGATAAGAACCACCACCGATTGCGACCCCCTTTCCTTGTTCTGTTGAGAATCGAACAAATTGAACAGAACTCGAATCAGGTGCTACATTAATTGTAGATGTCGCTGTCTTAAAACTAGGCGTTTCATAAATAGATGGTAAATATTGAGTAGTTGTATTTGGATCGGAAACAATTAATAATTTCTCTTGATCTAAAAAATCTCTCGCGATATCGGAAGAAATCATTACACGCGGACGAATATGAAGTTCACTAGATACATCGATTTCAATAATTCCTTGAGGTTTTAATATGATTTGTCCATCGGGATTATGAATAGTTGGATTCGTATAAGGAGTGTCAATATAGAAATCAATGGATGCTTGTGATGGGTCTATACGCGCTTGAATCGATTGATTATATTGGTTTTTTGCGAGTGTATTTTGATTTTGACTCATATCTGTAGAGATATCGATGGTTTGTATTTGACCAGGTTCAACAGTATAAATATCAAGTGTTGATTGAGGATTTGCGACATTAATACCGAGAGAATGATTTTCTCCAGATGACGATAATGCTACACCATTTGTGCCAATAAAAACATAACCATCAATCGTTAGATTACCCCCGATAGAAGTATCTCCACCCATTTGTGTAGCATTCACAATTAAATTCCCGAGAACTTGAAAATCTTTTTCAATTGTAACAAGTTCTTTAAAAGTTGCGGTATCATTGAAAACGGATGTACTTCCCACTGTTAAAGCCCCTGAAATATCCCAATCACCTCGATAACTATTTCGTAAAATAAAATAATCAGCAATTAACGAGTTCACGGATAAATTATTAAAATTATCTAATTTATTTGTTCCACCATATTTTTTCCAAGATGACGATGACATTTTCGTATTAATCTAGTTAGAGGTAAAAAATCGTTTGTTTGACCGGTAGAAACATTCTATAATAAAATTGAACTGTCCTGGATTTATCCTGAACATATACTAACCAATCAATAATGACAGACACAAATAACTCAGGACCAATTAAATATAATTGTCGACATTGTACATTAACATTCGGCTATAAAACACAATATAATGATCATATTATGTGTTGTGAATATCTATCAACTGTATTTCGACAGAGAAAAAACAATTTATTCGATTATACATTGGAAAGAGAGAAAAAACCGGATGAATTATTTGCTCTAATACAACATTTATTCTCTCGTCAAGTGAAAATGGAAAAGGAATTAAATACATTAAGAAATTATGTGAGAAAAGATAAGAAAAAAATGAATGTATTAGAATATTTAAATAAAGAAGTCCGACCAAGTATCGATTTTGATGAATGGCGTAAAACAATTCGTGTTGAGGGGAAACATATTGAAAAAGTGTTTGAATTTGGAAACACTATTTGTGATGGTATTATTGAATCTATTCGTGATATTTTAACCATAAATGGAGTTATCGATGAAAATGGAATTGCTATTACGAATGAAACTGTCGGAGAAACAACATTTATATTGCCTGTTATATGTTTCGTAATTCGTCCAGGTGAATTTTATTTATATAGGAATTCAAAATGGGAAAAAGATACGAATGGATTAATGGAACAACTCTATGAAAATATATCAAATCGTTTTATTCCTGCTTATACGGGTTGGTTAGCAAGTCCGAATTATGCTCGTTGGAATTCGAATCCAGAACATACGAATCATGATGTTGCAAATTTAATGATGCGAATTTTAGGTGGAACCGCAAGTGATAAACCAAAAGTCAAAAAATTTAAGAATTGGCTTTATCATTTATTAAAACGTGAATTAACGACTGTTTATTGGGATGGACAAGTATAATTAAATCGCGAATATCTTGTATAATTAATGAATACTATTTATACAAAAAAAACAAACAGAACGAATATGCCTTTTTTTATGTCAATGGCAGGTTTAAATGTGATGAATCCTATCCCTTCTTCCTCTCAAAATATACAGAAACAAACAAAAACACAGACACAAATTTATACAAACGATTTATTCCTTGGTTTAACTACAAATAAAAATATAAGTATGAATAATCCAGGTTCTAATTTTACAAATATGTTTGATCGTGTAAGTGGAACAACTTGTGGTTCTTGTCCATCGAGTGGGAGATAAATATTTTGTGGTTGTTATAGTATCTTATCTTTCTTTCTCTACAATATGAGCGGAAAAACAATTAATATCGATTTGAATTTATTTAATGTCGCAAATACGAAAAAGAGAAAACCACCGTCAGATAAACCGATTAAAATGAAAGCACCGCCAAAACCAAAATCGAACAAAACACAGAGAAATGATTTATTAAAACGCATTCGAGAACATCAAGAAAAACAATATCAAAAATTATTTGGTGGTAGTAATGACGAATCCAACATTACAACGATTCCATCTATAAATACAGATAATATTCGTGTAGATACGAGCGATATAAATATTCCCGAATCGGTTTCCACCAATAATACAGAACATAATGATAATTTCAAAGAATCAGTTCAATATTTAGAGGAAATTAGTAAAAATTCTACACCGGAATCGACTCATTCGACACCTATCAATAAAACCTCTCGTAATTATTCGTCGATTATGGATGAATTAAATAAACCGGTATTAACCGTTTCCGATTTCGATAGCAAACCAATTATTCATACTATCAATAATAATGTAGGACCTTCTTATGGATGTTTAAAAGGAGGAAATTTACCGACTTATCGAAATTGGAAACAAACTATGAAAATACGTCCAGACACTCCTATAAATGTCTCTCAGAATACCTTTCCGAATATCTCTCCATCTGCACCAATAAATACAGCCCCTTCAGAAAATCGAAATGCGGTGGTTGGAGCAATGAAATCGAGAGATGAGATGATCGCATTACAAAAAGTAAAAGATAAAATTCGAGAGGAGAAAAAGAAAAAATCGGAAACCGCCACAAAGATGATAAAGAAAAAACAAAAACGCATATTAAAACGCACATATCATGTTGGAAAAAACGCAAATAAGAGAGATATTGGAGTCTTATTGTCGAATAAAACAATGCGAAATCATATAACTACACATACATATGCGTTAAAACAAAAACCAATCCAAGAAATCAAAAAATACTTGGTGAAAAAAGGGTTTATTAAAGCCGGTTCGACAGCACCGAACGACGTATTAAGAAAAATCTATGAAAGTATTATGTTAATTGGCGGAGAGGTAACAAATCATAATTCTGATAATTTATTACATAATTTTTTTACTGGAGAGATATAATAACCTCTGAAAACAAAAAAATACAATATATACAAATTTACAATATATACATACCTATCACTACCTATTTATTTTTTATTTATTTCCGCATATACTCTATCTCTCAAACTATCAAAATTATTTATTATCATATTATAAATATTTTCATCATAATTATATTCACTTACTATTCTTTTTATCCATTCCTTTTTCTCTTCATAATTACTCATTAAATCATCCAATATACTATCAATACTATCCTTATATTTCAATAAATATTTCTTATTTTTTGAACCAAATATTTCTGTTCTTTTTCCTCCCATATCATGCTCATCCATACTCACTAATTCTCCTGTATTTTCATTAATAAACACATTTGTCACATTAAAATCACTCACCATAAATATACCTCTCCAACATCCAATTTTCACATATTCACGCATTATTTTATCTGTCAAACTCTTCTCTCCATTCTTTCTTCTATAATCTATTAATTTTATTCCATCAATGACTTCCATCATACTATAAATCGCTCTTTTCTCTATAAAATTTCCATCCTTATCCAATATTTTATCACTTATTATTCTTCTCATATTTATCGCTTTTAAACCAAATATTTCCTTGCATTTATCTACCATATCATAATCTTTATTATATAACATCGATTTTCTTCCTTCTTTCATAACATATATCTTACCTTCATATTTCACCATAAAACATTGCACTTTACTTCCACATATCGTATGTTTACATATATTCATAAATTCAAATTTATCCATCGAAATCTCTTCCAATCCCATATCATTCACTATTAATTCATCTCCCACTTTCTTCACAACTTTCTTTACAACTTTCTTCTCTTTCTTCTCTTCCTTCTCTTTTTCTTCTTCCACAACAACAATCTTTTCTTTCTTCACTCTTATTTTCTTCACTTTAATCACCACTTTTTTCTCTTCCACATTCTTCTCTTCCACATTCTTCTCTTCCACATTCTTCTCTTCCTCTCTCACATTCTTCTTTTTCTTCTCTCCCACATTCTTCTTCTCTTCCACAACATTCTTCTTTTTTCCTTTTTCTTTTCCCTTATCATTATTCATTTTATCATTATTATAATAATCTCTCCATAAATTATTCTTATATTTTACATATTCATTAATCACCAAACTTCCTTCTTCCGCAAATTTCGCCGTATTTAATCCCATTTTTCTTCCTTTCGAACAATGCATATCAATAATATAATCATCAATTACAATATCTTCAATCACTCCCGAAACATTATATCCAACTTCTTCCAATAAATCAATATCATCCTCATAATATACAATATTTAATAATCCAACCAAAAACATTTTTCTCTCTTTTTTCGCTTTATCATAAAAACTCTCCAATTTATATTTAAACACCTCTCTTATCTTATCATCTTTTATTCTACTTTCAATCCATTTAATACACACATAAATCGCATCTTTTCTTCCATATCTCGCTGTCATCGTCTGTTCTTCCATATTAAATATTTTAAACAAATAATAATATAATCTCTCATCTCTTCTCTCAAAACAATTAATAAAACAATTCATATTATTTATTAATTCTGTCGAATCACCTTTTTTAATATCAAAACTATTATTATTTTCTATTTCCACCTCTTCTATTCTCTCACCATATTCAAATATTCTTTTATTAAAATAACATACAATATCACTATTCAATCTACATAATCTCCCAGAACATAATATATCACAAATATTATAAACATACGTTAAACAATTATTCAAATTATTCGTCATTTTTATTTTATCAATAATTTCTCTCACTTTCAAAAATCGATTTATTTCATCAAAACTCAATTCTTCATCTAACATAACAATTATTCTATTTATCATATTACTAAAAATCGCTTTACCAATTTTCTCTTCTTTTTCATTTTTCGCCATAAACTTAAATAATACCAATTCTTTCATCATTCTTTTCATTTTTTCAGCCTCTCTTCTTCTCAAATATTTTTGAATACCACTTTTAATAATATCAATCTTCTCTCCACATTCACAAATACTTCCATAACAAGTTCTATAATTCATTCTCTCGTTTAATAAATTCGAATTCTTTTCAACATAATAAAATAAAAATAATATCGCAAATTAATGTTTCAATTTTAGAAGGAACCGAAGGTTCCATAAAATGCGCGCCGTGTAAACTGGCGCGCATTGGATTACAACCTCCTTAAGAATTACCTCACTGCGTGAGGTAAGGAATAACTAGGCTCTTGTATTACCTTGTTATATGCCTTGTTATAGGGAATGGGACCCGAAGGGTCCCATTCCTTTTCAAAAGCCTTGATTCAAACTTTTTATTCTCTCGTTTATTTTTTATTTTTTCCTTTTCATTTTTTATTTTCTCTCCGATGTTTTTATTTTTAGTTGTTGAGAGATATTTGTTATTTTTAGATAGGACAGAACAGAAAATAATATTTACTTATAATATAATGGCTGAGTGGAGAGATTTAGTACGACGATTAACAAAAAAACATAAGGGAAAACCTCTCGCTGCTATCTTAACAGAAGCGCGTAAACAATATAATAAATCGAAAAAAAACAATAAATCTACAAAGAAAACTAAAAGACGACGATAAAATAACTATGACATTATATTATTTATTTTAATCTCTTATTGTTCCCCCTGAAAATTGACTGTTGGAGAGATTTTATTATTATCTCTCAAACAATTAAGAAAACAAATAACACGAATAATGGTAAAACTACGCATTATTACTCCTATCCAAGAAGAAAAAATAGACCAAGAAGAAAAAATAGACCAAGAAGAAAAAATAGACCAAGAAGAAAAAATAAAACAAGAACAAGAAATAGACCAAGAAGAAAAAATAGACCAAGAACAAGAAATAGACCAAGAAGAAAAAACTCAAGAAGAAAAAGATAAATATGAAGCGAGAATCCGAAGACATATGGAAAAATCAGCAAGACAATCAAAATTACGTATTATTCAAAAAACACCAGAGAGATTTTATTTGGTTACGACACGTTTTAATGATAAAACGTGGTCAGAAAATCAAGCATTTCGACAACAAAACAAATCCAAATATTCTTGTATCTATAGCAGTGAAGCAATTATCTCTTCTTATATACCTCAAGATGCTTATTTATTTGTTTTAGAGATGAATAATGATAAGAATCAAATCGAAGGTATTGGACTTATCAAAAACACTCCATTATTAAAACGTTTTCCAATCTATGAAGATAATCTATATAATCGTTTTCATTATGGTTCAAAATATTGGATAGGGAGAGAAGAAATAATCAATGAAACAAATCAAATCAAACATGCTCTCTATATAAATTGTTGGAAACTTTTAGAACAACGATGTTTTAAAGGCCCCGCTCATTTAAAACGTGGCAGAAATATAACAGCATTTCCATTAGATACCGCATATTTTATAGATGGCGAAAATCCAATATTAATTATCGATATCCTAAGACAATTATTCAAAACATTCAAAGGTTGAATCTCTCAAACAAAATCTGGAAATATATAAATATGTTTGGAGAACCTTCTCTTTTTTCACAAAATAATCATAATGTTATTATGGATGTTCAACGACCATTAAAAAGACGATATTTAAATATTGACACGAAATTTAGAGAGATGTATGATTATAGACAACCAGCAAATTATACTTTTTCTCTCTCCGACCGTTTAACCAATGTTTCCTCTCTCGAATTAATCACTGCTTCGATTCCTATCACTTATTATAATATTTTCTCCGACCCCAACTGTATCGACCAGGGAAATAATTATATTAAAATAACTGACTTATCAACCTCAACAATTACCATATTAAAACTTACTAATAATTATTATACGTCTGCCACATTAAAAACGGAAATCAACGCAAAAATATCAGCAGCATCTATCACAAATCTCTCATATGATATTTCCAATAATAAGTCATTATTTACTTCAACTGGAACACATTCTATGTATATAGCAGTAAATGTAGACGCAAATGGAAACACAAATAATACGAATCTATTAAATAATTTGGGATGGCGTCTTGGTTTTCGTAATGACAGTTATACGGTTACATCCAGTTCATCTCTTCTCTCCGAATGTAATATCGACATAAAATACCCCAGATATTTATATGTAATTGTAGACGATTTCTCTCGTGTAAATGAAAATAATTTTCATTCAATAACCCCCGGATATAGAATGGATAAGAATATAATAGCCAAGATTGCGATTCCAAATATGAGTTATGGCGAAACATTAGTTGCAACAAGAGAGAATGGATACTTAGTTTCCGATATTCGCAGATACAATGGAACTACCCATATTGGAAAAGTCCAAATCCGTATTATTGATGAAAATGGACAAACTGTGAATTTTAATGGAAGTGATTTTGTTTGTACTTTCCAATTAGATTAATTATTCATTTTTCTCTCTTTTCCTCCCGTAAAAATTGAATCTGTCCGAGTTTATTGTATTTATCTAATAATTACAATAACTGTCCTAATAAAACAATGTCAACCGAATTATATTCCGTCGAAATTCAATGCGATTACTCTGGTGTCGAATTCGCAATTTTATCCGCAATGAAACATATGCGCCTGTCCTATGAATATCCAATCAGTAAAAGAACAAATCCTTATTTAATATATGACAATGAAACCACCGCCTATAGTTATCTGATTAATGATGATAATGGTTTCCGAGCCGAAATCCACGTGAATACTATGAATTTCGAATTCTATCGAGTAAATGTGTATCCCTTGACATCAGACACTAATAATATCGCAAAACGATTGATATATTATATTGTGAGAGCATTTTCAGTTTATGATATGAGAACATCTCCCAAGAATGAATATATGAAAGAAATCCACGAGGAATATGTGGAATATATTCAATCGATTCTTGATACTTATGGACCTTATGTTACAGATTCTGTCCAATATTGGCAAAGTTTGGGATATACTCGAAAAGTTTGGGGATATACTAGAGTAGAAAATAAGTAATAATGCTTGTAAAATTGAAGTACTTTTTTGGAAATTTATTAATAAAGTATTACACCAGCCAGAATTAATTAACACGTCTTAGTACCAAAGTACTCTAACAACATGTCCGCTCAAACCGCTACTGTCACCAAGAACACTCTTATCGTTCGTGTCTCAAAAAATAAGAAAAACGTTCATATTGAAAAAAATGGAATCACTCGTCAATTCGTTGATTGTGTCAATGCGATCACGTATATACCCAGAACAAAAACACTAAACATTGATTTTGTCGACACAATTATGCAAACAATCACTATCCCCGGTGGTATCTTCACTTCAGATAAGAGACACGTAAATATTTTCAAACGCAATGAAACCCTTCGTTACGACGCCAGATATGGATTGGTTATTCATTTTAATGGACAGATTTACAATAATTATGACGACTTTGTAAATGCGTCCAAGTATGCCTTATTCGAATAAAAAATAACAACAAAAATAATAATCAAAAGAAAAATAATAATCAAAAGAAAAATAATAATCAAAAGAAAAATAATAATCAAAAGAAAAATAATAATCAAAAGAAAAATAATAATCAAAAGAAAAATAATAATCAAAAGAAAAATAATAATCAAAACAAAAAAAGAATCAGATACATTCGTGTATCCAGTTCTTTTTTTTATTCCGATTTCATATTTTTCCTGGTTTTACGGTTTTGTTTACCACCACCATTCTTCGACATTATTGTTTTTTTTCTACCACTTCCACATTTTTTCAAAAACGCACGAATTTCTTTTTCTTTGGTTAATAACATATCCACAATATTACGATAAAAATTACGGAATTTACCACGATTACGACGCATTTCATCAATCGAAAACCAACGAATTTCTATTTTTTCGAATAATTTCGTGTCAGTTAAAAATTGCTTATTCATTCGTTTCCATAAGAATTCGTGATTTAGATTATAATAATGAACTAATAATGGTTCATAAGGTAAACAAAACAAATGAATATGATAAGTATCATAACTCATAGGCAAATATCCACCATTTTTACGTATTAAAGCCCGCATTTCTTTCTCTCCACCTAAAAATCCAGTTAATTCCTCTCCACCTTCACGCATCGCCGATTCAATAATATTCTCTCCGGCATCAACACCTCCACCGAAATCCGCCCATCCAGGTGTATCTGCCAAACTATTTTCCTTTCCGAATAAAAAATATAATTTGCCTTTATGGATACAAGCAGGTAATACACTAGCACCGACCATTATATTCTTTATTAGGATTATCCAAGTAAGAAGAGACCCATTATAATAAATAACAATCCAATATATTCTTGTATTGTTTCAAATCTCTCACCAAGTATTAAAAATGCGGCGAGAGATTCCAATATAGCACTTACACCATCCCAAACAGCATTTACAAAAAGAATTGTTTTTCCATAAATGATAGATTGTATCAAGAAAAAAACAACACCTAAATAACTTGCAATACCATAAAATAGATAAGTAATTGATTGAGACGAAACATATTCTTTTATAGAGAAATCACCTGCTATTTCCATAATAGCGAGGATAACTATCGAAATATACGCATAAATTGATTTTCTCATTCTTCTTATTGTTTATGGAGAGGAGGTTTTTTCGATTTCTTGGTTTTCTTGCTCTCGTTTTTTTATCCAATCCAAATATCCATTACAACGATTTAATGAAAATAGAGAACCGAGAGAACAAGCGATACGATAAGCAATTAATTCTTTTTCATCGAGTGTGTCTAAATATAATTGTTCCAAATTATTACTACTCATATTGATAACATATATATCTTTTTTATACTTGTAGTTTAAGCGATAATACGAATACACTCAATTTTTACCCGACAATAATAATATCTGTCCTTTAATAATATCTGTCCTTTAATAATATCTGTCCTTTAATAATATCTGTCCTTACTATAGATATGTATGTCATTACTTTAGATATTGAGTGTCATGGTAAAGTAATCGATTTAAACTATAGAGATCCAAATGTAAGATTAATACATCGCGCAGGTGATTTTCAAACAGTATATTCGAGAGGCAATAATCATGCTATTGAAGAACTCGATGAAATTAAGAGAGAAATGCGTAAAAATTTAAAAACACCAACACTCGAACCTATCCAATCTCATACAAAAAAGAAAAAAGAAAAATATAGCGAACATATTCTTGGAATCAACCGCGGAACCATTATTGGAAATATCACATTTGCGCCTCTCTTTAATTCGATTGAGAATGCCTTTAGATATTATGAAAATCCAGATACTTATCAATATACAAGAGAGCCTATATTTGACCCAATTATTCGAACTGACAGATTATGTGATATCTCTCCTGAATTGAAATTCGATAAGTTATATGGTAATGAGTATCCTGGTCAAGATACCCCAACAGGTATTCATATTGTATCTATCCATCATTATAACTCTCGTAATCATACTTTTCAATATGTATATCCGAACAAAGGACAAAATACAAATCTAATGTTTTTGGATAGTTGGAGAGATTTATGGAATGCGTTTCCAATTCGGAATCAAAATTCCGAAGAATGGATAAACCAATTTTTATGGGGACAAGATACTGAATTTATAAAACCATACACGAGAGAATCAATTCAAGATAAAAATATAAAAATCGCAAAAGAAACACCTGCCAATAAGAAAAGATTTCCTATTTTACCAGTGATTCAATTAATTCGATTAAGTTATTTGATTCATTGTTTGAGAGATATTATACCTAATGTAAAAATTAATATAATTGATAATACTTGTAGTAATTTATTACCAGGTATGCAAATTCCAAATACAAGAGAGACAATAAGAGAAAAAGAAACAAATGATATTGAAACAGGCGTTCCAAATCAATATTGGGGAGGTAAGAAATCTATCTCTCGCAAAAAGAAAAACAAAACATCCAAGAAGAAAATGAAAATCAATACATCCAAAAAATATAAGAAAACAAATCGAATATAATAAATTATCCAATATAATTTTTATCCAAATGACAGAAATAGAAACCCCATCTTTCGTTTATATGCTCGTATCCACCGATAATAAATCAACCTATATTGGAGCAACCAAGGATTTGGAGAGACGATTAAGACAACATAATAAAGAAATCAAAGGCGGAGCACATGCAACAGGAATGAAAGTGGCGACAGGACAACAATGGACACGTTGTTGTTATGTATCGGGGTTTCCCACTTGGCAATCCGCATTACAATTTGAATGGAGATGGAAACAATTATCGAGAAAATATCAAAAAATGAATATAGATCCTATCCAAAAACGGATGTTAGCATTAGATGAATTAACACAAATGGAGAAATCAACAGAAAAAGCGATACCTTATTCTGAATGGAAAACACCTCTCGAAATTCACTATCCAAAAGAAGAAAATACAAACAAATAAATAATAAACAAGTAAATAATTACATCAAGTTATGCGCCCTTCTGAAAATAATTCATCGCTCTTATAGAGTTCATAGCATTCATTATACTAGTTATCCAAATATAAGAAATTGTATATCTATCACATAAATAACCATATTTTGAGAGAATAGAAATACCGAAAATGGACCATATGAAGGCATAAAAAATAATTAAATAACCGATTTTATTATGAAAAGCATTTCTACAAATTTTAATAAGATTTGCTCTCTCTGGATATTTTTGAATAGAATATATGGCTACACAAATAATATAGAATCCGATAAATACATATAAGATACAATGAACAAATAAATAAGTGAAAAGATTAATAGGTAAATATTGAGTATCCATTAAAGGTTTCATACAAGGTTCGCGAGAGACATCTGAATAGAATGCGATATAGAAATAAATAATAGTATTTCCGGAATAATATAAGATTAGAAATCCTGTTTGAACATTGCGTTTTTTATGGAAATAATAAGTATCAGATACTTCTGTATCTTGAGAGACAATTGTGGCGGATTGTACCTCTCTTGTTTGTGTTTGACCTTGTTCTGGGTCTAAATCAACTGTTGTTAATTCATTTTGTTCATCCATAATATATAATATATTATATTACGGAGGGTTTATCTATGTGTAAATGTCTATTATACATATAAAATGCCAAGAAAACGTACAATAAAAAGAAGAGTTGGAGGTTCAGAAACACAAACAAAACAAGAAATACAAACAAAACAAGAAAAAAAAACAAAACGTGTTAGGATTCATTCACCGAGCAATACTATACAAATAATAGAACCAAGAAGTTCCATAAGAGAATCTAATCCCACATACGAAGAATGTACAGGTCGTAATTATCCGTGTATGTTTAAGGGCGCAATTATTGATAATAGACAAGAAATACAGGATTATTTAGATATGTTAAGAGAGAAAAATGCGAGCACTGGGTATAAAAGTAGGATAGCTCATAAAACAGATATATTCAGTAAATTAAGAAAAACTGGTAAATATGCGAAAAAAATACCACAAGAATTTAGACTTTATAATATAGAAACTGGAGAGATATTTGATATGCGCAATTTCAATGGAAATTCAAAATAATCTGGTTATGTGTATGAGCATAATGGTGCGGAAGAATTTGAAAAAGGCTCAAAATTATTATTAGAACAATTGCCATTGTTTATTTCAGAATAATCGTTACATTCATCTCTTCCCAGATGTTTTTGATGGAAGTTGTCAATAAAATTATATTTATTGGATAGAATATTATCACTTGGTAGCATATCAAACAAGTGTTTATTATCATTTTTATTTTTATTGTGAAGACTATAAAGTAATTCATTTTTAGAAGTTAGAACTATTGGTGTATCGACTTTATTTTCGGAAGGTTGAGCTTCGACTTTGGTTTCTATTTCGGGAGCTTCAACTTCGACTTTGGTTTCTATTTCAGGAGCTTCAACTTCGACTTTGGTTTCGACTTCGACAACTTTCGTTGATTCTATTATTTGACGACTAACACATATTAATTGTTCGATTCCATCTTCAATGCTATCAAAATTTTCAAATAAGATTTTCGACATTTCGGCAGGAGTAATCAACCTATCAGGTATAGATAATATTTTGGTTTTTTGTTCTTCAGTTAGTTTAACACTATAAAAAAATTCAAACATTTGTATAATTGTTGAATGCGAACAATCTTCAAATTCAGAAATAATATCAATTCTACCGGGTCGAATTAATGCTCTGTCCAACTTTTTATAAAAATTAGAGGTCATGATAATAATTCTCCCAGGAGTTTCAAGAATGCCATCAAATAAATTCAATAAGAATGACAAATCAATATCAGATTTATCATTTTTTGTGTTTTTCGGTGGTTCTTGAAAATTCATTGATTGATTTGGTTCTGGTTGTTTATTTGTATTTGTAGTGGTATTTTTAGTGATATCGGTTCTTTGATATAATGTTTCATTTTGACAATCAATATCTTCAAAAACATATACACGTTTATCAAAAGGAATTTTAAATTGGTCATTTCTTAACGTTGTTTGATTATGTACTTGTATTTCTTCATTAAAAAATAGATTTTCCAACTGTTTTTTAGTTATATGTGTATTTAAATTAATATTAATAATATGTCTGTCAGTTTCATTGGCTAGACATTTACACCTTTTCTCATTTAAAACGCCCATTATAGACACTAAAAAATAAGAAAAAATGTAAAATCAATATTGATGGTCTTACTTTTTCTTCTTCTCTTTGGTTGGTGAAGAAGTGAAAGACGAAATTTGATTTTGAAATTCTGTTGGTCTTGTTTGATTATTTATCCAACATTTCGCTAATTTCAAAATATTAATAGAGGAATTTGCGTCTCTTGTTCTAAATACGATTTTTTTGTTTTCGCAACTCACGCAGTTAGAACAAACCAATAAACGAAATACCTTTTTGTTTTCCTTATCTTTGTAATACTCTAAATCTTTATGACAATCACAACATTTTTTACTTGTATTACATTCATTTATAGTTATTGTATCATATTTTTTATGTATTAATTTTCTTAATCCTTTATTCATCGTAGGCATAAAAAACTTCATTTGAGTATCTCTACTCCAATTTCCATAACCAATTAACAAATTTTCTCCAAAAATTTCTTTTATTTTATTCAAAAATGTATCAATACTTTTCTTACCATAACTATATTGTCTAAATTTCATTTTTCTCCAAGTATCCCTCTTATAGAATTCTATTGTTTCTTTGTTTAATTTATTCTTTTCAACAAGATACATTTTGAATTTATCATAATCAACTGATTTACTATTTTGAAAGGATAATTGAGTTTCTTTTTCAATAATTCCATTTCTTTTTCTTTCAACTAATAAAATTCGCTGATTACATTTTGCTTTACTTTCCCTTTTTCTTTGCGGTGCTGTATATTGTAGTTTATTTCCTTTATTATCCATCATATAAACTAATGAACGCTTACCAGGGTCGCAACCAATTATCGTTCTGTCTTTTAATGTGTCTAATTGTTCTTTGGATAAGTCTTCTATATTGTAAAAATCTTGTTCTTCTAATACAGGAACTTTTGAACCCCATTTTTTATCTTTCAAATCTTTTCTAATAAACAATAGACAACAACTTATTCCGTCTGTTTGAATTTGGTTATGAAACTGATAATTTTTATTCTTGAATATTCTATGATTTAAATTTAATAAATTTCTCCATACTTCGTTTTGGTTGTCTTTCACATTACTTAATAATTCACCCTTCTTAATTTTATTACCATCTTTATCCTTTTCAGGACAAAATAAATTGATAATACAAGCAGTATCTAAAATTATGTGTTTTGGAATAATGTTATTTCGTAATGGTAATGGTTGAAATAATTTACTTTCTTGGTTTTCTAATACAGAATTCATATACATCATTCCTTTCAAATATTCAAATGGTCTAACCTTAATATCATAATGAACTGATTTTTTAACATTTTCAGGAATGATATTTTGTAAATGTGTATTTTTCCATAAATCAAATAGTTCATTTGTATCTGCTAATCCCATAAGGTTCTTTTTGAATTGAAATAATAATTGTTTATCTTCTGTAATATCAGTTGTAGTTTTATTAATAAATCGTAAAAAATGTTGAATAAAATGTTCTTGAATGTTATTAGATAAAGAGGTATGAATTTGAGTTGCTAAATAAGGTAATAAGAAAGTAGTATTTTTCAAATTGGTTTTTTCGTGATTGAGTAAAGGTTGATATTCAGTTTTATAAAATTTTTCTAATGTTTCTAAAAATTCTGTATCTTTACATTTCTTCCCTCTATTATCACGAGTTCCTAATGTTTTGATACAATATGAGATGAATATATCATTTAATTCAGGTAAAGGTTTATTATTAGTATAACAATAAAGAATGTATAACCTTATAAATTGATAAATATGTATCACTAAATCATTCATCTCAAAAACCAAATTATTTATAATTGGTTGTATTGTATCACGATTGAGTAAAATCGTTTTCAATGGAATTTTAAGGGTTTTATAGGCAGATTTTTTATTATTCCTAAATTCTTTGAACTCGTCCTTTTTCTTTTTCACCATTCTATAAATATACAAAAGAAAATATTTTATATAGTTTTTTATATAATTAATTATATAATTTCCTAAATATTTTCTTTTTCAAGTTTTTCTTTTTCTAATTTTGCTTTTTTGTTTAAGTATGCTGTTCTCGCCCATTTTTTTTTCTGCTCTTCTGTCGGTGTGTATGTGTAATTTTCTTTATATTTCTTAACTTTTTCTTTAATCTCTTCTTTATGTTTCTCATAATATTTTTTCATATTAGAAGGAGCAGTATATTTTTTTAAATGTTCTTTAGTTTCAACTAATTCACTTTTAAGATTTTCATTTTCTTTTTTTAAATTTTCAATTACCTTAATAAGTTCTTCGTTATTCATTAAGGTAATATGATAAATTATTTTTATATAATTTTAACTATATAAAAAAATGGTCGTTTTAAATGAGAAAAGGTGTAATACATGATGTTTTTCCAGTTCCAGGATTACCGGCTAATAAAAGACCTAATGTATAAGGAATACCTTTTTCATCATACCATTTCTTATTATTTATAAAGAATTGGACACGTTTTCGAATAGCATCAATATGCTCTCCAAATAAATTAGAAAATTTACGATTCGTTTTGAATTCCTTCATTGTAAAAACCATAAATGGTGGCATATTTTCAGATTTAATTTGCTTCGAGTTATCATATGGAATTGTTGGAATTACATTAAAATAATATCTGCGATTTCCTAATTGATTGTTTTTATTAGCAATATATCTCTCTGTAATGGTTTGAATATAATTTCTTAATTCATTCATATTTTTCGTAAAACTGAATACTTCAACAGTTTGAATAATTGCGGTTGTGTTTGATTGGTCCGCTGTAGAACTTAAACCGCCAGGGTCAAGTGGTTGTTTCGCATAATAATCTTCATCGATTTCGATAATATCTTTTTGATTTAATATATAATTTTTCTTAACAAATGTCACGTGTTTTGTGTTTTTACAATTTGTCACATAATCAATAATTGATTGTCCAATTACATTATCTTGTTCGGCCAAATTTACATTATATGTAATTGATGAAGTTTTTGTTCTAGGTTCTTCATTTGGTTTTATTGTTTCTTCATTGGTTGGTTTAATAAGTGTTTCAATATTTGCGGTATGTGGTTTAATATAACTTTCCACTAATAATGGCATATATTTCATAATAGTTTCGATAATATTTGTAATTATGAATATGTAAATCATTGTATACGCATCGGATGAACCTTGTTTCCCGGACATTCCTTTATATACAAACATTGACATAAGAGTACCTTTTAAAGAATCATAGAAATTATTACCGCCATTATTAAATTGTGGTATTGTTGGAGCTATAGAAGTCATAATCAAATATTTCAAATATTTCAAATATTTATTACAGATAATACAATAAATTTTATATATTTATTATGAATCATATATAAAATTTCTCTCCCATACTATTTAATGCAATCATTAAGTGATGAACAATCTCTCGTATATGACTATATAAAATCAGGAAAGAATGTGATTGTTGATGCTGTTGCTGGTTCTGGAAAATCGACGACTGTTCTAGGAATCGCCAAACTAATGCCAAATAAGAAATTCCTACAAGTTACTTATAATTCTATGTTAAGATATGAAATAAAAACAAAAGTAGAATCTCTCGGACTTAAAAATTTGGAAGTCCATACATATCATAGTCTTGCTGTTAAATATTTTCATTCGTCGGCTTATACCGATAGTGGAATACGATATATATTAAAAGAAAAACTATCTCCCCGAATTCATATTCCAAAAAAAGATATTATTGTTATTGATGAAACACAAGATATGACATTTTTATATTTTCAATTTATGGATAAATTCTTAGATGCGATGTGTAAACAAACTCAAGAAGATGATATGGAAGAAGAAGGAGGAGAATCAAAGAAAGATGAAAAATCTCTCACGAAAATAATCAAAAACAAAATACTTCTTATTATTTTGGGAGATTATATGCAAGGTCTTTATCAATTTAAAGGCGCAGATATTCGTTTTTTAACTCTCGCACAAGAAATATGGTCGAATCGCGATTATTTAAAATCCAACGATTTTGTAAAAACAACTCTCAAAATGTCTTATCGAATTACTGACCAAATGGCGAAATTTATTAATGAAACATTACTTGCTGAACAACGATTACATTCCTGTAGAGAAGGACCACTTGCTGTTCAATATATTCGCTATCCCCGATATCAATTGGAACGTACAGTATTATATCATATTGAACATTTAATCTCTCTTGGTGCTTGTCCGGGAGATTTTTTCATATTAAGTCCTTCCGTGAAAGGAACCAATAGTCATGTTCGTAAAATGGAAAATCATCTGGTAAGACGTGGATACAGATGTCATATACCGATGTTAGATACGGAATTAGCGGATGAAAAAGTAATTCAGAAAAAAATAGTATTTTGTACATTTCATTCTTGTAAAGGAAGACAACGAAAATATGTATTTATTATGGGGTTTGACCAGAGTTATATGAGATTTTATGGGAGAGATTATAATAATGAAATATGTCCGAGTACTTTATATGTGGCTTGTACGAGAGCCACACACGGATTATTTTTATTGGAGAAATCGGATAATGAACGCGACCAACCTCTCGAATTCTTAAAACAAAATCACTTTCATATGAAAAAACAACCTCATATATCATTCCAAGGATTACCTTATCATAAAGCGTTTGAATACGTAGGTGCCGACACAGTCGGCACCGATAAAGAAACCATTCATAATGTAACTCCCACAGAATTAATTCGATTTATTCCCGAACCTGTCCTCGATGAAATTACTCCTGTTATCGACCAATTATTTATTCTCTCGAATGAACGTAAAACTGAATTAGATATACCTGTAACTATCCAAACCGATGAAGGTATTATCGAAGAAGTCAGCGATTTAAATGGAATCGCTATCCCTTGTATGTATTTTCACGGTTCTAAGAATTCACCTCCCATTTTATATGATATTATCCATAATATTCTCTCGGATATGCGACAGGATGAACATATATTTTTAAGAGAACATGCACATAATTTACCGGCGATTTATAATACACCGGCTGATTTTCTTTATTTGGCGAATGTTTTTACAGGTTGTCAAGAGAGATTATATTTTAAATTAAAACAAATACAATCGTATAATTGGCTCTCTGATGATACTTATAAGAAATGTCAACGACGTATGGAAAAACATATATCAAATATTGAAAATGCGAAAATAGAACAAACAATTATTCATTATAATCAAGAACTTAAACATTTCCTTTTGGATGACCTGTTGAGAGATATAACAGCCGATAAAAATGAAAAATATAGATTCAGTGCTCGTGTTGATTTAATCACTGATAATACAGTATGGGAAATTAAATGTGTAAAAGAAGTTACAATGGACCATAAACTACAATTAATAATTTATGCTTGGTTATGGAAAGCTATGGAATTAGAATCTATGGATTTCCGATTATTTAATATACGTAATGAAGAGATATTTACATTAAACGCATCTCTCGAACAATTAACTTGGATTGTTAAAAAATTAATACAAGGCAAATATCATCGTGAAACACCTCTCGATGATACCACTTTTATTGAGAAATCAAGAGAGAATATTTATTGACAATCATTATTACATTTAAATATTATACGAAACAATAGATATATATGTAATATTAATTTGTATCCGGAATATAATATTAGATAACTTTGAATACCCCTATGACAAGTATTCGTTTGTATCTTATTCATCATTGAGCATCCAATACAATACCATATAACACAAAATACTAGATTAGCATAACTTAATTTATTTATACAATCTATTTTCGTCATTCTTTCCAATTCTCTCCTTGAAAACGCAATTACCAAAAACGAAAGTATCAAATAATTAAATGTTTCGATAACACAAGAACCAAATAAATAATAATGAATTGTAAGAATTCCAAATGGTGGTTGAGAGATTATACAACTATTTATGGTTTCGAGTGTAAACAAGAAATTACAACCAATAAAAGGTCCATATACAATATTTACTAACACTAGAGCAATACATTTTGATGTTCCTTCGTATTGTTCATATATATCCGACTCGTTTTCCGTATCTTCAATTTCCATCAAAATACTTACTTGATTTTCACCGGATTCGAGAGATGAAAAAACATCTCCCGTAAAAACACAAACATTACTTGGCTGATTATTTTCTATATCTATCGGCTCTACCATTATTGGTTGTATCATATTTTTAAAGTAAAGTAAAATATGATATTGATATATTTTTATTTCTTATTGACTGTTTCCAGTCGCAACTTGAGCATTGGGAGGAGTTAATTGGACAGGAGTTGAAGTGGTAGGAGTAGGGGCAGGAGTAGGAGTAGGGGCAGGAGAAGGAGAAGGAGAAGGAGAGATAGGAGCACTTGGGTTTGGTGCTGTTGATGTATTCGGGGTTTGACCAGCGACAGGTGGTGTATTATTTTCCATTCCCTCTTTATTCTTATAATTAATATAAGCAATAATAGCAACACCGACAATAACTACAAACATTGTTTTGTTTTTATTAATAATGTTTTTGAGAGACGCAAGAGAGAATTTCATTCGTTTTTCTATATTATCAATAAAGAGGTTTCAATCTCTCAAATACCCTACAGATATGAATTTTGTGAATATGAAAATACACAATAAACAATCATATAAGAAAATAAAAAAATGATAACCTAAATACATCGTAAAAAAAGTCGTAAAAGTATCTTCACAATAAATATCAATCTCCGTAAAACGAATCGACCATCCAATAACTATCCACCAAAAGAATGAAAATATTGTAAAAGAATAATGAAAACAATGAAAAAGCGGATGACTGATTATATTTTTAAATAAAATCGAAGAGGTACTTATTAGATTTCTAAAATAATAACAACATAAAAAACACAAAACAAATATGAATTCTATAATTCCACAAATTATGAAATAACTGTCAATTGTTAATTGTTCAAAATCCTCCGGAAACACTAATTCACAATTATGAAACATATGTGTCTCAAATAATTCATCGAATACAATGGAAGGCGCACATAAACCAATTAATATCACAGGAGAGATTTGAAACACAATTTTGAAGCAAATAAATGATTCATACAACGACTTATTGATAGCACATAAAACTCCAATAATATATGGTGATGTATCATCAAATTGACTGTTATAATTACTATCAGAAAATATATTATCAAATAGTATAGCGTTTTCTATGGAGGTTTTCGGCTGTATTTCTGTTGCTATTGGTATTATTTCGCCGATACGCATTGTATACGTTTTTTTAAACAATTATATTTATTAAACAATTATATTTAATTGAATACTAGTATCTTCTGATATGAATGCGTCGTAATTTCTAGGTCCATTAATATGCATCGTATCATATTGTCTATATGCGATAGTATTGAAAATCGAAGTTGATGGCTCCAATTTATTATTTGTCGCCATCGCATTCACTGATATCCACATATTATCATTATCAGCAGGTAATGTATTCCAACTTATATCTTGTTTGAGAGAATATTTCACTACATCTCCACCCATTATCCAATATTTATCATTCCATATTATCGAATTTCCATAAGAACCAATACTATATCCTGTCCAAGTTGCTCCTTGGTCATTACTAGAAACAATTGTATTAGTACCGGTTCCAACAACCATAACATTTTTACCATTCCATTGTATCTTATTTGCGACTGAAAAGAGAGATGATGTACCACTTCCAGATTCTGCCCATCCAGTTGCACCGGTTTCATCTGTACTGTACATTATTGTTTTTCCTGAAACACTATCACCAACTGCTAACCATCTATCACCAATCCATTGAATATCATTGATTACTGTATCGAGTGTTGTTTGAGAGATAGATGTCCAACTTATTCCATCGGAAGAATTCGCCATTTTTCCACTATTTCCACCGGATAGCCAATTAAATCCATTCCAAGCAATCGATTGTCCAGACATATCTATGCCGGAATTACCTCTCGGTGTCCAAATAATACCATCCGCCGATGTCGCATAAGTTCCATCTACACCGATTGATAACCAATAATTTCCATTCCATTTTAAATCGGCAACAGGAGAGATAGAAACACCTAATCCTATCCATAAATATCCATCCGTCGAATAACATAAATTATGATATATACCTTCACCACCGGCTATCCATACATATCCATTCCAACCAATACAAGAAACAGTATCCACAGGAGAGACACCCACCATCTTATAATTTAATCCATCTTCGGAATAACCAATCATATTTCCACTACATTCCGCGGTCTCTCCAATGATTATAACCGGTGATTGAATCGAAAAACGACCAATATGGGGTTTTGTCCACATTAATTGTTTTCCACTTAATCCTGTTGAACCAGTATTCCAAGACCAATTTATACCATCATAACTATATCGAATATTTGAAGAGGCATCTGTATTAAACAAATAATTTGTACCTGTCCATAATGCTCCATAATGATGATATTGAACATCTGAAGTTCCTCCAACTGCTTGCCAAGTGATTCCATCATTTTTACTAATGATTATCGATGCTACTCCGGCAGTGGATGGATAAGTTCCGAGAGCTAATATACCATTTCCATACATCATACTTTCAACTGGGCCATAATATCCGACAGTTACAGGAGATGTCCAATCTTTTCCATTTTGACTGAATGATACTATTGTTGCCGATGTATCAATTACAGAACCAACAATGAATTTATTATTATACCTCAAGAGGGGACCTCCACCAACTGAATTTGTTGATGTTATCCATGTTGAACCATAATCATCACTATAACGCATTTGACCACTGGATGAACTTGTTTTTACTGAAAGAATCCATCTATTCTCTATTGGATTCCATTGAATATCTTTCGCCGACCAATTACCACTAATATCTGCGCCAAATTGTGTCCAATGATATCCAGAATAACTTGTATAATTTGCCTGATTTCCTAGGACAGCCCATTGATTATATTCATTCCATACCACACATATAATACCGGATGGGTCTGTTCCATTCCATATAACCGGTGTATAACCACTTAAATCGGTAGTTATATATGTTGATTGTCCTTGTTGTTTTGCGCCGATAATATATTGTTTTCCATTATATCCGAGAGAATCTGTATCATAAGAAAGTGAATCTAAATTCCAAGTAAAACCACCATCATAAGATGTATTATTTCCAGATATAATCATATTTGATGGGAAACGAATTGAATGAGGTAATACAGAAGATGCAATACCATAACGCGCTTCAATTCCATAAATCGCACCGGCTGCCGAAACTGTTTTCCAACTATTTCCATTATTTTTACTATAAGCAATTAAACCTCCCGATGTATTTGAACAACCAAATACTATGAATTTTCCGAGAGCCCATCGAACATATGGACGTTTTGTTGTATCTGTTGTTACAATAACAGTCGCACCTAATCCTGTCCAAGTAACACCAAAATCATCACTATATGCCATTGTATTTGTCGCACCTACACCAACTGCCATCATTCTCTCACCATTAAAAGAAATACCAGTTATCATTGAATCAATCTGAGGTGTTACAACTGATGTCCATGTTCCACCAGATACATCATTACTATAAGCAATGAATCCTGCTCCACCCGTTGTATTTCCGGATACAAACCATCTGTCTCCATTCCATAAAGAAAACACGAGAGACGAAGCACCTGTTATTGCGATTTGTGTCCAAGAACTGAGAATGGGGAGAGATTTGGATGAAGTATATACATTTCCTGAATTATCTGACGTTAACCAATATCTTCCATTCCATTCTAATGTATTTCCTCTAACTAACGTATTTGTTCCCAATCCAGACCAATGGATACCATCTCTCGAATATGCCAATACATTACCTGTCCCAGAAGAATCACCAACCGCAACAAAATATGTTCCATTCCATTTTATTGAATTTGTTGTATATAAGAGAGATGCACCACAACCATACCAATTTAATCCATCATAACTATAAGCGATTGAATTTCCTCTCTCTGGTGTAGAACCTGCCACATAAATAACACCATTATATTCAATTGTATTTACTGTGTATCCGAGAGAAGAAACACTCATTCCTGTCCATTGAATACCATTATTACTATAAGCCATGTTATTTCCGGTTGATGTAGATTTGCCTCCCGAAATCCAAAATGGTTTATGGTTTTTTCCGATAGTATATTGAAATCCATTCGCACTATATCCATTGGTTGTTGCACGATATTGTGTTGGATCTTCGGAGAGATAACAAACATCTGATGCTATTGAATTTTGCGAATAAACGCGGTTTGTATAATGAATATCATCCACAAAAGAAAATGTAGATACTGGGAAACGAACCAAACTACTATGAAATAGAGCACTAGGACCTGTTGTTCCTGTTGTTCCTGTATTACCTGTCGAGCCTGTTGTTCCCGTTGGTCCAGTTGTTCCTGTCGAACCTGTCGAACCCTGTGGTCCAGTAGGTCCCGTTGTTCCTGTCGAACCCGTTGTTCCTGTTGTTCCAGTTGTTCCGGTGTCTCCAGTGGAACCTTGTGAACCGGTTTGTCCAGTTGTTCCAGTTGTTCCAGTTGAACCTGTGTCACCTGTCGAACCCGTTGAACCCGTTGAACCCGTTGAACCAGTTGTTCCAGTCGAGCCAGTTAAACCAGTGTCACCTGTTGTTCCTGTATTACCTATAGGACCGGTTTGTCCAGTGGGACCAGTTGTTCCTGTAAAACCCGTATCACCAGTTGAACCAGTATCACCTGTGTTACCCGTATTACCAGTAGGACCGGTATTACCAGTAGGACCAGTGTCTCCTGTTTGACCAGTATCACCTGTATCTCCAGTATTACCGGTATCACCTGTCGGACCAGTATCACCTGTTGGACCAGTATCACCTGTAGAACCAGTATCCCCCGTAGAACCAGTATCACCAGTAGGTCCTGTAAAACCTGTCGAACCTGTCTGTCCAGTTTCACCAGTTGAACCACGAATACCAGTGGGTCCTTGTATTCCTGTTGAACCTTGTTGCCCAGTTTCACCAGTATTACCAGTAGGACCAGTATTTCCTGTAGGACCAGTAACACCTGTAGGACCAGTATTTCCTGTAGGACCAGTATCACCAGTTGCCCCTGTTTGTCCAGTTGTTCCGGTTTGTCCGGTTTGTCCCGTTTGACCAGTATATCCAGGTGGGCCCGCGGGTCCCGTTGGACCCGTAGGGCCCGTTGAACCATCCACTCCAGTCGGCCCTGTTGGTCCAGTAGGTCCAGTCGGCCCTGTTGAACCAGTTTGTCCAGTCGGTCCAGTAACACCTGGCAAACCTTGGGGTCCAGTTGTTCCAGTTGGACCCGTTTGACCTGTTTGACCTTGTGTTCCGGTTTGACCTGTATTACCAGTTTGTCCAGTTTGTCCAGTTGTTCCGGTTGGTCCTGTATTACCAGTTGGACCTTGTGCTCCAGCAGGACCTGTCGGGCCTCTAGGACCTGTATTTCCAGTTTGACCAGTTTGACCAGTTTGACCAGTTTGACCAGTTTGACCAGTTTGACCTGTTTGTCCAGTTCTACCTGTATTTCCAGTTGAACCTGTCGGACCTGCTATACCTGTCGGACCTGTTGGACCTGTGTTTCCAGTTGAACCCTGGGAACCTGTATTTCCGGTTGAACCCGTAGAACCTGTCGAACCTGTCGTACCTGTATTTCCTGTTGGACCATATCCACCGGTTGGACCAGTGGGTCCAGTAGAACCCGTTGTTCCAGTTGCTCCAGTTTGTCCAGTTGTACCTGTTACACCCGTTGAACCCGTTGAACCGGTTGAACCCGTTTGCCCAGTTCTACCAGTTGCTCCAGTTGTACCTGTTGTTCCAGTATCACCGGTTGAACCTGTTGAACCCGTTTGCCCAGTTCTACCTGTTGTTCCTGTTGTTCCTGTTGTTCCTGTATAACCAAATCCAGTCGGTCCAGTTGCTCCAGTCGGTCCCGTTGCTCCCGTCGGTCCCGTTGCTCCTGTCGCTCCAGTATCACCAGTTGCTCCAGTTGAACCGGTTGAACCTGTTCTTCCAGTTGCTCCTGTTGTTCCTGTATCACCAGTTGCTCCTGTTTGTCCCGTAGAACCAGTCGAACCTGTTCTTCCAGTTGCTCCCGTTGTTCCTGTATCACCAGTTGCTCCCGTTGCTCCAGTTGCTCCAGTTGCTCCAGTTGCTCCTGTAGTTCCTGTAGTTCCAGTATCACCTCTTGGTCCAGTTGCTCCAGTTGCTCCAGTTGCTCCAGTAGAACCAGTAGAACCAGTTGCTCCAGTTGCTCCAGTAGAACCTGTAGAACCTGTATTACCGGTCGGACCAGTAGTTCCAGTTACACCAGTTGTTCCTGTATTACCTGTTGCTCCTGTATTTCCTGTATTTCCAGTTGAACCGGTGTTTCCTGTATTACCAGTTGAACCAGTATCACCTCTTGGACCAGTCGCACCCGTCGAACCAGTCGCACCTGTTTGACCAGTAGAACCTGTCGTTCCAGTAGAACCTGTAGAACCTGTAGAACCTGTCGTTCCAGTTGCTCCAGTTGCTCCAGTAGAACCTGTAAATCCAGTATCTCCATATGCTCCGGTCGCGCCCGTTGAACCAGTGGCTCCTTGTGACCCTTGTTGTCCCGTTGAACCAGTAGCACCTTGCTGACCTGTTATACCAGTTGCTCCTTGTTGTCCTGTCGCTCCAGTTGAACCTGTCGCTCCAGTTCTTCCAGTTGTTCCTGTGTCTCCGGTATTACCAGTTGAACCTGTCGCTCCACGTTGTCCAGTTGCACCTTGGGAACCAGTTGCTCCAGTTGAACCGGTTGAACCAGTTTGTCCTGTAGTACCCCGTTGTCCAGTTGAACCAGTTGAACCTGTCGCACCAGTTGAACCAGTTGAACCAGTTGAACCTGTTGTTCCTGTTGAACCAGTACCACCGGTTTGACCTGTAGCACCTGTAGCACCCGTAGCACCTTGTTGTCCTGTAGCACCCTGTTGTCCTGTAGAACCAGTAGCACCACGTTGTCCAGTCGCACCTGTTGGACCAGTTGTTCCTGTAGAACCTGTGCTACCTGTTGTTCCGGTTGAACCAGTATTACCTGTTGTTCCTGTTGTTCCTGTGCTTCCTGTCGAACCGGTTTGTCCGGTTGTTCCTGTCGAACCTGTAGCACCCATGCTACCACTTGCTCCTGTCGCACCAGTTGAACCTGTTGAACCTGTCGAACCTGTCGAACCCGT
>Ga0255211_1000102_pt1 | contig 30493 bp, 19 predicted proteins | sample Miss_Yuk_RepB_8d_FD_183036 | JGI IMG/M metagenome (GOLD analysis project Ga0255211, IMG submission 183036) | Freshwater microbial communities from Mississippi River, Louisiana, United States - Miss_Yuk_RepB_8d | ecosystem: Environmental > Aquatic > Freshwater > River | place: USA: Louisiana...
CAAGCGCATCGGCGATGCCCGTGCCAGCCTGCCGCAGGGGGTGTTCGGCCCCTTCTTCAACGACGACTTCGGCGACGTCTACGGCTCGATCTTCGCGCTGTCGGCCGACGGCTTCAGCCCCGAGGAGCTGCGCGTCTTCGCCGAGAACGTGCGCTCGCAGCTGCTGCGGGTGCCCGACGTGGCCAAGGTCGAGGTCTTCGGCGCGCAGGCCGAGAAGCTGTTCGTCGAGGTGTCGCAGAAGCGGCTGGCGGTGCTGGGCCTGGACATGAACCAGGTGCTGGCGCAGCTGGCGGCGCAGAATGCCGTCGAGGCCACCGGCCTGCTCGACGGCGGCAGCCAGAACCTGCAGCTGCGGGTGACCGGCGCGCTGCGCTCGGTCGAGGACCTGCGCCAGCTGCCGATCCGCGGCGTCAACCCGGCCACCGGCCAGGCCAGCAGCCTGAGGCTGGGCGACATCGCCACCATCCGCCGTGCCTACGCCGACCCGCCGGCGGTCAAGGTGCGCCACCAGGGGCGCGAGGTGATCGCGCTGGGCGTGTCGATGGCCAAGGGTGGCGACATCGTCGCGCTGGGCCAGGCGCTGCGCGAGCGCGTGGCCGGCATCCGCGCCGAGCTGCCTGCCGGCATCGCGCTGGAGGCGGTGCAGGACCAGCCGGCGGCGGTGACCACCGCGGTGGGCGAGTTCGTGCGCGTGCTGTTCGAGGCGGTGGCGGTGGTGCTGGCGGTCAGCTTCCTCAGCCTGGGCCTGCACACGCGGCCGCTGCGCATCGATGTCTGGCCGGGCCTGGTGGTGGGCATCACCATCCCGCTGGTGCTGGCGATCACCTTCATCGCCATGTACTACTGGGGCGTGGGCCTGCACAAGGTGTCGCTGGGCTCGCTGATCATCGCGCTGGGCCTGCTGGTCGACGACGCGATCATCGCGGTCGAGATGATGGTGCGCAAGCTGGAGGAGGGCTACGACAAGCTGCGCGCGGCCACCTTCGCCTACGACGTGACCTCGATGCCCATGCTCACCGGCACGCTGATCACCGCGGCCGGCTTCCTGCCCATCGGCATGGCCCGCTCCAGCACCGGCGAGTACACCTTCGCGATCTTCGCGGTCACCGGCGCGGCGCTGGTGATCTCCTGGGTGGTCTCGGTCTACTTCGTGCCCTACCTGGGCGCCTGGCTGCTGCGCACCCGGCCCAAGGTGGAGGGCGAGGCCCACGAGCTGTTCGACACCCCGTTCTACGCGCGCTTCCGCGCCCTGGTGGACGCCTGCGTGCGCCACCGCTGGCTGACCATCGTGCTGACCGCGGCGCTGTTCGGCGCCGGCCTGTTCGGCCTGAGCCGGGTGCAGCAGCAGTTCTTCCCCGATTCGAGCCGGCCGGAGATCCTGGTCGACCTGTGGCTGCCCGAGGGCGCGACCCAGCGCGAGAGCGAGGCGGTGGCCCGCCGCTTCGAGGCCCGCGTCGGCCAGCTGCCCGGCGTGGCCACCGTGACCACCTGGATCGGCAGCGGCGTGCCGCGCTTCTACCTGCCGCTGGACCAGATCTTCCCGCAGACCAACGTCAGCCAGGCCATCGTGCTGGCCACCGACCTGGCCGCGCGCGAGCGGCTGCGCAAGCAGCTGTCCGAGCTGCTGGTCGGCGAGTTCTCCGAGGTCCGCGGCCGCGTCAAGCTGCTGCCCAACGGGCCGCCGGTGGCCTACCCGGTGCAGTTCCGCATGATGGGCCCCGACCCGCAGCGCGTGCGCGCCTACGCCGACCAGGTCAAGGCGCTGCTGCGCGCCCACCCGGCGATGCGCGGCGTCAACGACAACTGGAACGAGCAGATCAAGACGCTGCGCCTGGAGATCGACCAGGACAAGGCGCGCGCGCTGGGCGTGAGCAGCCAGGCCATCGCTCAGAGCGCGCGCACCGGGCTCAGCGGCGTCACGGTCGGCCAGTACCGCGAGGGCGACAAGCTGGTCGACATCGTGCTGCGCCAGCCCGCCGACGAGCGCCAGGCCATCACCGACCTGGCCAACAGCTACGTGCCCACCGCCTCGGGCCGCAGCATCCCGCTGACGCAGATCGCGCGCATCGGCTTCGCCTGGGAGCCGGGGGTGATGTGGCGCGAGAGCCGCAAGTTCGCCATCACCGTGCAGGGCGACGTCGTCGACGGCGTGCAGGGGCCGACGGTGACCCAGGCGGTGTGGGCCCAGCTGGCCGAGCTGCGCGGCCAGCTGCCGCCCGACTACGAGCTGCGCATTGCCGGTACCCAGGCCGAGAGCAGCAAGGGGCAGGGCGCGATCGCCGCCGGCGTGCCGGTGATGCTGTTCATCATCTTCACGCTGCTGATGCTGCAGCTGCAGAGCTTCTCGCGCGCCATGCTGGTGTTCCTGACCGGGCCGCTGGGCATCGCCGGCGTGGCCGGTGCGCTGCTGCTGTTCGACCGGCCCTTCGGCTTCGTCGCGCTGCTGGGGGTGATCGCGCTGATGGGCATGATCATGCGCAACTCGGTGATCCTGATCGACCAGATCGAGCAGGACCGCGCCCGCGGCATGCCGGCCTGGGACGCCATCGTCGAGGCCGCGGTGCGGCGCTTCCGGCCCATCGTGCTGACCGCCGCGGCCGCCGTGCTGGCGATGATCCCGCTGACGCGCAGCATCTTCTGGGGCCCGATGGCGGTGGCCATCATGGGCGGCCTGGTCGTGGCCACCGCACTGACCCTGCTGGCCCTGCCGGCGATGTACGCCGCCTGGTTCCGCGTGCGCCGCCAGCCGCTGGGCCATTCGTCCACGGTGGCCGGCTAGAATACCGGGTTTACCGGTTTGCCCGGCGGGCGGCTTCCTGGGGCCGCCCGCCAATTTCCTGGTTCCGATTTCCGCACGGGTCCGCGCCAAGGGGCGGCCCGCCGCGGCCCGGGGGCCAGCGACTTTCCCGCGCGGGTGGCGAAATTGGTAGACGCACCAGGTTTAGGTCCTGACGCCTTCACGGGCGTGCCGGTTCGAGTCCGGCCCCGCGCACCAGTCCTTCCTCTCTTCTGTGAGTCACCACATGGCTGTGAACGTTGAAACCCTCGAAAAGCTCGAACGCCGCATCACCCTGACGATCCCGGCCAACGAGCTGAACAGCGAAGTCGAGGCGCGCCTGAAGAAGCTGTCGCGCACGGTCAAGGCCGACGGCTTCCGCCCCGGCAAGGTGCCGATGTCGGTGGTCGCCCAGCGCTACGGCTGGTCGGTGCAGAACGAGGTGATGAACGACAAGCTGGGCTCGGCCTTCGCCAGCGCGGCCAACGAAGCGCAGCTGCGCGTGGCCGGCACGCCCAAGGTCACGCCCAAGGACGAGTCGCCCGAGGGCCTGCTGGCCTTCGACGCCACCTTCGAGGTCTACCCCGAGGTCAAGCTGGGTGACCTGAGCACGGTCGAGGTCGAGCGCGTCAGCGCCGACGTCACCGAGGCCGCGATCGACCGCACCGTCGACATCCTGCGCAAGCAGCGCCGCACTTTCGCCCAGCGTCCGGCCGCCGACGGCGCCGCCGAGGGCGACCGCGTGACCATCGACTTCGAGGGCAAGATCGATGGCGAGCCCTTCCAGGGCGGCAAGGCCGAGGGCTTCCAGTTCCTGATCGGCGAAGGCCAGATGCTCGAGCAGTTCGACAAGGCCGTGCGCGGCATGAAGGTCGGCGAGAGCAAGACCTTCCCGCTGCAGTTTCCCGAGGACTACCACGGCAAGGACGTGGCCGGCAAGGAAGCCGACTTCCTGGTGACGATGAAGAAGATCGAGGCCCAGCACCTGCCGGAGCTGGACGAGGCCTTCATCAAGACCCTGGGCATCGAGGGCGGCTCGGTCGAGGCGCTGCGCGCCGACGTCAAGAAGAACCTGGAGCGCGAGGTCAAGTTCCGCGTGCTGGCGCGCAACAAGGCCGCCGCGATGGAGGCCCTGGTCACCGTGGCCGAGCTGGACCTGCCCAAGGCCCTGGTCGAGGCCGAGCTCGAGCGCCTGGTCGCCCAGGCCCGCGAGGACCTGAAGCAGCGCGGCATGAAGGACGTCGAGAAGGCGCCGATCCCCACCGAGATCTTCCAGCCGCAGGCCGAGCGCCGCGTGCGCCTGGGTCTGGTGGTGGCCGAACTGGTCAAGACGCAGAACCTGCAGGCCAAGCCCGACCAGCTGCAGGCCCACATCGAGGAGATCTCGCAAAGCTACGAGAAGCCTGCCGAGGTGATGCGCTGGTACCTGTCGGACCGCAACCGCATGGCCGAGGTCGAGGCCGTGGTCATCGAGAGCAACGTGGCCCAGTACGTGCTGACCAACGCCAAGGTGACCGACAAGGCCCTGGCCTTCGACGAGCTGATGTCCGCCTGATAGCGCGCGCCCGGCGCCGGCTCGGCCGGCGCGGGCCGCCGCCGCCACGGGGCGCACGACTGACCGGTCGGCGCCCCGTTTTTCGTCGCCTGCAGGGCCGCCGCGCGGGGGCCATAATCGGCGGCAACCCCATCCTCCGGTCTTTCCCCGAGACGTCCCCCAAGGAATCCCATGAGCGCACTGGACACGCAAGCGCTGGGCATGGTGCCCATCGTCATCGAGCAATCCGGCCGCGGCGAGCGCGCCTACGACATCTACAGCCGCCTGCTGCGCGAGCGCATCGTCTTCCTGGTCGGTCCGGTCAACGACGCCACGGCCAACCTGGTCGTCGCCCAGATGCTCTTCCTGGAGAGCGAGAACCCCGACAAGGACATCTTCCTGTACATCAACAGCCCCGGCGGCAGCGTCTCGGCCGGCCTGTCGATTTACGACACGATGAACTTCATCAAGCCCGATGTCAGTACGCTGTGCATGGGCATGGCCGCCAGCATGGGCAGCTTCCTGCTGATGGCCGGCGCCAAGGGCAAGCGCATCGCGCTGCCCAACAGCAAGATCATGATCCACCAGCCCTCGGGCGGGGCCCAGGGCCAGGCTACCGACATCGAGATCCACGCCCGCGAGATCCTCAAGACCCGCGAGCAGCTCAACCGCATCTACGCCGAGCGCACCGGCCAGACCTACGAGAAGATAGCTGCCGACATGGAGCGCGACTTCTACATGTCGCCCGACGAGGCCAAGGACTACGGCCTGATCGACCAGGTCATCGCCAAGCGCGGCTGAGCCCCGACCGCGGCCGGCGGGCCTGCCCGACCGCCGCGGTGCTTTGCACTATCATTCCACAGACATTCCGCCCTCCACAGCACGCGAAAACCCATGGCCGACAAGAAGGGCGCCTCCGGCGAAAAAGTCCTGTACTGCAGCTTCTGCGGCAAGAGCCAGCACGAGGTGAAGAAGCTCATCGCGGGCCCTTCGGTGTTCATCTGCGACGAGTGCATCGAGCTGTGCAACGACATCATCCGTGACGAGGCCCCGGCCGAAGGCGGCGGCGCCAAGCCGGCCAAGGCCGACCTGCCCGTGCCGACGGAGATCAAGACCACGCTGGACCAGTACGTGATCGGGCAGGACACCGCCAAGCGCACGCTGTCGGTGGCCGTCTACAACCACTACAAGCGCCTGAAGCACATGGGCGCGACCAAGGACGAGGTCGAGCTCACCAAGAGCAACATCCTGCTCATCGGCCCCACCGGCTCGGGCAAGACGCTGCTGGCGCAGACGCTGGCGCGGCTGCTGAACGTGCCCTTCGTGATCGCCGACGCGACCACGCTGACGGAAGCCGGCTACGTCGGCGAGGACGTCGAGAACATCATCCAGAAGCTGCTGCAGAACTGCAATTACGACGTCGAGCGGGCGCAGCGCGGCATCGTCTACATCGACGAGATCGACAAGATCAGCCGCAAGGCCGACAACCCCAGCATCACCCGCGACGTCTCGGGCGAGGGCGTGCAGCAGGCGCTGCTGAAGCTGGTCGAGGGCACGATGGCCAGCGTGCCGCCGCAGGGCGGGCGCAAGCACCCGAACCAGGATTTCCTGCAGATCGACACGACCAACATCCTGTTCATCTGCGGCGGCGCCTTCGACGGCCTGGAGAAGGTGATCCAGAACCGCACCGAGAAGTCCGGCATCGGTTTCGGTGCCAGCGTGCACTCGAAGACCGAGAAGCGCGCGGCCGACCTGTTCCGCGAGGTCGAGCCCGAGGACCTGATCAAGTTCGGCCTGATCCCCGAGCTGGTCGGCCGCCTGCCGGTGGTCGCCACGCTGGGCGAGCTGACCGAGCCGGCGATGATCCAGATCCTGACCGAACCGCGCAACGCGCTGGTCAAGCAGTACCAGAAGCTGTTCGCGATGGACGGCGTCGAGCTCGAGGTCCGGCCTTCGGCCCTGTCGGCCATCGCCCGCAAGGCGCTCAAGCGCAAGACCGGTGCGCGCGGCCTGCGCTCGATCATGGAGAACGCGCTGATCGACACCATGTTCGACCTGCCGACGCTGGACGGTGTGGCCAAGGTGGTGATCGACGAGCACATCGTCGACGAGGGCGCCAAGCCCCTGCTCGTGTACCGAGAGCAGAAGGCGAGTGCCTGAAGCCCGGGGGCGCCGTGCTGCCGCGCCCACCGATCCCGACACGCGCGCGGCGCCGTCTGCCGCGCCCCGGCTGTCTGCTGCGGCGGGCGGCGCACGGCTGATGTCGTCGCGCTGCCGGCTTGCATTCCCCCGCTCGGGCCTCATCTCGGCCTGAGAAAGAGAGGTTTCCCATGTCTGGACATCCAGTACTCCCCCCTGACCCCATCACGCTGCCGCTGCTGCCGCTGCGCGACGTGGTGGTGTTCCCGCACATGGTCATCCCGCTGTTCGTCGGCCGCCCCAAGTCCATCAAGGCGCTGGAAGCCGCGATGGAAGCCGGCCGGCAGATCATGCTGGTGGCGCAGAAGGCTGCCGGCAAGGACGAGCCCAAGCCCGAGGACATGTTCGAGGTCGGCTGCGTCTCCAGCATCCTGCAGATGCTGAAGCTGCCCGACGGCACCGTGAAGGTGCTGGTCGAGGGCGTGCAGCGCGCCGAGACCCGCGCCATCCACGACACCGAGGAGCACTTCACCGCCGAGGTGGTGCCGGTGCAGCTGGCCGGCGAGCCCTCGCCCGAGGTGGAGGCCCTGCGCCGCGCGGTGACCCAGCAGTTCGACCAGTACGTCAAGCTGAACAAGAAGATCCCGCCGGAGATCCTCACCAGCATCGCCGGCATCGACGACCCGGGCCGCCTGGCCGACACCATCGCCGCCCACCTGCCGCTCAAGCTCGAGGCCAAGCAGTCCGTGCTGGACCTGTTCGACGTGGCCAAGCGGCTGGAGAAGCTGCTGGAGCTGCTGGAGCACGAGGTCGACATCCTGCAGGTGGAAAAGCGCATCCGTGGCCGCGTCAAGCGCCAGATGGAGAAGAGCCAGCGCGAGTACTACCTGAACGAGCAGGTCAAGGCCATCCAGAAGGAACTGGGCGACGGCGAGGAGGGTGCCGACCTCGAGGAACTGGAGAAGAAGATCCAGGCCGCCCGCATGTCCAAGGAGGCGCGCAAGAAGGCCGAGAACGAGCTGAAGAAGCTCAAGCTGATGTCGCCGATGTCGGCCGAGGCCACCGTCGTGCGCAACTACATCGACACGCTGGTCAACCTGCCCTGGGCCAAGAAGAGCAAGGTCAAGCACGACCTGCCGCTGGCCGAGGAGGTGCTCAACGAGGACCACTACGGCCTGGACAAGGTCAAGGAACGCATCCTCGAGTACCTCGCGGTGCAGCAGCGCGTGGACAAGGTCAAGGCACCGATCCTGTGCCTGGTCGGCCCCCCGGGCGTGGGCAAGACCTCGCTGGGGCAGTCGGTGGCGCGCGCCACCGGCCGCAAGTTCGTGCGCATGGCCCTGGGCGGCGTGCGTGACGAGGCCGAGATCCGTGGCCACCGCCGCACCTACATCGGCTCGATGCCGGGCAAGGTGCTGCAGAGCCTGAGCAAGGTCGGCGTGCGCAACCCGCTGTTCCTGCTCGACGAGATCGACAAGCTGGGCATGGACTTCCGCGGCGACCCGTCGTCGGCGCTGCTGGAGGTGCTGGACCCCGAGCAGAACCACACCTTCAGCGACCACTACGTCGAGGTCGACTTCGACCTGTCGGACGTGATGTTCATCGCCACGTCCAACTCGATGAACATCCCGCCGGCGCTGCTGGACCGGATGGAGGTGATCCGCCTGTCGGGCTACACCGAGGACGAGAAGGTCTCGATCGCCCAGCGCTACCTGCTGCCCAAGCAGCGCAAGAACAACGGCGTGGCCGACGAGGAACTCGAGGTCACCGAGGCGGCGATCCGCGGCGTCATCCGCTACTACACCCGCGAGGCCGGCGTGCGCTCGCTGGAGCGCGAGATCTCCAAGATCTGCCGCAAGACCGTCAAGAGCATCCAGCTCAAGAAGGTCGACGGCCAGGTGGTGGTCACCGAGGACAACCTGAACGACTTCCTGGGCGTGCGCAAGTACGACTACGGCCGCGCCGAGAAGAAGAACCAGGTCGGCCAGGTGGTCGGTCTGGCGTGGACCGAGGTGGGTGGCGACCTGCTGACCATCGAGGCCACGGCGATGCCGGGCAAGGGCAACATCATCCGCACCGGCTCGCTGGGCGACGTGATGAAGGAGTCGGTCGAGGCCGCACGCACCGTGGTGCGCAGCCGCAGCGCGCGCCTGGGCATCAAGGACGAGCTGTTCGACAAGCGCGACATCCACATCCACGTGCCCGACGGCGCCACGCCCAAGGACGGCCCCAGCGCGGGCGCGGCGATGACCACGGCCTTCGTCTCGACGCTGACCGGCATCCCGGTGCGCGCCGACGTGGCGATGACCGGCGAGATCACGCTGCGGGGTGAGGTGACGGCGATCGGCGGCCTGAAGGAGAAGCTGCTGGCGGCCCACCGGGGTGGCATCAAGACGGTGCTGATCCCGGAGGAGAACGTCAAGGACCTGCAGGACATCCCCGAGAACGTCAAGAACCAGCTCGAGATCGTGCCGGTGCGCTGGATCGACCGCGTGCTGGAGATCGCGCTGGAGCGCATGCCCCAGGCCCTGCCCGAGGACGAGCCGGCCAAGGTCGAGCCCGCCAAGGCGACGGCCGAGGTGGCGCCGGCCACCGGCAGCGGCGACACGCTGCCGCACTGAAGAAAGTTCAGCGAAGGGCTTGCATTCATCGCTGGTTTGCCATTAGAATGCTAGCTTCGCTGAACACGAAATGTGACGCGAAAACAGCAAGAAAGCGGCGGCAACGCGGCTTTCAAGCGATGCGGGAATAGCTCAGTTGGTAGAGCGCAACCTTGCCAAGGTTGAGGTCGCGAGTTCGAGACTCGTTTCCCGCTCCAGATTCCTTGACGGGAAGCCCAGGCTTCCCGTTCGTTTGTCGGGGCCATTGCAATGCCCAGCCCCGGCAGACCGAAGTTGTTGGCGCGATAGCAAAGCGGTTATGCAACGGATTGCAAATCCGTCTAGTCCGGTTCGACTCCGGATCGCGCCTCCAGGGTCATTGCGGGAATAGCTCAGTTGGTAGAGCGCAACCTTGCCAAGGTTGAGGTCGCGAGTTCGAGACTCGTTTCCCGCTCCAAACATGCAAACGGGAAGCCTGTGGGCTTCCCGTTTTGCTTTGGGCGCGCCGTTGGCGCAGCGTCGCGCAAGCCGTGGCGCGCCACCGCTTCCACGCCGTCAGCGGCCTGCCCGCGCGACCGGGCCGTGAAAAAGGGCGCCCGCGGCGCCCCTGGGCTTCAGGCCGGCAGGCTCACTTCAGCGATTCGACCAGCTTGCCGATGATGGCGCGCGCGGCCGGGCCGTTGTCGGGCGCGCCGTCGGCGTTCTGCACCGTGACCTGGGTCTTCGCACCGGCCGCCTTGACCAGCACGCGCAGGCGTTGCGGGCGGGTGTCCTTCTCGCTGCTGAACAGGCGCTGGAAGAAGTTCGGGTCTTCCTTGCCGGCGAGCTTCGGGTCGACGTAGCGCACGAAGTACAGGCCGGCGCTGCGGTCGCGGTCTTCCACCGTGAAGCCGCTGCGGTCCAGCGCCAGGCCGACCTGGCGCCAGGCGCGGTCGAAGCCCTCGTCCAGTTCCATCGCCGCGTTGTCCGGCAGGGCGGCGGGGCGCGCCTTGGCGGGCGCCGGGGTTGCGCTGGCCACGGCAGTGCGCGCGCTGTCCTCCTTGGCGCCGAGCTTGACCATCAACCGGCTCAGGAACTCGGCTTCCATCTCCGGGTCGCTGGGCCGCGGCTGCCAGATCGTCTGGTCCTTGGCCTCGGTGATGTAGACCTCCTGCATGCCCCGGTGGCTGATGTAGACCTCGGTGCCGGTGGCCGTGCGCTCGATGCGGGTGCGGAAGCGGTCGCGCTCGGGCGTGGAGAACAGGTTGTCGAAGACCTTGCCGATGGTGCGGCGCACGATGTCCTGGGGGATGCGCGCGCGGTTCTCGGCCCAGTCGGTCTCCATCACGCCGATCTCGGCGTTGTCGATGGCCAGGGTGAAGCCACGCTCGGCCCAGAAGCTGCGCACCAGCGGGTAGAGCTTGTCGGCCGGCAGATTGGTCACCAGCCAGCGGACGTTGCCCTGGCGCTCGATGCGCAGGTCGCCCAGCGCTTGCGCGGCGACGGTGCTGCCAGCGCCCGCCGCCGGCTGTGCGGCCTGCTGCTGGCGCAGCGCGTTGGCGCTGACGGCGCCGGACTGCGGCTGGTAGCGGCTGTCCCGGGCCAGCTGGGTCAGGTCGGGCGGCACCTCCAGCTGGGCGGTCTTGCCGGCCTGCGAGCGGTAGTCGTAGCGTTCGCCGGTCGAGTCGGTCAGCGTCGAGCAGCCGGCCAGGGCCAGGCCCAGCAGCAGCACGGCAGCGCGCACGGGGTGGATCAGGGGCGCAGGGTTCACGGGGCGGATCTCCAGGAGGCGCAGCGCCCGGCCGCGGTGGCGGCGCAGGCGTTCGAAGGGGCCGGCCGGGCCGGGCAGGGGGTGGGCTGCGGCTGGTCGCCGCAGGGGCCGCGGGTCACAGCAGGCCGGCGTCGCGCAGTGCGGCGTCGACCAGGGCCTGGCCGGCCGGCGTCAGCGGCGTGATCGGCAGGCGCACCGTCGGCCGGCAGCGGCCCAGGCGGGACATGGCCCACTTGGCCGGGGCCGGGCTGGGCTCGCAGAACAGCTGCTTGTGCAGCGACAGCAGGCGCAGGTGCAGGCTGCGGGCCTGGGCCAGGTCGCCGGCGATGGCGGCCTTGCACAGCTCGTGCATCAGCCGGGGCGCCACGTTGGCGGTGACGCTGACATTGCCGTGGCCGCCCAGCAGCATCAGGGCCACCGCGGTGCCGTCGTCGCCGGAGTAGATCTTGAAGTGCTCGGGTGCGGCCTTGATCAGCTGCGCGGCGCGCTCGATGTTGCCGGTGGCCTCCTTGATGCCGACCACGCCGGGCACCTGGGCCAGGCGCAGCGCGGTCTCGGGCAGCATGTCCGCCACGGTGCGGCCGGGCACGTTGTACAGCACCACCGGCAGGTCCACTGCCTCGGCGATGGCCTTGAAGTGCTGGTAGATGCCTTCCTGCGAGGGCTTGTTGTAGTAGGGCACGACCTGCAGCGTGCAGTCGGCGCCGACTTCCTTCGAGAACCTGGTGAGCTCGATGGCCTCGCGGGTGGAGTTGGCGCCGGCGCCGGCCATGATGGGCACGCGCCCCGCGGCGTGCTGCACCGACACGCGGATGATCTCGCAGTGCTCCTCGACCGAGACCGTGGGCGACTCGCCGGTGGTGCCGACCACGCCGATGCAGTCGGTGCCCTCGGCGATGTGCCAGTCGATCAGGCTGCGCAGGCCGTCGTAGTCGACGCTGCCGTCCTCGAACATCGGCGTGACCAGGGCGACGATGCTGCCAACAATGGGTGTCATGGGGGGATTCCTTGCGAAGCGGCGATTTTAGCCAGCCGTCGGGGGTATCAGACGGTGGCGCGCCGGGGCGTCGCCCGCGCTGCCGGCCGCGGCGCCCGGGGCGACGGCCACCACCCGCTGGACGAAACGCGGCGGGGCGTCGAGGAAACCGTCCTCGTAGGCGACCACGCGCAGGCCGGCGCAGCGCAGCAGCAGTTCACCCGGCTGCAGCAGGAAGTCGGGCCGCGACGGCTTGCCCACCGTCTCGTTGCCGGCGGCGAAGGTCTCGTACAGCAGCACGCCGCCGGGCGCCAGCGCGTCCAGCAGCCGGGGCCACAGCGGGCGCCACAGGTAGTGGGTGACGACGACGGCGTCGAAGCGGCGCTCGCCCAGCGGCCAGGGGCCGGCTTCCAGGTCCGCGCACAGCAGCTCGGCACGGCCGGCGGCGGCCAGGTCCTGGCTGGCGGCCAGCGCGGCGGCGTCGCGGTCCACGCCGGTCACGGCGAAGCCCTGGCCGGCCAGCCAGCGCAGGTGGCGGCCGCTGCCGCAGGCCAGGTCCAGCACCCGGCCGCCGGCGGGCAGCAGGTGGGCCCAGCGCAGCAGCCAGGGCGAGGGGGGCGAGGGGCTGTGCATGTGCGGGGCGTCGGGCTCAGAAGCAGGCCCACACCCGGTTGGCCAGGTCGACCACCAGGTGCGGGCTGAGGTAGAGGGCGAACACCGCGGCCAGCGCCGCGGCGGCTACGGCCCAGGCCAGGGCGCGCCACAGGCGGGGCGGGCGGGGCGGCATGGCGCGCAAGCGGGCGGTCGCCGGGTGGCGGGGCGCGGTGGCCGCTCAGGCCGCGGCCGGCGCCGCGGGCCGCACGATGGCCGTCTCGCGCACCGGCAGGTTGATCAGCGTGGCGAACACGCTCAGCGCGATGGCCAGCCACCAGACCAGGTCGTAGTTGCCGGTGTGGTCGTACAGCCAGCCGCCCAGCCACACGCCCAGGAAGGAGCCGACCTGGTGGCTGAAGAAGACGAAGCCGCCCAGCATCGACAGGTACTGCACGCCGAAGATCTGCGCCACCACCGCGTTGGTCGGCGGCACCGTGGACAGCCACAGCAGGCCCATCACCGACGAGAACACGTAGACCGAGGCCGGGCTCAGCGGCGCGGCCAGGAAGGCGACGATGGCCACGCCGCGCAGCGCGTAGATGCTGGCCAGGATGTGGCGCTTGGCCAGGCGCTGGCCCAGCACGCCCACCGCGTAGGTGCCGAAGACGTTGAACAGGCCGATCAGCGCCAGCGCGGTGGTGGCCACCGTCGGCGCCATGCCGTGGTCCTTCAGGTAGCTGGGCATGTGCACGCCGATGAACACCACCTGGAAGCCGCAGACGAAGTAGCCGGCCATCAGCAGCTGGAAGCTGCGGTGGCCGAAGGCCTCGCGCAGCGCCTGGCCGATGCTCTGCTGGAAGCCGCTGGCCGCCTGCAGCGCCGGCTCCTTCAGGCCGCGGGCCAGCGGCAGGATGGCCAGGGCCGCGCAGCCCAGGATGAACAGCGCGTTCTGCCAGCCCCAGCTGCCGATCAGCCAGTTCTCCACCGGCACCATCAGGAACTGGCCGAAGGACCCGGCGGCCGCGGCCACGCCCATGGCCCAGCTGCGGCGCTCCGGCGCCACGTTGCGCCCGATCACGCCGTAGACCACCGCGTAGGTGCAGCCCGACTGGGCGATGCCGATCAGCAGGCCGGCCGCACCGGTGAAGGCCAGGCCGGAGGTGGCCAGGGCCATCAGCACCAGGCCCAGCGCGTACAGCAGGCCGCCGCCCAGCAGCACGCGGTAGGCGCCGAAGCGGTCGGCCAGCATGCCGCCGATGGGGCCGGCGGCGCCCCAGGCCAGGTTCTGCACCGCGATGGCGAAGGCGAAGGTCTCGCGCGTCCAGCCGCGGTCCATGGTGATCGGCTGCAGCCACAGGCCGAAGCCGTGGCGGATGCCCATGGACAGGGTGACGATCAGGCCGCCGCAGACCAGGACCTGGGCGAGCGACAGGGGGGGGGGGGCGGGGCGGGCCGGGGGGGCGGAAGTCATGGCGCGCACTGTAGCCGCGCGGCGCGCGTCCGGCGGCTGCCGGGCTGTGCGGCCGCGCCGACGGGCTGTGCCGGCGCGCCGGGCTGGTCGGCGGGCCGGGGCGGCTCCCTACAATCCCGCGCCATATGGCCACGTCTCCCAAGTCCAGCGCCGCCCCGGGCGGCTACGGCGAAGCCTCGATCCGCGTGCTCAAGGGCCTGGAGCCCGTCAAGCAGCGGCCGGGCATGTACACCCGCACCGACAACCCGCTGCACATCGTGCAGGAGGTGATCGACAACGCCGCCGACGAGGCGCTGGCCGGCTTCGGCAAGCGCATCGCCGTCACCCTGCACGCCGACGGCTCGGTCAGCGTGGACGACGACGGCCGCGGCATCCCCTTCGGCCTGCACCCCGAAGAAGGCGTGCCGGTGGTCGAGATCGTCTTCACCCGGCTGCACGCCGGCGGCAAGTTTGACAAGGGCTCGGGCGGGGCCTACAGCTTCTCCGGCGGCCTGCACGGCGTGGGCGTCAGCGTGACCAATGCGCTGGCCAGGCGGCTGCAGGTCACGGTCTGGCGCGAGGGCCAGTCGGCGACGCTGGCCTTCTCGGGCGGTGACGTGGTCGAGCCGCTGGTCGTGCGCGAGGCAGCGCGGGGCGAGCGCAAGCAGGGCACCAGCGTGCGCGTCTGGCCCGACGCCACCTACTTTGAGTCGGCCGAGCTGCCGCGCGGCGAGCTGGTGCACCTGCTGCGCAGCAAGGCGGTGCTGATGCCCGGCGTCACCGTGACGCTGACGGTGGAGAAGGGCGGCGACAAGCCGGCCGAGACCCAGACCTGGCTCTACAAGGGCGGCCTGCGCGACTACCTGGGCCAGGGCCTGCCGGCCGAGCCGCTGATCCCGCTGATCGATGGCGAGGGCTATGCCTCGGGCCAGGAGACCGAGAACTACGCCGAGGGCGAGGGCGTGGCCTGGGTGCTGGGCTTCACCGAGGACGGCCCGGTGCTGCGCGAGAGCTATGTCAACCTGATCCCCACGGTGGCCGGCGGCACCCACGAGAGCGGGTTGAAGGACGGGCTGTTCGCCGCCGTCAAGGGCTTCATCGAGCTGCACGCGCTGCTGCCCAAGGGTGTCAAGCTGATGCCCGAGGACGTGTTCTCGCGCGCCAGCTTCGTGCTGTCGGCCAAGGTGCTGGACCCGCAGTTCCAGGGCCAGACCAAGGAGCGGCTGAACAGCCGCGACGCGCTGCGCCTGGTCAGCCAGTACACCCGGCCGCCGCTGGAGCTGTGGCTGAACCAGCACGTCGAGCACGGCAAGAAGCTGGCCGAGCTGGTCATCAAGCAGGCGCAGACGCGCCAGCGCGCCAGCCAGAAGGTCGAGAAGCGCAAGGGCAGCGGCGTGGCCGTGCTGCCCGGCAAGCTGACCGACTGCGAGAGCCGCGACACCGCGCTCAACGAGGTCTTCCTGGTCGAGGGCGATTCGGCCGGCGGCAGCGCCAAGATGGGCCGCGACAAGGAGACCCAGGCCGTGCTGCCGCTGCGCGGCAAGGTGCTCAACGCCTGGGAGGTGGAGCGCGACCTGCTGTTCAAGAACAACGAGATCCACGACATCTCGGTGGCCATCGGCGTCGACCCGCACGGGCCGAACGACGCACCGGACCTGTCCGGCCTGCGCTACGGCAAGGTCTGCATCCTGTCGGACGCCGACGTCGACGGCTCGCACATCCAGGTGCTGCTGCTGACGCTGTTCTTCCGCCACTTCCCCAAGCTGATCGAGCGCGGCCACGTCTACATCGCCAAGCCGCCGCTGTTCCGCGTCGATGCGCCGGCGCGCGGCAAGAAGCCGGCGGCCAAGCTCTATGCGCTGGACGAGGGCGAGCTCGAGGCCATCCTCGACAAGCTGCGCAAGGAAGGCGCGCGCGAGGGCAGCTGGAGCATCAGCCGCTTCAAGGGCCTGGGCGAGATGAGCGCCGAGCAGCTGTGGGAAACCACGCTGAACCCCGAGACCCGCCGCCTGCTGCCGGTGGCCTGGGGCGCGCTGAGCTTCGACCAAACGGTGGTGTCCTTCACCAAGCTGATGGGCAAGGGCGAAGCCGCCTCGCGCCGCGAGCTGATGGAACTGCACGGGGACGCGGTCGAGATCGACGTCTAGTCCGGGCGCTGTTGGAGGGCCTTGGGCGGCGGGTGTCGGCGCTTTGCTGCCGTTGTGCATCGGTCGAAGCGGACGTTCGACGTCCTGCGCGTTGGCCGAGACCACCGGGTACCCGGCTACCTCCGTGTCCCCCGCCGGCCTGTGGCCGGCTCCTCCTTTTCCTGCGGTAGCCGGGCACCCGGTGCTCTCGGCCCGGCACCCTCACCGCAGGGCACGGATCTGATCCCCGCATGCGGCGGTGGTTGCGGAGCGGCGTGACGGGCTGGCCTGCTTTGCGTAGGTAAAGGAGGAGGGTCGGCGCAGCCGACCCGGGGGAGTGAGCCCGGACATGAACAGTCCGGTGGACTGTTCATGCCTGGCGAACGCCAGGGCGGCAACGCCCTGGCACGGAGCAAAGCAGGCCAGCCCGGCGCGCCGCGACCGCTCAGACCGACGCCAGGTCCGCTTACAACAAGAACAAGCAAAGGCAGCCAAGCGCCGCAACGCGACCGTCACACGAGACCGTGCCTCCGCTTGGATCGGTCAGGCAGACCGCAGCGCTCAGCCGCCGCTGTCCTGTCCGCCACGCGCCCGCTCGCGGTAGTCGCCGAAGGCCGCGTCGCGTTCGCTGAGCAGGCCGCGCACCGTCTCGCCGTCGCGGCGGAAGCGGCCCATGTAGGCTTTGCTGGCCTCGGTCTGGAAAGCCAGGGCCTGCAGCTCGGTGCCGGCGCGCACCGCGGCGCGCAGGCCCATGATCTCCATCGCCCGGTGCACGCTGCGCTTGTTGATCGCGGCCAGCTCGGTGGGCAGCTGGGCCACGCGGCCGGCCACCGCCAGCACCTCGGCGTCCAGCTGGTCGGCCGGTAAGGCGCGGTTGGCCCAGCCGAGGCGGGCGGCTTCGCTGCCGCTCATCGCGTCGCCGGTGAGCATCGCCTCCATCGCCGCGCGCATGCCCATCGTCCAGGGGTGGAACTGCATGTCGGGCGGGCTCATCAGCCGCACCGGCGGGTAGCCGATGCGCGCGTCCTCGGCCACGTAGACCAGGTCGCAGGCGGTGGCCAGCTCCGAGCCGCCGGCCAGGCACCAGCCATGCACCTGGGCGACCACCGGCTTGGCCAGGTCCCAGATGCGGAACCAGCCGTCCACCACGTGGCGTGACCACTGGCCCAGGCCGTCGGCGGTGTGGTAGGGCTGGCCCGCCCGGTTGTCGGCCGACAGGTCGTAGCCGGCGCAGAAGGCCGGGCCGGCGCCGCGTACGATGCTCACGCGCACGTCCGGGTCGCGGTCGTTCGCCTCCAGCGCATCGAACAGCGCGCCGCGCAGCGCGTTGTTCAGCGCGTTGCGCTTGTCGGGGCGGTTCAAGGTCAGCCGCCGCACGCCGGGCAGGGGCGTGTCGGCCAGCAGCAGGTCGGTGTCGGGCATGGTCGATCCAGGCTGGGGCGGAGGGTGTCGGGATGTCCATCTTGGTGCCAGGGAAATCCCTTGGCTTGACGCCCAGGTGACGCCCGGCCTCGGTGTTTTCCCCGGACCATGCCCGGCTTTCCTGGCTACCGGAGTCCCCGCATGAAGACCACGATGATGAATGTGCCCCTGTCGATCCTGCATTTCATGGACCGCGCAGGCACGCTGTTCAAGCGCAACACCATCGTCTCGCGCCTGCCGGACAAGAGCCTGCGCACCCACACCTACGGCGAGTGGCACCGCCGCACGCTGTCGCTGGCCTCGGCGCTGGTCAAGGCCGGCGTGCAGCCGGGCGACCGCGTGGCCACGCTGTGCTGGAACCACCACGCCCACCTGGAGGCCTACTTCGGCATCCCGGCCGCCGGCGCGGTGATGCACACGCTGAACCTGCGCCTGTCGCCCGAGGAGCTGGGCTGGATCGCCGGCGACGCCAAGGACCGCGTCCTGATCGTCGACGACGTGCTGCTGCCGCTGTACCAGCAGGTGGCCAAGCACTACCGCTTCGAGCGGGTGATCGTGTTCCCGTTCTCGGGCAAGCCGGTGCCGGCCGAGTTCACCGACTACGAGGCCTTCCTCGCCGGCGGCGAGCCCGACGGCTTCGTGCCGGTGGCCCATGCCGAGGACGACCCGATCGCCATCTGCTACACCAGCGGCACCACCGGCAAGCCCAAGGGCGTGGCCTACTCGCACCGCTCCACCGTGCTGCACTCGCTGGTGGCCGCGCTGGGCGACAACACCGGCATCCGCAACTCGGACGTGGTGCTGCCGGTGACGCCGATGTTCCATGCCAACAGCTGGGGCATCCCCTACATCGCGGTGATGCTGGGCGCCAAGCTGGTCTTCCCCGGCCCGCACCTGCACCCCGACGACCTGCTGGACCTGATGCAGGCCGAGCCGCCGACGCTGGCGCTGGGCGTGCCGACCATCTGGCTGACGCTGATCCAGACCTTCGACCGCGGCCAGACCGAGTCGCCCGGCCGCTGGAAGCTGCCGGCGGGCATGCGCTCGCTGGTGGGTGGTGCGGCGGTGCCCGAGGCGCTGATCAAGGCCTTCGACAAGCACGGCATCCGCATCGTCCAGGGCTGGGGCATGACCGAGACCTCGCCGCTGGCCACCGTGGCCTACGAGCGTTCCGAGCTGAAGGACGCCACGCCCGAGGAGCGCTACCGCCGCGCCGCGATGGCCGGCACGGTGGCGCCGCTGGTCGAGCTGCGCCTGAAGACCGACGACGGCCGTGTCGCGCCCTGGGACGGCAAGACCATGGGCGAGCTGCAGGTGCGCGGCCCCTTCATCACCGGCGGCTACCACGAGGTGCCGATGAGCGAGGACAAGTTCGCCACCGACGAGCTGGGCCGGCTGTGGCTGCGCACCGGTGACGTCGCGGTGGTCGACGAACTCGGCGTGATGCGCCTGACCGACCGCACCAAGGACCTGATCAAGAGCGGCGGCGAGTGGATCAGCAGCGTCGACGTGGAGAACCTGCTGATGGCCCACCCGGCGGTGGCCGAGGCCGCGGTGATCGCCATCCCCGACGAGAAGTGGAGCGAGCGGCCGCTGGCCTGCGTGGTGCTCAAGCCGGGCCAGAAGGCCGAGCCGGCCGAGCTGAACCAGCTGATGCTGGACAACGGCTTCGCCAAGTGGCAGCTGCCCGAGCGCTACGAGTTCATCGACGCGATCCCGCGCACCTCGACCGGCAAGTTCTGGAAGCTGCGCCTGCGCGAGCTGTTCCCGAAGTGATCCGGGCGCCGGGCGGCGCCGCAGGGCGGCCGCCTCAGCCGGCGTGCTCGGGCTCGGCCGGGGCGGCCGGGCGGGGGGCCGGCGCGGCGTCCTGGCGCTCCAGCCGCGCCAGCAGCGCGTCCGAGGCCATCGGCCGGCCCAGCGCGAAGCCCTGACCGGTCTCGCAGCCCAGCGCGGCCAGGGCGTCGCGCTGGCCGCGGTGCTCCACGCCCTCGGCGGTCACGCGCATGCCCAGGCTGTGGGCCATCTGCACAATGGCGCGCACGATGTTGGCGTCCTGCGGGCTGTCGAGCATGTCGCGCACGAAGCAGCGGTCGATCTTCAGCACCTGCACCGGGAAGCGGCGCAGGTAGGCCAGCGACGAGTAGCCGGTGCCGAAGTCGTCGATGGCCAGGCTCACGCCGAGCGCGCGCAGCTCGTTGAGCACCGCCAGGCTGGCGTGGTCGTGGGCCATCAGCGCGCCTTCGGTGATCTCCAGCTGCAGGTGCTGCGGCGGCAGGCCGGTCTCCTCCAGCACCAGGCGCACCTGTTCGACGAAGTCGCTCTGCCGGGCGAACTGCCGCGGCGAGACGTTGACCGCCACCTTGTCGATGCAGGCGCCGGCGGCCAGCCAGCGCTGCATCTGCAGGCAGGCCTCCTTCAGCACCCAGTGGCCGACGGCGTGGATCTGCCCCATCTCCTCGAGCAGGGCGACGAACTCGATCGGCGGCACCAGCCCGCGCTGCGGGTGCTGCCAGCGCAGCAGCGCCTCGGCACCCTGCAGCCGGCCGTCGGCCAGGCCCACCAGGGGCTGGAAGTGCAGCACGAACTCGCGGCGCTCCAGCGCGCCGCGCAGGTCCTGCTCGATCTCGTGGCGGTGCAGCTCGCTCTCTTCCAGCCCCTCGTGGTACTGCATGCTGCGGCTGCGGCCACCGGCCTTGGCATGCAGCATCGCGGTGTCGGCGCAGTTCAGCAGCCGCCCGGCCTCGTCGGCGTGGTCCGGGTAGAGGGCCAGGCCGACGCTGCAGCCCAGCGTCCACAGCCGGCCGCCCAGCTCGAAGGGCGTGGCGAAGCGCTCCAGCAGGCTGGCCGCCAGCGCCTGGGCGGTGCCGTGCGAGGCTTCCACCAGCACCGCGAACTCGTCGCCCGAGAGCCGGGCCACGATGTCCTCGCTGCGGACGCTGCCGCTGAGGCGGCGGGCCACCTCGCGCAGCGCATCGTCGCCGGCGTCGTGGCCCAGCGTGTCGTTGATGCTCTTGAAGCGGTCCAGGTCGATGTAGAGCACCGCCAGCGGGCGCTGGTCGCGGCGGGCCAGCGCCAGGCCCTCGCGCAGCAGGCGGCGGAAGGCGTCGCGGTTGTACAGGCCGGTCAGGTTGTCGTGGTAGGCCTTGTGCTCGAGCTCGCGCTCGGCCTCGCGCAGCAGGCGCAGCGGCGCGCTGACCAGCAGCAGCGCGATCAGCACCGCCACCGACAGGCTGGCCGCGCCGGTCAGCGCGGCGCGCTGCAGCTCGGGCCACAGCGATCGCTGCAGCAGCAGCCGGCCCACCGGTCGGCCGTTGTCGAACAGGGTCTCGGTCTGCTCGACCAGCGGCCAGCGCGGCGCGCCGCTGGACCATTCGGCCAGCACGGCGCCGCGGCTGTCGAGCACGCGGCGCAGGTCGCCGGCGTGGCCGCTGGGCTGGCGGTCGGACAGGCTGTCGCGCAGGCGCAGCTCCTCGAACTGCCACATCTGCGGGTTGGCGACGATGCGCTGGCTGACGGCGTGGGCGCGCAGGTGGGCGTCGGCGGCGAGTTCGCCCTGGTGGAACTGCCAGCGCATCAGGAACTGCCCGGTCGGCAGCGTCAGGCCGCCCAGCAGCAGCGTGCCCCAGACCAGCCACTGCAGCATGGCCGCCGAGGTCCAGCGGCGAAGCAGCCGGCTCATGGTCCGCGTCCCCGCCCGCTCACAGGCCCGCGGCGCAGCCGAGGGCGGCCAGGGCCGCGGCGGCCTCGGGGCCGCCCAGCGCACGCAGCCAGTCGGCGGCGGCGCCGGCCGGCGTGCCGCGGGTCACCGCGTACACCGTCTTGGCCAGCGGGTAGCGGCCGTTGGCCAGGGTGGCCAGGCCGGGCTCGACGCCGTCCAGGGCCAGCACATGCACCTTGCGGCGCTCGGCCAGCAGCAGCCCAAGCGTGGTGATGCCCAGGCTGCCGGGGATGCGCTCGATGGCCTCGCTGGCCTCGCCGTCGGTGGCGGCGTGCAGCACGCCGGCACGGTTGTGCGCCAGCGGCACGGCATCGGCCATCGCCGGCGAGAGCGAGCGTGCCAGCGCAGTGTCGGCGTCCGAAGGCGGACGCAGCACCAGGCGCACCGGCGGCCCGTCGCGCCAGGCCGGCGTGCCGCCGGCGTACAGCGCGGCCAGCTCGGCGCCGCTGACGCGCCGCACCGGCACCTGGGCGTGCGCCGCCCAGACCACCGGCGTGCGGAACAGCGCGCGCGCGACCAGGCCCTTGGCGCGTTCGTCCTCGGCCAGGTGGCGGGCGGACAGCGCCACGTCGATGGCGCCGGCGGCCAGGGCCTTCAGGCCGCCGCCGGTGCCCAGGCTGGGCACCCATTGCGTCGCGCGCAGCGGCGGCAGCGTCTCGGCCAGGCGCTGCAGCACGCCCAGGCCGGCACCGGTGCCGCCGACGCGCAGCCCCGGCTCGGCGGCACGGCCCTGGGCCGCGCTGCGCAGCGCGGCGGCGGCCAGGGGCAGGGCGGCGAGCCAGCGGCGTCGGTGGAGGTCCATCGGAAGTCCCGGTCGGGCTGTAGGGAATCTGCGGTGGCGAAGTGTCGCCGTGGCCGGTCCGCCCCGAGGGCCGGAACTGCGGCGCCGGGCCTGCGCTTTTTGCCGGTTTCGCCGTGGGGCCGGGCGGCGGTGCGGCCGCGCCGGCGCGGCCAGGCGCCGGCGGCCGATGGGCGATACTGCCGGCCCTGCGGTGCCGACCCGAGCCGCCGCCCCCGAGACCCAGCCAGCCGCCCGATCGCGATGCGCGACCTCTTCGACACCCCCGCCCCCGAACCCACCGACGCCATCACCCTGGGCCACTACGCCGAGCGCGCCTACCTGGAGTACGCGCTGTCGGTGGTCAAGGGCCGGGCCCTGCCCGACGTCTGCGACGGCGCCAAGCCGGTGCAGCGCCGCATCCTCTACGCGATGCAGCGCATGGGCCTGGGCTGGAACGCCGCGGCCGGCGGCGGGCCCAAGCCGGTGAAGAGCGCGCGGGTGGTCGGCGACGTGCTGGGCCGCTTCCACCCGCACGGCGACCAGGCGGCCTACGACGCGCTGGTGCGCATGGCGCAGGACTTCGCGCTGCGCTACCCGCTGATCGACGGCCAGGGCAACTTCGGCAGCCGCGACGGCGACGGCGCCGCCGCGATGCGCTACACCGAGGCGCGGCTGACGCCGATCGCCCGCCTGCTGCTCGACGAGATCGACGAGGGCACGGTGGACTTCGTGCCCAACTACGACGGCAGCACCGAGGAGCCGAGGCAGCTGCCCGCGCGCCTGCCCTTCGTGCTGCTCAACGGCGCCTCGGGCATCGCGGTGGGCCTGGCCACCGAGATCCCCAGCCACAACCTGCGCGAGGTGGCCGCCGCCGCGGTGGCGATGATCCGCAACGAGGCGCTGGGCGACGACGAGCTGTTCGCCCTGGTGCCCGGCCCCGACTACCCGGGCGGCGGCCAGGTCATCTCTTCCGAGGCCGACATCCGCGAGGCCTACCGCGGCGGCCGCGGCAGCCTGAAGGTGCGCGCGCGCTGGAAGATCGAGGACCTGGCGCGCGGCCAGTGGCAGCTGGTGGTCACCGAGCTGCCGCCGGGCGTCTCCTCCCAGCGCGTGCTGGAGGAGATCGAGGAGCTGACCAACCCCAAGGTCAAGGCCGGCAAGAAGGCGCTGAGCGCCGAGCAGACCCAGCTCAAGGCCAGCATCCTGCAGGTGCTGGACGCGGTGCGCGACGAGTCGGGCAAGGAGGCCGCCGTGCGCCTGGTCTTCGAGCCCAAGAGCCGCACCGTGGCCCAGGACGAGCTGATCACCCAGCTGCTGGCCCACACCAGCCTGGAGACCAGCGCGCCGATCAATCTGACCATGGTCGGGCGCGACGGCCGGCCGACGCAGAAGAGCCTGCGCCAGATGCTGGCCGAGTGGATCGATTTCCGCCAGGTCACCGTGGCGCGGCGTTCGCGCCACCGCCTGGACAAGGTGCTGGACCGCATCCACGTGCTGGAGGGCCGGCACCTGGTGCTGCTGCACATCGACGAGGTCATCCGCATCATCCGCGAGAGCGACGAGCCCAAGCCGGCGCTGATCGCCCGCTTCGCGCTGAGCGAACGCCAGGCCGAGGACATCCTCGAGATCCGCCTGCGCCAGCTGGCGCGGCTGGAGTTCATCAAGATCGAGCAGGAGCTCAAGGCCCTGCGCGAGGAGCAGGGCCGGCTGGAGGAGATCCTGGGCAGCCCGGCGGCGCTCAAGCGCCTGCTGATCAAGGAGATCGAGTCCGACGCCAAGGCCCATGGCGACGAGCGCCGCACGCTGATCCAGGCCGAGAAGCGCGCGGTGGCCGAGATCAAGGTGGTCGACGAGCCGGTGACCGTGGTGGTCAGCGCCAAGGGCTGGGTGCGCGCGCTCAAGGGCCACGAGGTGGACCCGGCGGCGCTGCAGTTCAAGGCTGGCGACGCGCTGCACGGCACCTTTTCCTGCCGCAGCGTGGACACGCTGCTGGTCTTCGGCACGCCGGCCAAGGGCAGCGGGCGGGTCTATTCGGTGGCGGTCAGCGCGCTGCCCGGCGGCCGCGGCGACGGCGTGCCGGTGACCAGCTTGATCGACCTGGAGGCCGGCACCCAGCCGCTGCACTACTTCGCCGGCGCGGCCGACACCACGCTGCTGCTGGCCAACAGCGGCGGCTACGGCCTGCTGGCCAAGGCCGGCGACCTGCACGGCCGCCAGCGCGCCGGCAAGGCCTTCCTGACGCTGGACGCCGCCGAGCGCCCGCTGCCGCCGGTGGCGGTGGCGCCCACGCACCGCCAGGTCGGCTGCCTGGCCGGCGACGGCCGGCTGCTGGTGTTCCCGCTGGACGAGCTGAAGCTGCAGCCCAATGGCGGCCGCGGCCTGACGCTGATGGACGTGGACGCGACGGCGCCGCTGGTCTCGGTGGCCACGCTGGCCGACGCGGTGACGGTGCAGGGCAGCGGCCGCGGCGGCAAGCCCAAGGACGAGCTGCTCAAGGGCGCGGCGCTGGCCGCCTGCCAGGGCAAGCGCGCGCGCAAGGGCCGCAAGCTCGAGGGCCTGCAGAAGGTGCTGCGCCTGGTGGCCTGAGCGCCGCCGAGCTTTCCGGTCGACGGGCCGGGGGGCGCAGCAGGATTGGCGGCGGACGCCCCGATCATCCGAATCCGATTCGGTGATCCCGGCTCCACACTGGCGCATCGCCCGCCGGGCCCAGGGCCTGGCGATCCGCGCGCACCCGCCCCGGGTGCGCTGCCTGCGCCACCGGAGCCCGCTGCCGCCATGCCCACCGATGCCCCGTCGCCCGCCAACCCGCTGCCGACTCCCCCGCTGGGCACGTCCGCGCTGCGCGAGGCGATCCGCGCCCTGACCCGCGCGCCCGAGCCCGCGCTGCTGCCCGGCCTGGTCGAGCGCGCCCGGCTCAGCCCCGCGCAATCCGCCCAGGCCCAGGCGCTGGCCCGGCGCATCGCCGCCGGCGTGCGCGCGCGCGGGCAGGGCGGCGGCAGCGCCGGCCTGGTGCAGGGCCTGCTGCAGGAGTTCGCGCTGAGCTCGCAGGAGGGCGTGGCGCTGATGTGCCTGGCCGAGGCCCTGCTGCGCATCCCCGACAGCGCCACCCGCGATGCGCTGATCCGCGACAAGCTGGGCGACGGCCAGGGCGTCGACTGGCAGCAGCACCTGGGCCACAGCCCCTCGATCTTCGTCAACGCCGCGGCCTGGGGCCTGCTGCTGACCGGCAAGCTGGTGGCCACGCACAGCGCCAGCGGCCTGGGCGCGACGCTGCGGCGCATCGTCGCGCGCGGTGGCGAGCCGCTGGTGCGCAAGGGCGTGGACCTGGCGATGCGCATGATGGGCGAGCAGTTCGTCACCGGCGAGACCATCGCCCAGGCGCTGGCCAACTCCCGCCCGCGCGAGGCCCAGGGCTTCCGCTACAGCTACGACATGCTGGGCGAGGCGGCGGTGACCGACGGCGACGCGCGGCGCTACCTGGCGGCCTACGCCGGGGCGATCGACGCCATCGGCGCGGCCTCCGGCGGCCGCGGCGTGCTGGCGGGCCCGGGCATCTCGGTCAAGCTGTCGGCGCTGCACCCGCGCTACGCCCGTGCCCAGGCCGAGCGGGTGCAGGCCGAGCTCTACCCGCGGCTGCTGCAGCTGGCGCTGCAGGCGCGCCGCCACGACATCGGCCTGAACATCGACGCCGAGGAGAGCGAGCGGCTGGAGCTGTCGCTGGACCTGCTGGAGCGGCTGTGCTTCGAGCCCGCGCTGGGCGGCTGGGACGGCCTGGGCTTCGTCGTCCAGACCTACCAGAAGCGCTGCCCGGCGGTGGTCGACTGGCTGGTCGACCTGGGCCGGCGCAGCGGCCACCGGCTGATGGTGCGCCTGGTCAAGGGCGCCTACTGGGACAGCGAGGTCAAGCGCGCCCAGGTCGACGGCCAGGACGGCTACCCGGTCTACACCCGCAAGCCCTACACCGACGTCGCCTACCTGGCCTGCGCCCGCGCGCTGCTGGCCGCGCCGGACGCGGTGTTCCCGCAGTTCGCCACCCACAACGCCCACACCTGCGCGGCCATCCAGGCCCTGGCCGGGCCCGGCTACCAGCCGGCGCAGTACGAGTTCCAGTGCCTGCACGGCATGGGTGAGCCGCTGTACGAGCAGGTGGTGGCCGAGCGGCCCTGCCGCGTCTACGCGCCGGTGGGCACGCACGAGACCCTGCTGGCCTACCTGGTGCGCCGCCTGCTGGAAAACGGCGCCAACACCTCCTTCGTCCACCGCATCGCCGACCCGACCGTGCCGCTGGACGCGCTGGTGCGCGACCCGGTCGATGCCGTCGAGGCCCTGGCCCGCGCCGAGGGCGTGCTGGGGGCGCCGCACCCGGCGATCCCGCTGCCGGCCGCGCTGTTCGGCCCGGCGCGCGCCAACTCGCGCGGGCTGGACCTGGCCGACGAGGCCACGCTGGCCGACCTGGGCGCCGCCCTGGCGGCCGACGCGCAGCGCGACTGGCGCGCGGAGCCGCTGCTGGCCGAGGCCGCCGCCGCAGCGGCGCAGGGCGCCCAGCACCGCTGGCAGCCGGTGCGCAACCCGGCCGATCCGGCCGACGTGGTCGGCCAGGTGCGCGAGGCCGGGCCGGCCGAGGTGCAGGCCGCGCTGGCGGCCGCGGCGGCGGCTGCGCCGGCCTGGGCCGCCGTGCCGCCGGCCGGGCGCGCCGCCTGCCTGGACCGCGCCGCCGACACGCTGGAAGACCAGCGCCGCGCGCTGCTGCCGCTGCTGCTGCGCGAGGCCGGCAAGACCTGGGGCAACGCGGTGGCCGAGCTGCGCGAGGCGGTGGACTTCCTGCGCTACTACGCCGCCGAGGTCCGGCGCGAGGACGATGCGGCCACCCACCAGCCGCTGGGCCTGGTGGTGGCGATCAGCCCCTGGAACTTCCCGCTGGCCATCTTCACCGGCCAGGTGGCCGCGGCGCTGGCCGCTGGCAACGTGGTGCTGGCCAAGCCGGCCGAGCAGACGCCGCTGGTCGCCGCCGCCGCGGTGCGCGCGCTGCACGCGGCCGGCGTGCCGGCCGGCGCGCTGCAGCTGCTGCCCGGCCGCGGCGAGGTGGTCGGCGCGGCCCTGGTGGCCGACGCGCGGGTGCAGGGCGTGCTGTTCACCGGGTCCACCGAGGTGGCGCGGCTGCTGCAGCGCAGCCTGGCCGGCCGCCTGGGCGCCCACGGCCAGCCGGTGCCGCTGGTCGCCGAGACCGGCGGCCAGAACGCGCTGGTCGTCGACTCGTCGGCGCTGCTGGAGCAGGCGGTGGCCGACATCGTGGCCTCGGCCTTCGACTCGGCCGGCCAGCGCTGCTCGGCGCTGCGCCTGCTGTGCGTGCAGGAAGCCGTGGCCGAGCGCCTGCTGGCGCTGCTGCGCGGCGCGGTCGAGCAGCTGCGCGTGGGCGACCCGCGCGCGCTGGCCACCGACGTCGGCCCGGTCATCGACGCCGAGGCGGCGCAGGGCATCGAGGCCCATGTGCAGGCGATGGCCGCGCGCGGCCGGCCGGTCTGGCGCCTGCCGCTGCCCGCCGGCCTGGCGCCGGGCGGGCACGTCGTGGCGCCGACGGTGGTCGAGATCGACGCCGTGGCCGAGCTGCAGCGCGAGGTCTTCGGCCCGGTGCTGCACGTGCTGCGCTGGCGGCGCGAGGACCTGCCGCGGCTGCTGGCCCAGGTCAACGCCACCGGCTACGGCCTGACCCAGGGCGTGCACACCCGCCTGGACGAGACCGTGGCCCAGGTGCTGGCCGCGTCGAAGGCGGGCAATGTCTACGTCAACCGCAACATCGTCGGCGCGGTGGTCGGCGTGCAGCCCTTCGGCGGCGAGGGCCTGTCGGGCACCGGGCCCAAGGCCGGCGGCCCGCTGTACCTGCTGCGCCTGCGGGCGGCGCGCCCGGTGCAGGCGGCGCGGCTGGCGGTGGCCGCGGCCGGGCCGGTGGCGCGCCCGCCGGTGCGCGGCCTGGACGCCGTGGCGGGCGAGGGGCCGGCCGCGCCCGCGCTGGCCGCGCTGCGCGCCTGGGCACTGGCCCAGGGCCAGCCGCGGCTGGCGGCCTGGTGCGACCAGGCGGTGGCCGAGTCGCCGGTGGGCGCCTGGCACCGCCTGGCCGGCCCCACCGGCGAGGCCAACGGCTACACCGTGGCGCCGCGCGAGGCGGTGCTGTGCCTGGCCGGCCCCGGCGATGCCGGCGAGGCCGACCGCCTGACCCAGCTGGCCGCGGTGCTGGCCGTCGGCGCCCGCGCGCTGTGGCCGTCCAATGCCGCCGGCCTGGCCGCGCGCCTGCCGGCGGCGGTGCGCGAGCAGATCACCCTGGTGCAGGACTGGACGCCGCCCGCGGTGCCGCTGGGCGCGGTGCTGCAGCACGGCGACGCGGCCGCCCTGCTGGCCACCGCCCGGGCACTGGCCGACCGCCCGGGGCCGATCGTCGGCCTGACCGGTCTGGCGCCCGGCGAGGCCCGCGTGCCGCTGGAGCGCCTGGTGCTGGAACGCGCGCTGAGCATCAACACCGCCGCGGCCGGCGGCAATGCCAGCCTGATGGCGCTGGACTGAAGCGCGGGGTGAGCGCGCGAAGGCGTGGGGCCCCGGCGCGCTTCAGCGCGCGAAGGCGTAGGGCCCGCCGCGCTGCAGCGCCCGCTGGTAGGCCGGGCGGGCCTGGCAGCGCCGCACCCAGGCGTCCAGCGCCGGGTATTCGGCGCGCAGCTCGCGCGCGGCTTCGCCGACGAAGCTCAGCTGCACGTCGGCGCCGCTGAAGCCGCCGTCCAGCAGCCAGTCGCGGCCCTGCAGCGCGCGGTCGATGTAGCCCAGGTGGTTGGCGCATTCGCTCTGGATGCGCGGCTGCAGCGGCGCGCCGGCCTCGCCCAGGCGCGAGACGTAGAGCTTGAGCATCAGCGGCAGCATGGCCGAGCCCTCGCTGTAGTGCAGCCACTGCTGGTAGTCGTCGTAGGCCGGCGTGGCCGGGTCGGGCTGCAGCCGGCCGCCGCCGTGGCGGCGGATCAGGTAGTCGACGATGGCGCCCGACTCGTGCACGACCCGGCCGTCGTCGACGATCAGCGGGCTCTTGCCCAGCGGGTGCACGGCCAGCAGCTCGGGCGGCGCCAGTCGCGTCTGCGGGTTGCGCTGGTGGTGGGTGATCTCGTAGGGCAGGCCGAGCTCCTCCAGCAGCCACAGCACGCGCTGCGAGCGGGAATCGTTGAGGTGGTGGACGGTGATCATCGGCGGGTCTCCTGGTGGTTCGGTGTGGCGCGGCATTCTGGTGGCCGCGTCGCGGCGGTGCTGGCCGCAGCCCGGATTCACCGCCGCCAGGCCCGGGTTTGCGCCGGGACGCGCCGTGCGCGCGCCGGCCTAGACTGGCCCGCATCCGCTGTAAGCCGACGAGCCAGGAGACCCGCGATGCCGCTGGACGTGCGCCCCCAACCCGCCCCCTGCGGCGCCGTCGTGCGCGGCGTCGCGCTGAACCAGGCGCTGGACGCCGCCACCCAGGCCGAGATCCGCCGCCACTGGCTGGCGCACCAGGTGCTGGCCTTCCCGGACCAGGCGATGACGCTGGACGACCTGGAGCGCTTCGCCCAGACCATCGGCCCTTTCGGCCCCGACCCGTACTTCGAGGGCGTGCCCGGCCACCCGAACGTGGCCCAGGTGCGGCGCGAGGCCGACGAGACCACCAGCATCTTCGCCGACAACTACCACAGCGACTGGAGCTTCCTGGCCAGCCCGCCGGCGGCCACGCTGCTGTACGGCGACGTCATCCCGCCGGTGGGCGGCGACACGCTGTTCGCCAACCAATACGCGGCCTGGGACGCACTGCCGGCGGCGATGAAGACCCTGCTGGCCGGCCGCCAGGGCGTGCACTCGGCGCGCCGCGGCTACGCGCGCAGCGGCCGCTACGGCGAGGCCGACAAGGGCCGCTCGATGGCCATCCGCTACGACGACTCGGCGCTGGCCACCCAGCTGCACCCGATCGCCCGCCGCCACCCCGAGACCGGCCGCACCGCGCTGTTCGTCAGCCCGGGCTACACCATCGGCATCGACGGCCTGCCCGACGACGAGGCCGGCCCGCTGCTCAAGGAGCTGTTCGACCACCAGGCGCGGCCCGAGTTCGTCTACCGCCATGTCTGGCAGCCAGGCACGCTGCTGCTGTGGGACAACCGCTGCCTGGTGCACGCGGCCACCGGCGGCTACCAGGGCCACCGGCGCCTGCTGCACCGCATCACCGTGGGGGAACGGGCTCCGGCCTAGACTGGCGCGATGGACGAGACCACCTTCCGCGCGGCGCTGGCCCGCGACGGCTTCACCGAGGTGCTGGTGCGCGAGCTGCCGCCCAACGCCGAGCTGCCCGACCACCGGCACGCCTGGGACTCCCGCGTGATGGTGCTGGCCGGCGCGCTGCAGCTGACCCACGGCGGCCGCCGCGTGGACTACCGGCCCGGCCAGTGCTTCGACGTGCCGCACGGCGATGTGCACGCCGAGCTGCACGGCCCGCAGGGCGCCACGCTGCTGGTCGGCCGCCGCCACCCGGCGGCCTGAGCGGCGCGGCCTGGGGGCCGCGCGGGCGCAGTGCGGGCGCCCCGGGAAAAGAGGCGTCTGTCACCTCGGTGTCGGGGGTTGCCCCGGGTCGCGGCGGC
>Ga0255211_1000104_pt1 | contig 30379 bp, 30 predicted proteins | sample Miss_Yuk_RepB_8d_FD_183036 | JGI IMG/M metagenome (GOLD analysis project Ga0255211, IMG submission 183036) | Freshwater microbial communities from Mississippi River, Louisiana, United States - Miss_Yuk_RepB_8d | ecosystem: Environmental > Aquatic > Freshwater > River | place: USA: Louisiana...
TATATTTATTTTTTAATAGTATTTTAGTATTTCCAGCAAAACCAGAATCTAAAAATGTGTGAATTTCATCTTTAGTAATATGAGTTTTATTTAAAATTTCATTTAAAGTATCATCATAAATTTCATCCCAATCGGTAAAAATAGTATTATTAATTTCTATAATTTTTTGACTAGTATTTAAGCAGTAAAGAAATTCTTCATTATATGGATGATGAATACAAGCATGAGGATGTTCGCTTACACGAATCCATTTATTATTGAATTTTACAATATGTGAATCAGAAACTAATACATTATTTAAAAAATACATAATTGACCCTTCACTCTCAACTTTAATTTTTGCTGTTACATTATTGTTGTCAGAGAGAATATCACCAGGTTCTATTTGAGAAATTTTTTTATAACTTCCATTATTCATTTTAATTAAAGTATTTTTATCAAAACATTTTAGTTTTGGTATTTTTAAATCCGTATTAACCTTTAATACATTAGTCATAAATGCTAGCATAAGTGCCATTGGAATAGAAATCGCTATAAAAATAGAAGTATTAGCTATAGCTGCTCCCCAAGTTACTGGTGTAATCCACAAAGCGGCAATCATTGTAGCAAGAGAAATTAAAATAATAACAATAAATTTAGCAATAGAACCCATTAAAGATTGAAGCGAATAATAACTACCTAATAATGTAAATAAACTAGTAGTCATAGCTCCTTGAGTTTTACTTACAAAATCTTTACAACTAATTATAATTTGCATTAAAGGAATCATAACATTCATGGTTCTTCCCATAATTTCTTGAGAAACATCTTGTATGGATGTTCTAACTTTATTAAACATAGCTCTAATAGATTGGATGTCATTTTTAATAATATCTGTTACAGATTGTAAAGCATTAGTTAATGCAGTTAAGGGTTGTACAGCAAATCCGGTTATACTAGATGAAATATTTTGAGCACAATATGTAAAATTTTGTGATGTATAATCAATAGCTGATACACCTTCTGGATGAGTAATGAAACCAGCGATAGGTATATAGGCAGGATTACATCTTTGATTAGGCCAATCGTTAATAATTGGTTGTACATTAATCATTGTATGAAAATAAAATATCAGTATTATAATTATGATTGTTATTATGATAAATAAAATAAAAGAACCTCCATATTGATCAAAATATGTTAATTTATCATACATTTTTATAATATTATTTAAATCATTGTCCATATATAGTAAATGGATAATATTCATTTTAATAAAACTAAATATTATTCAACGTTTTAATCTTTTTTTACAAAATGGTCTTCCCAATCCCAAAATATTTCATTTCCAATAGGGATACGATGTGTATTAGTTATTAAACAACTAAATGAATCACTAACAATATTTGTTTTAATAGCATTTATATAATTTTCAACCTTAACAAAAGCGTTAGTAGATTTATCAAAAACTAAATGCGAACCAGTTACTAATATATCTCCAATTAAATAAAAAGGTTGACGTTCTCTTTTGTTATCAATCTTTAATACAGATTCAACTATAGAATCATCTTCCAAAACATCTCCTAAATCAATGTCTTTCATATATTTTAAAGTTCCATTTTTTAATTTAATATGTGTACAAGGATGAAAACATTTTCCTAGAGACCTAACCATTTGTCCAGGCGGTCCGTTCCAAGTACTATTCATAGTCTTAATACTTCCATCCATTATATACATGAATGAAACCATAATACCAATAGTTTTGCCAATTAAATCCTTTATTCCAATTGTAATTTTTTGAAATTCAATAATTAAATTTAAAAATACTCCAAAAACAGACTCAATAATAGATGAAAATGATGTTCTAATTTTATTAAACATAGCACGAATATTTTGAATATCTCCCATAAAACCACCTAATGATGTTGTTAATGAACTTGTTATGAAAGTGAGAGGCTGTAATAAATATCCCATATAACTTGATTGCATATTTTGTACACAATAAGTAAAATTTTCTTCAATATCATCTGCTAAAAACATATATGTAGGATTGCATCTATATAATGGCCAATTAGCTTTAATTTCTGTAACTTGATTATAATAAAAAACGCCTGCAATATAAATAGCAAATGCTATATTAACATATACAAAATTAACCCAATTTTTTCCAGATGGCATAACTTATATTATCAATATAAAATTATTAAATGAACTTAAGTTTATTAATAATTTTATTAACGACGATGACGTCTAGTTCTCTTTTTATGTTTCTTCGTTTTGCGACGATATGTTCGTCTTCTTCCGCCACTATAACAGCCCCATGCCCAATCTGGATTACCTCCTTTATATCTTTTTCTTCTATAACCACCTGTTACAGTTGCCTGATTATCATAAGCAGAATTAGAAGCACTCTGCATGTTAATTGATTGTCCTTGTGCTTGTTGTGATACGGGGTCTGTTCCAGGGCCATTTTGTGATGTATATATTGGTTTTAAAACAGGTACATTTACAACACCTCCGCCCCTCTTTCTTCTGCTTCCTGCTGCCATTTGATTTATATTTTGTAATTTTTGATTATTAGCATCATTCATTAATTTAGCTGCCGTAGCTGGACTATTTGCTCCAGGAGGATAAGAAGTAATTGTAGGTTGAATTAATCCAGGTATCGAAGTTTGAGTTGACATATATTATATATTAATATTTTAATTAGTTTAAATAAAATACTTAATATATTAATTATAATTAATGGACGATAAGCAAAGACTACAATTGCAAAATATGATTAAGGCAAATAATGTCGAAGATCAGACTGATTTTATACGTAATTTAAAGCATAGCCAAATTATTAGAAATGAAGTTAATAATATGATTATGATTAAGGCAAAATTTAGAGGCGATGATGCTAAAATTCATGAAGAATGTGTTAATGAATGTAACTTTTTATTTACTTATTATACTGATATTTACAATAAGGTTAGAAAGGATGAAATTGATATTGGTATTTTAAATAAATTTTTGGATGTTTTGAAAAGAATTGAAGATGGGGAATTAGACCAACACGAAGGTTCATTTTTGGTTGGTTCTATTTTAAAGGAGCTCTATGTAGATAGTGCTTTAAAGAAAGCTGAAAAATTAAATACTGATGAGGAAGCAAAACCTGAACCAAAGAAACCTGAAAAGAATGTATCTTATAAACAATTTAAGAAAATGTATAAATAAATTAATATTATAATTAAATCTAATATAATATTAATATGACTACAAGACGAAATAAAGTAAAAAAAAATAGAACCAGAAAAAATAAAACTATATTGAATCCTTCTTTAAAACTTTTAAAGATAGGTTATCCATTATATGCTTCTAAAAAACATGAGGGTGATAAACTTTTAGAATATAAAATGAACGCGGAAAAAAAGGCAAAAGATCATTGTTTATTAGATAATTCTAGCTGGTTTGGCGATTTAAATGTTGCGAAAAGTTATAAAAAAAAGGATACTCAAATTTATAAATGGAAAATTAATAAACCAACTTATTTATTAAACATAAATAAGGAAAATGAGGATTTTATAAATCATTTATTTAATAATTCGAAAATTGATTTAACTCCTACAATAAATTTAACGGAAGAACAATTAAAAAAAATAGATTATGAACACCCATATATTAATATGAATAAAAACGAAAAAGCATTGTATGAATTTAAGTTTGCATTTGGATATATAACATTAAAAGAACAATATGAATTTTTAAAATTAGTAAGTTATTTAATTAAAAATAAATTTATCAAACTTGATACAAGAGATGGTAAAAGTATTTTAAAAAAATTGGATTTTAAAATAAATTATTACAGAATATCTCATTTCCTTTCAAAAAAGGAAAAATATAATAGATTAAGTTTTTATTTATTTGATAAATATGCTATAATGAATTTATGTAAATTAGTTTACAACAAAAGAGATTATAAAATATCTGGAGTGTATCAAAAAAATGATACAAGTTTTTGGTTTCCAGACTTAGTTGTATATAAAATGAATATTCAAGAATATATATTATTCAATCCACATCATAATTTAGTTTATGATAAACTTATTGAATAAATTTTTTTAACAAATTAATAGAATAAACAATAGAATTTTTATCTAAAGTATATTTTTTTATTTTATTGTCTTTAAACTCTGAATAAGCAGACAATAAAATTTCTGGTATTGTATGCCATAATGGAATATAGTCAGCTATTAATGTTCCTAGCAATAAAATTTTATTTCTATATGTAAAAGGGTATCTATAAAAATGGAATAATGAAATATACATAACAGATGTTGAACCAGAAGGTCCACCAATAAAGGGTTTATTAAATTTTGTCATAATTTTTGAATATGGTGTATTTTTTGTGATTTCATATCTCTCTGTTGAATTATAAATACCATATTCAGAATAATTATCATTACCAATAATACTTTTATTACATTTATTTATTTTGATGTAATTGTTTTTTTTGTGTAAAAAATTTGTCAATCTTTCCCTAAAAAAGTTCATATTACCTAAATTTGCTCTATAAATAGTATCAACCGATTTGTCCGCACCATAAATTATATCAAAAATAAAAAAATTATACATATTTCTATCTTTATCATTATTAAGTGAATCATAAATATCTTCTATATCTTTCCATTCAATATTTTTAATTAACATTATATTTTCTAGCTCTTTTATAAATATATTTTGTAATTTCTTATTAAATCTTAAATGATATATTGTATATTGAGGTTCTGCCAAAGTATTTAAACAAGATGTAACTTTATAAAATTTATCTTCAATATACTTAAAAAAATTAATACTATCATTCTTATCAATAAATTCAACAATAGTTTTATATTCACTCTCAGAAAATCCAATTTTTAAAATAGTTTTATTATCAATCTTTTCAATTAGTGATTCTTTAATTATTTTAGACCATAAATTATGTGTATGTTTTTTCCAATATGTTAACATAAAATAAAATATTTTAAACGCAAATTTTTTAATAACATGATTATTTGCTAAAAAACAGGCTAGTCTTTTTTCATTTTCAATATCAGAATAATTTTTATTGTAAACTGATGTTATTAGATTTGGTTTAGTTATTAGCGTAAATATCTTTTTGGTTTTATTATTTTTATTAACTATCTTTTTTGTATTTGTCATTATAATATATAATGATAAAAATAAAATATTTATTATATAATATTTTACCTCCAAAACTTATTCCTGGTCATGAAAAACTTTATTTAAAATAACATAAAAATATATTAATATATTTATGTAATTATGTCAAAGAAAATTAAAACAACTACGACTCTTGTAATAGTGGAATCGCCAGCAAAATGTAAAAAAATAGAACAATATTTGGGGCCAGGATATAAATGTATGGCATCTTATGGTCATATTCGTGAATTGCCTTCTCTCAAAAACATTGATATTGAAAATAATTTTAATCCTACTTATTTGTTGATTGATAACGCAATTAAAAGAAAAAACATAGAAGCTTTAAGAAATGAGATAAAATCAGCGAGAGAAGTTATATTAGCTACAGATGATGATAGAGAAGGTGAAGCAATAGCATGGCATTTATGTGATGTTTTTAAATTGGATGTGAATAAAACGAAACGAATTATTTTTCACGAAATTACTGAATCAGCTCTACAGCAAGCTGTTCAGAATCCAACAACATTAAATTTAAATTTAATTTATGCCCAGCAAGCACGTCAGATCCTTGATGTTTTAGTTGGTTTTAAAATCTCTCCAGTTCTTTGGAAACTAGTTTCGCAGCCAAAAGGAAAAGACAATTCTCTAAGCGCAGGTAGATGCCAGACTCCAGCTTTAAAATTGGTGTATGAAAATCAAAAGGAAATAGATGAATCAACAGAGAAAAAAGTGTATAATACTACAGGTTATTTTACAAATTTAAACTTGCCTTTTGAATTAAATAAACAATTTGAAAATGAAGTTGAGATGATAGGTTTTCTTGATAATAGTATAAGTTTTTTTCATATGTATACATGCTCACAACCAATAAAAGTATTTAAACCTCCACCAGAGCCTTTTACAACTAGTAGATTACAACAAGTCGCAAGTAATGAACTACATTATTCGCCAAAAGAAACAATGCGAATTTGCCAACTGCTATATGAAGGAGGATACATTACATATATGAGAACAGATTCGAAGACATATAGTGCCGAGTTTTTGGATTCCGCGAAAGAATATATTGTAAAGACCTACAATGTTAAGTATATTGGCCAGATACTAGATGGAAAATGTGATGCCAATAATATATTAAAAGAAACAGTTAAAACCCGTGGTAATAAAAAAGAAAATAAATCTAAATTTGCTGATGGCAATGCGAGTCTTCGTCAGGAAGCACATGAAGCGATAAGGCCAACAAACATTTCTCTCCAAAACTTGCCAGAAGAAATGGATTCAAAAGAGAAAAGAATGTATAAACTCATATGGAGTAACACTTTGGAAAGTTGTATGACACCAGCTTCTTTTTATGCTATAACAGCAAATATAACCGCACCATTAAATACAAAATATTCATATACAACTGAATTAATTGACTTTCCTGGTTGGAAAATAGTTGAGAATAAATTCACGCGAGAGAATAAAGATTATCAATATTTGCAAATAATTGCTTCTAATGTAGAAATTCAACATAAAAAGATTAATTCAAAGGTCGCCATTAAAAGTTCAAAGAGTCATTATACCGAAGCTAAATTAGTTCAGCTTCTTGAGGAGAAGGGAATCGGTAGACCATCTACATTTTCATCATTAGTCGATAAAATTCAGGAGAGAGGTTATGTTAAAAAGGAAGATATCAAAGGAAAAGAAATGATTTGTAGAGATTTTGAATTAGAAGCTGGAGAGATTTGTGAAATAGAAAATAAACGAGAGTTTGGGAATGAAAAATCAAAGCTTGTTATTCAACCATTAGGAATAATTGTTATGGAATTTCTTGATAAACATTTCAATAAGTTATTTAATTATGAATATACTAAATTAATGGAAACAGCATTAGATAAAATATCAAAAGGCGAACTAATATGGTTTGAAGTATGTTCTTCATGTAATAAAGAAGTAGATGACTTAATTGAAATTATACGTGATGAAACAAAATTTAAGTTTCAAATAGATGATAATAATACATTTTTAATAGGTAAATATGGTCCAGTAATAAAATGTGTAGAAGAAAAAGATGGTAAGGAAGAGATATCATTTAAATCAGTTAAAAAAGACTTTGATGTGTCAAAACTTAAAAATGGTGACTTAGCATTAGAAGAAATTATACAAGCAAATAAACCACAAAATACACAATATAATTTAGGAAAATATGAAGGAATGGATGTTATATTAAGAAAAGGTAAATTTGGATTATATGTATCTTGGGGTGAAAATTCAAAAACACTTAAAGAGTTAGGTAATCGTCCTATTGAAAATATAACATTTGAGGAAGTGAAAGAAATTTTAGAGAAAGGCACAGGAATGGTTAGAGAGATAAATTCAAATTTATCAATTAGAAAAGGTCCTAAGGGTGATTATATATTTTATAAAAATTCTAAAATGAAAAAACCTTCATTTCATGATATAAAAAGTTTTATAATTGAAACAAATGTAGATTATAAAATATGCGATATATCTATTTTAAAATCTTGGATAACTGAAAAATATAATATAAATTGTTAATTATCTTCCAGGTGAAGGATAAAGTATAGATGTTGAAGTGCGCAATATTTGCGGGGCCATTAAAGTAAATTCAACCATAAAAGAAAAATTAAACACACCAAAATTAACTATACGTCCATTATGATATCTTAATTTAATTTTTAATCGTCTAATTCTCTCTGCTGGAGGGTTATAAATTTTATATGGAACGGAATCTCTATCGAACCATTGTGACAATGGAGTTGTTGGTATAGCTAGTTTAGCAAATGCCGAATTAACTATTCCATTTGTTTGATTTGTTGTTTGCGTAAACTTACTAACATTATAAGGTTGTGTTTCATCTATACAATTTTGTCCTTCAATTTCCATATACATATATGCTTCACCCATCAAATTAACTTTATAATTTGATTCAATCCAATAAACTTTACTACCAATAAAATCAGTATATGGTAATAACCAAAACCCATCATCACCTGGTAGAACATCTCCATAGTAAAATCTAGGAACAGTTATTCCATTAATTTCTTCAAAAGAACTAATATTAGTAAGGGGACTACTGCTAACTGATTTACTATTACATCTAGGTAATCCAAGATAACTTGATAACCCCCAATTTGAATTATCAGGAACATGTGTAAAGTCAGGTAAACACAACCCATCTAATAAAGTATTTTCTATTATATTAATTTCGTTAAGTATAGTAAATTCATCAGCTCTATTTCCAAACCATAATTTTAAACTAACATTATTATATACAATTATAAATCTAGTATATCCGCCTTTTAAATTAAACTCGTTCAATGTATCATTCCATCCTTTTATGCTAAAATAATTGCGAATTCTTTTGCTAACATTATAATTAAATTTATTTGTAAGTTCAATCGACATTTGAACAGGGTTATAAAAGCCTTCTTCAATAACAAAATCATATGGTTCTTGTTGAGTCATGAATAATGCTTCATAAATTCTATAATTGTATTCATCTGTTAATCCAAAAGCAGCTGGGTTGTATGGATTAGTTATTTTGTAGAAAAGTTTGTCGTTGCCATTAGCAGGAGAAAATGTATTATAATTGGCAGGAAATGTCCAATTAATAAGTCTTAATGATGCTACATTTACAAGATCTTCAGGTAATTCTATTTCAAATTCACTTGACCTAGGAAATTTAGTTAAATCTCTGTCTTCTGAATGTATAGAAATATATTTGTTTAATACCATATATTGTTGTGAATTAGGAATCAAAGGATGATTATTATTAATATTATAGTTTTGCATATTCTGTGATTCGATAATTTTATTGTTTTCAACATAACGTCCTGACATTTTATATTATTATAATAATAAATAATTAATGTTTAAATAATTTAAACTAAAATACTTTTATATATTATAAAATGTCGTTATTTAGTCCAATATCAAATTATGGAGGAAGAACCGATGTAGCTTCTAATGTTAAACAATTTGTGTATTCGTCAAATGGAGCATCATGGATTTACAAAAAATTAAATAGTGGTTTAGTAGTTCAAACTCCAGAAGCTCGAAACTTGCCAGTATTAATTAATAATGATTTAATTGTGACGGGTTCAATTTTTAATACATCAGATGAAAGGCTAAAGGAAAATATTTCAAAGATAAATAAAGAAAAAATAGATGATTTATTTACAATAAATCCAATATTATTTAATTATAAAAATGAACCTAGCAAAGATAAACATTTTGGTGTTTTAGCTCAAGATGTAGAAAAAGTATTTCCAGAATTGGTTAAAAATAATAATATTTCTGGATATAAAACAGTTAATTATCAAGAATTGATACCAATAATGTTAGCTAAGATGAAACTGATGCAAGATGAAATAGATGAATTAAAGCAAAATATACAATAATTTTTTATTATAACGTCAGTATATAAATGAAAGATTGGTATTCAGGTATATATAAGGCATGTATATTAGCGTCATTAATAGCATTTATTATAGGTTTTTTTTCTGAATCTAAAACATCTTTAGGAGCATATTTAAGTGGGTATTCAGTATTAACTATAGGTATAATAATGATATTAATAATATTATTCAATAATGTTTTTAGGGTTTATTCAAATGGTTCAACATTACAAATATTATACTCTATTTTAATGACAACAGGACCATTTTTATTAATGCTGACAGTAATAGGATTTATTCTTTACTTATTGGTAAATTACAGAGATAAAATTATAGAAGGAAATATATCTCCTAGTTATAATTCATTTAGTAATATAATTGTAATGCTCTTATTAATTCAGCTTTATTTAGTTTATACAAATATAAGTACAGATAATTTTGAATCAACCGGTAAAATATCAAAAGTCACATCAAGTTTTATTTATTTATTAGGTGTATTAACATTTATATGCTCAATCATATTATCTACAATTCTTAAATATTTTTCAACTGATGGTTTTACAAATATTAGTTAATTTTGATAAATTTATATGTTAGCCCATAATTTTGTAGTGTTTCCCAAATTCCTGATATTTTAAGAATAAATGAAGATGATTGTTTTATTCCAACATCAGAATAAATTTTTATATAACCAGAATTGATTTGTTCATAAATTTTATAAGATGGCGTTTTTTTGGTCTTATATTTTTTTAATATTTCTTCTTCTATTAATTTTAATTTATCAATAATATCTTTATTATTTAAAATATTGAAACTACATTTATATTTATTAAAATATTTTTCACAAACGACATCATATATGTTTACAAATAAATAAACTCCGTTTAACACTACATTTATGTTTGAATATAATATTCTTATGAAATTACCGTCGTTTATTATACTATTTTTTACTGGTTCACAAAAAAATAAGCTCTTATCATCATATTGGTTAATTTGTTTTACTAAAATCATAATTATATTATACATATGTTTTTAAGCATTATATGTATAATAAATATAATTAGTTAAATATAGTAATAAAGGATTCTTTAATATATAAACAATGAAATTTCATGAGACACATTTTGAAGAATATATTTCTGAAAATAATAGAATTAATTTGCACCCAAAACTAGATAAAATATACGAAAAATTTCCAAAATTAATACAAGAATTAAAAAATATAATTTTTTATGGACCTAGTGGCACTGGAAAATATAGTCAAATGTTAAAATCTATAAAAAAATATAGTGTTACTGATTTAAAATATGAGAGAAAAATAAGTATAACATATAATAAAACGCAGTATTTCTTTAAAGTAAGTGATATTCATTATGAAATAGACATGTCGCTACTAGGTTGTAATTCAAAATTATTATGGCATGAAATTTATCAACAAATAATTGATATTATATCAGCTAAAACAGATAAATCTGGCATCATTGTTTGTAAATATTTTCATGAAATACATAGTGAACTATTAGAAAATTTTTATAGTTATATGCAGCAAAATACTTCAATAAGTGTTGATATAAAATTTATTTTATTAACTGAAGAACTCAGTTTTATTCCAGATAATATCCTAAATTGTTGTGAAATAATTAATATACCAAGACCATCAAAAACCTTATATATTAAATGTACTAAAGATAAATTACCAAAAAATTTTAAAACTGAAAATATAACAAATATAAAAAATTTACATTTATACAACGAAGAACTAATGTTTCAGTATCGAATAATTTGTAATAAAATTATTTATAATTTAGTTAATATTAATGATTTACAATATTTAAAATTCAGGGATATTTTGTATGATTTATTTATATATAATTTAGATATATCCGATTGTATATGGTATATTCTCTCTACACTTATTGAAAAAAAAATTATTAAACAAGAACATTTATCAAAAATTTTAATAAACACTTATAGTTTTTTTAAATATTATAATAACAACTATAGACCAATATATCATGTTGAAAATTATTTTCTTAATTTAGCTAAATTAATTCATTCACTCTAAATTATGGTTTCCAAGGCCATCTGTAATTTGACGAAGTTATAATATTTCTATTGTAAAATTTATATCCACCTAAATATCTAGTCATAGGTGCTGGAATAATGTTATTTGTTTGTGCTACAAAATAAAAATTATTATAACTATTGAGAATGCCTCTTCTATAAGTAATAGCGCTTGTATGAATAGCCATTATATATATAATTAAATATAAATTTAATTAATACGTTTAATACTTAAAGTTTTAAATTAAGTATTTACACAATGGAGTATAAAACAGCATTTGAAATATTAGAGATTGATTTTATTGATATAAAATATAAAGATTTAACGTTAGAATACTTAAAAAAACGTTATAGAAAAATGGCACTTAAGTATCATCCAGATAAAAATGGTAATACTAAAGAATCAAATGATCATTTTAAAAAAATAAATGAAGCTTATAATTATTTACGTGGTGAAATCAAACATTTTGATCCAGAAATAGATAAAGATGAAGAAGAACAAGAAAGTATTTATTTAAATGTATTAAAAAATTTTATTAAGTCAGTAATGGAGGAAAATTATATTGATATAATAGCTAAAATAGTAAATGATATATTAATTAAAGGTAAACAAATTTCACTTAAAATATTCGAAGATTTAGATAAAGATACCGCCTTAAATATTTATATTTTTCTCTCCAGATACAAAACTATATTGTATTTTAGTGATGACTTATTAGAGAATGTCAAGCAAATGGTCATACAAAAATATGACAATGTTGAAATCTATAAATTAAATCCAAGTATAAATGACATATTACATAACAATTTTTATAAGTTATATGTTAAAGAGGAATTATATTTAGTTCCATTATGGCATTATACGTCATATTATGAAACTTCTGAAACTGAAATAATAGTTATATGTGAACCGGAACTACCTGACAACATAAAGATAGATGATAATAATAATTTACTAGTTGATTTAAAATGTGTTTATGGAGATTTACCAGACATGATAATAAATGATAAATCATTAATATTTTATATAGGCAAAGAATCATTTTCAATTCCTACGTCTGAATTATATTTAAAGAAAGAACAATATTATCGTTTGAAAGGTAAAGGATTAGTAAATATAAAACAAAAATTGTATGATTTAACTGATAAATCAGATATTATAGTTAAAATTATCTTTGTGAATTGCGCCGACCAGAAAGAAAAATGATACGAAATTGATAAACAACTTTATCTAAATTTGTGATATAATAAACATAATAAAAACTATATTTATAGGTTTTATTATGATTTGAAAGGTCTAGGTGTAGACGATATATAAAAAATTTATAATATTTTTTATTCGAAATTTATATTTTTATGCATCACTCTTCTTCTTAGAAATAATCTTCTTCTTCTTAACTGGCTCTTCACTTGCTACTTGTGTAGTAGTTTCAACAATCTTTTCTACAACAGGAGCTGCAACAGGAGCTGCAACAGGAACTACAACAGGATCTACAATAGGAGGTTGTGGTAATTCATATTCATCTTCATCATCTGAATCTTGAACTTCAGCAGAAATAGAATTTTCGTGTTGCTCCAATTCAGGCTGTGGTGCTGCCTTTAACATTGCCATATCATTTGGCCTAAGAGTTAAGAAGCAAGTATCATCAGCTATCGCTGATGTCTTAGGCTTTCTTACAATAACTTGCTTTAGGATCCAAGTAATAGATACCTTGGCTGGACTTCCTACAAACCATAATCCGCCACATTGAATTAAAGCTACAATTTGGATAGGTGCTTTACTAGTGCTAGTTAGGAAGTCAAGAGGACCTACACCAGGCTGTGACTTTCCCTTAATATAAAGAGGGTTGTAATCTTCATCAAATACAGAAGTTTGCCAAACCTCCTTCCAACATGGCAACTTGACGGTCAATTGAGGTGGTTGTTCATAATCACGCTCTTCGCCACCCTTATTCTTCTTAGGATACTTCAACATAGGAGTAAATTTTTCATCCATAACATCCATAGACTTGATTTCCTTACCAAACCATTCCTTTGAATAAGTCATAGCATCTTGTTTAATTTTGTGCTCTACAAGTTTCATTTGTTGAAGAAATTTATCAGCATCGGGAGTTGTATATTGTCCCTTAGAAAACTGTAAAGTCATAGTATACTTTCCAGTGCCATTACCATCAAGACCTTTTACTTCTTGAGCACCCCAAGAACCCATTAATGGAGCGGCAATTGTAAGAGATTCCTTGGCATGCTTATTATATAAATTAACTACCTTACCCCCGGCAGGATTTACCTTAGGAGCACTGTAGCTGAAAATAGATAGATCAATATTAGTTCCGTCAACGATTGCGTTATTAGACATCTTGCTAGTATGATTTATATTATAGCGTTATCTTTAAATCAATTTTTTTTTAAATATAAAATAAAATGAAATTCAGGTCAAGTAAAATATTCAAATCATATATGATAAGAATTATTTATGGAAAAAAAAATTATAAAAAATATGGTTTACATCCTTAAAGAATTAAAATGGCACCTTTTAGAAAAATTATCGGTATAAATTTAGGAATATTTGTTCCATTTTAAATCTTCAAGAGTGTAATTAAGTTTTTATAAGTTTTTATAAGTTTAGAAACATATATCTTTGTAACTTATTAACAAATCAAAATCACATTTATAATTATCAAAAACATATTGGTTCCATAACTCTACAGAATATTTATATAGAAAAGCACTAATTTCTAAAGATGACGAAGTTTGGTCCTCTTGTTTATCTAGAATGGCTAAAAATACATCAATACTCAAATTTGGATTTTTTTCTTTAATTTCTTTCATTACATCAAATATTCTTGTTTTTTTATGTGGTAAATTATTCATTCTATTTATAAAGTCTTTATTGTTGAAGAATTCGTTCATGATATCACTCATTTGTATTGTTTATTATTATTTAATAATTTTTAATTTCAATTTTTTTAAATATAAAATAAAAATAAAATCTTGTCAGGTAAGTTATTCAAATCATATATGGTAAAAATTATTTATGGAAAAAAGTTTTCTAGTTTTATGTTTTACATCCTTCAGACATTTCACGCATTAAGAATATTACATAAATAACGTTTAAGGTTATACTTTTATAATATATAATATATAATGACAAGCCATTATAGAAAGATTATTAATGATATTGCAAATAAACGAATAATTAAACGAATGAATAAACGAATGATTAAACGAAAAAAAAAGCGACGAAAAAAAATCTTACAGCAGAGTGAGGGTGTTTTAGAGACTATTTTAGAGGAAGATAATGACTCCGATGAGAATAGAACATCATCACAGCCCATCGTGCTAGACACAGATTATTTAATGTTAATAAATTATGATCGATATTTAGGTTCCTAAATATGTTAAAATGTGTAATTCTTATTTGTATAAATATCAAAAAAAGGAAAATAAACAAAAAGGTCTGTGGTTTCTTAACATGTGAAATGAAAAAAGGTGTAATAATTTATAATTTCAAGTTTTTTAAATTATAAATCAAAATGTATTCTAGTTTATTTTTAATGCTAACTATATATGGTAAGTATTTTTATTAATTTATATTTATAAAAACAGCTCAAAGATATTTTATAAATATAATATATATATAAATGACTAATATTTTAAAAAAAAATAACAGCTATAAAAGTTTAATAGAAGACTACTTAAATAATATCACTACTAGATGTGAAGAGAAAATGCAAGTAGTTAAAAAAACAACAAAAGTATCAGATGAAAAAATAAGTATTCCAACAATTAACACATATAATCAGTTGGTTTATAATAACTATAATCTAACACAATTGAAGATTTTTGTTAAACATTATAAATTAAAAATAACTGGTAACAAGCAGCAATTATTAAGTAGATTATATAGTTTTTTATATTTATCCTCCCATATAATTAAAATTCAAAAGATTTTTAGAAAATCATTGGTAAAAAAATATAAACATATACATGGTCCAGCATCATTTAATAGAAAAATATGTACAAATAGTAATGATTTTATTTCACTGGAACCAATTGAAGAAATAAATTTTCATCAATTTATAAGCTATAAAGATTCAGATGGTTTTATATATGGGTTTGATATTAATTCACTTCATAATTTATTTTTAAAATCGGGCAATGAAATAAAAAATCCATATAATCGCAATATAATTCCTGAATCAGTATTTAAAAATATAAGATGTCTTATTCGGCTTGGAAAAATTCTTAAAATTAACATTAATTTAAATTTTGAGGATGATACAAAAAAATTATCAAATGAAAAAGCAATTGAATTGAGAGCACTAACATTATTTCAAGCTATAGATGCGTTAGGTAATTATTCAAACGCAAATTGGTTCCTCTCTCTAAATAGAAATCAACTAATTAAATTAATAAGAGAATTGATAGATATTTGGAACTATAGAGCTCAATTATCAAACCAAACAAAAAGAAATATATGTCCGCCAATAGGAGACCCATTTAGGAGTTTAAGTATTAGATTCATACATGTAGAGGAAAACTTATGGAATGTTAAAAAAGTTGTGCTAGAAGTTTTGGAAAATTTTGTAAACAGTGGTATAGATAAAGATAGTAAAACTTTAGGCGCATATTATGTACTTGGAGCATTGACTTTAGTAAACTCAGAAGCTGCTACATCGCTTCCTTGGCTTTTTCAATCAGTAAATTACTTTTAATTTTATGTAGGGAATATATTTTTTAAACGCACTAAATAAATATAACCATATTATCGTAACAATATATATTATTATGGTAAAAACTACTTAAAAACTATTTGGTAGAGTATAGTATAATAAGATGCCTAAGACTAAAACATCTAAGACTGCTACCGAGACTGAACAAGTCGCTACTCCTGCTCCTATTGTCGTTGAATCTGCTGCCCCTGTTGTAGAAAAGAAGGCCAAGGCCTCTAAAACTCCTAAGGTTGAAGCTGCCCCCGCCACTGCTCCTGAACCTGTTGTTGCAGGTCCTTCTGACACCAATGTTGATGTTGAAGCTCCTCTCGCTGAGCAATCTGTCGAATTCCTTAGTAAGCTTCAACAACTTAGCGTTATGATCTCTACTCTTAAGACCGAATATCGTGCCCTCGAGAAGAAGTGGGCTCGTGAGGTGAAGACTGCCCAAAAGGTTTCCTCCAAGCGCAAGCGCAAGGCTGGTAATCGTGCTCCTTCTGGATTTGTTAAGCCAACCAAGATTTCTGATGAACTTGCTTCTTTCCTTGGAAAGGACAAGGGAACTGAAATGGCTCGCACTGAAGTCACTCGTGATATCAACAAGTATATTCGCACCCACAACCTCCAAGACAAGGACAATGGTCGCAAGATCAACCCTGACACCAAGCTTGCTGCTCTCTTAAAGCTTAAGAAGACTGATGAGCTTACCTACTTCAACCTCCAAAGATACATGTCTCCTCACTTTGCCAAGGCCACCAAGGAAGCCACTGCTTAAATATAAAAAATAATATAAAAATATATATTGTAATCGTGTAATATTTTAAATTTTTTATGTAAAATAAATTTAAAATACTTTTAGTTCTAATAAAACAACCATTTACACACTTGAAGATTTACACCCTTGAAGAATTAAAATAGCACCTTTTAGAAAATTATTGCTATAAATTTATAAATATTTGTCCCATTTTAAATCTTCAAAGGTGTAAATTGGGACAAAAAATATAAAATTTTATCGTCTTTTTAATGATTTTCTTTTTCTACAAAATGAACGTTTACTACCATTCGCCCAAAGACACTTCTTTTTAGCAGTTTTGCATTTTTTTTGTAGTCGTCCTTTGCACTGACTTTGTTTTTTCCTGAAAAGCAAGTTATGTATGTTATACATATTATATAACACTACTATATTAAAAAATTTTCTAAATATAAAAATTTTACCACAAAATAAACAAACACAACAAATATTGACTAATTATTTTTGTCACATTTTAAATCTTCAATTGTGTAAAATGGGACAAATATTTCTAAATTTATAGCAATAATTTTCTAAAAGGTGCTATTTTACACCTTTGGACATTGGTGCTGGTGTATGTACATGTGAAGATACAAGTCTAGTGTGTAATAAAAAATTCTTATGAACTTGCTGAGTTTTTAGGAATAAATATGTTAGTATTAATGGTATTTAAGATAATTATAAATTATATTTATTTAAATACTTATTATATCGCTTTAAATTATAATGAGTAGTGATTTAGATACTTATAAAAGAAACAGAATCAATGAATTGAATAATATTTTTAATTCTAATGTAGCGCGTTTAAATTCAGCTTTAAAAAAAAATTATAGAAATATTCAATATTCTAGTTTACGAAATAAACCAGCAAGAATTAATATATTATTCGCTGATTATAATAAAACTTTAGCAATTTTACGTAATAATTTAAATGCGTCTATTCAACTTGTTAATTCTTTTAATCCTGAATTTAATATTGTTAAAGAAAATATTAAAAATAAAAAAGCACTTCTTGTAGGTATTAATTATTTAGATACTCCTTATGTATTAAATGGATGTATCGATGACACAACTAGAATGAAAGATCTCCTTTCCTCGAATGGTTTCAATGATTTTAAAATACTTACTGATTTAACAGATATAAAACCCACTAAAACTAATATATTAAATGAATTAAAAAATTTAATAATTAATGCTAATAGTGGTGATGTATTATTCTTCTATTATAGTGGTCACGGTTCATATACTTATGATAGAAACAATGATGAGACTGATGGAAGAGACGAGATGTTAGTTAGTTATGACCTTCAAGCTATCCTTGATGATGAATTAAAGAATATTATTCAAACTCATTTGGCGAGAGAAATAACAATAATAGGATTATTTGATAGTTGTCATAGTGGCACCATACTAGATTTAAAATACAATTATTTAGATAGCAACAATTATGATAAATATTCGGAAAATGATAAAGTATCAGAATGTAAAGGAAATGTTATTATGATAAGTGGATGTATGGATTTACAAACAAGTGCTGAAACTTTAATTGAAAATAAAGCTCAAGGAGCGTTAACTTGGTCTTTTATAGATTGTATAAACAAAACTTCAAATTGTTCTTGGAGAGAATTATTGAAATCAATGCGGGATTTACTTAAAACTAACGGATTCAGTCAAATACCTCAATTATCAACTGATTCATTTTACGATATTGATTCTAAACTTTTTATTTAGATTACCTTTCTGAAAATGACTGAAAATCTTCTACACTATCTTCATCAGAATCATAATCTTTTAATGCATCCATTAATTTTTCTCTCTGGATATGTGATTGATACTTTAAAACTAAATCAACATCTATACTTTTATCTTCGTCTGTAAACTGATATAGATCACTTAAAATATATCTGACAATAAATGTTACATCAAGTATTTGAGTTTTAAGTATATCAATTAGTTTGAGTGAATAGATGTTTTCTTTCAAGACTTTTCTATCATATTTATTATTATATAGGTCTAACATTATATATAATAATATAAAATATTAGAGTAAAAAATTATATATTATTTTAGTTTGGAAATATAAATCCATCTGTTTTTAAAATGTTTTTAATCTCATCTTTGAGAACAGGTCCGTTTATTATTTTAATTTTTTCAAAAACTTTTATATCAAAATGGTTGATATTTAAATCAAACATATCATAGATTTTCATTAGAAGGTCATAATCTTTAATATAATTATTATTGTCATTTAACCATTCATAAAAACTTACTTTTGAATTTGATTTATGGTATTTCTTAAAAAGCCTTAAGGTATTATTAAGTGAAATTTTATTATCATCGCATTCTAAATTATAATCTGTTCCAGATAAAACACAAATCTCTCTAAGTTCTTTTTGACTAACCCCTAAGTTGTTTAATATACCTTTTACATCGTATACAACAGCTGTATGATTTAATAAACTAAGGTATCTTATAACACGTGGACAACCATAAACAAACATATCCATATCTTCACTTAAACATGCCCAAACTTTATCTTTTATAGTTAGCATAGCACATAATTCATCTGCTTCACCATGGGCATCATAGTATGTAGCACCATAAGCTCTAATTAAAATTTTAATATTTTCAACGTCATTTTTATTTATAGCAATAAATTTTTTCTTTAACATATCCATATTATAAATAATTTCTTGTTTATCAGCATCATCCATGTCGTTATTAATTTCTAATTTATTTTTAAGTTTATTGTATTCATTCTCAGCTTCTTGTTTATCTTCCTTTCGCTTTTGAAGTAATTCATGTTTTTCAGGCGGCGGTTTACCATCAAAAACAAATATAGGAATAATATTGTAATGTCTAAAAACAGATAACATAAGATATATATTTTCAATAAGAGTGTTATCAGAAGCAAACCTGTACATATAAATGCTAATATCTACAGCAATTCTTTTTCCAGATAATTCCGCAAGATTACAAAACTTTATTGAAGAAGCAGCGTTATCCTTTAAAAATCTGTTTAAATATCTAATTCCCATTTTAGTTTAATTATAATATATAATATGCTTTTATTTAATATATAATTTTTATTTTCAATTTTATTTACACTTTTTATATTTCAAATGCCAATTACTCATTCAATAACATTACACAGACCTGAAAGAAAAATGTGTTTTTCAAAATAAATAAAAATATTATAAAACTGTGAATTATTCTAAGCATAACAGTGTGGTTTTTAACATTGTATTTCTAAACTATATTGTAATATTTAGATTTTACATTTTTTATGTCGTGAAAATATTCAATGGTATAAATGTTTTTATAAATACATATATAATTTATATAATTTATATATATATATATATATATATAAAATACAATATGTATGTTTTAGAAAGTATATTAATTATTATATTGGTATTTATATACTTCTTTATATGGTATGTTGCAAAAAATCGTTCAAATATTTTTTTAAATAATTTTACAGACAAAATTATTATTATTGGGTCAATGTTTGTTCCAATAAGTATATATTTAACGTATAGAGTTTTTACATTACAAACACAAGAAATGCACATACTCGCAACATTTAGGATGATAGATAGAGGTTTGTTAGAGATTGATAAGTCAATGGTAGATTATTATGATAAATGTCCTACATTTATAAACTCGTTATATTTCGATTGGCAAAAAAAAATTTTAGGAAAAGAAATATATCATTCTGACAACAACGAGATGACTACAGTAAATCTTATTTGTATGCGTATATTCCAGTCGTGGGAAGATTTTTTAACAACAGCAAATAGTGATTGTACTGAAAAAAATGCTTGGATTGCTAGTTATATACAGTGGGCAAATTCTGATTTATTGAGAAATTATTGGAAAGTTCTTAAATTTAATTTTGGACATTTTACACAAGAATTTGGTGATTATTTATTTTTAATGGTCCATCTTCACAAAAATAAATTAAGAAATCCAACAGAAGCACAAAACCTAGCAGATAGTATTTCTAATAGTGAAACATTAAATACCATATTATACAATAGACACAAAAATGATCGTTATTTTTAAACTTTTTACACCTTTGGACAATTAAAATGCCTAAATATTTATGTATTTTTATTAACTTTTTCTAAATAAAGTTAATAAATGAGTAACAATTTCTAATGTTAAAAGGTGTAAATATACTTATATTACTTTTTACAATATTTAATCCATCTTTGAAATATAAAAATATGTAAAATAAAATTGTTTTTGTTTTTCTTTAAGTTGGTTTGAATATTTATTATTTATAAAAAAATATTTCAAAAAATGAAAAGTATTTTAACTTTTTCAAAATGGACAAAAAAAATGTCCAAAAATGAAAAGCGAAAATAGTCCTTACTGACTGATTTTTTCTGTGACGATGTTGAAAAATTATCGTGACAAATTAAACTGAAAAAAATAAATTGTGATTATAAAAATTTAAAGTTTTTTTTCTTAAAATAATATATATGGCAACATTAAGCAACAATTTAGGGGCAAAAGGGGTAGAAAAAGGGCAGTTTCAATATATATGTAATTATTGTGACTTTAATTGCTGTAAAAAATATAGTTGGGAAAGACATATTTTAACATCTAAACATAAGAAATCAACAGATAGCAACATATCGGCAACAGAAAACGGGCAAAAAGGGGCAAAAAAACCAGATATTAAAGCGTATAGCTGTGAAAATTGTGGAAAAGAGTATACTGATAGAACTGGATTATGGAGACATAAACAAAAATGTTCAGATAATATTTATGAGAATAAAAAACTTAATGATCTTGATAAAGATGACCTTATTAAGACACTTATTGAACAAAATGCTAAATTAATGTCAATTCTTGAAAATGGAACACATAACAACAACAACAATAATACCACACATACCAATTCTCATAACAAAGCATTCAATCTTAATTTCTTTTTAAACGAGACATGTAAAAATGCCATGAATATAACTGATTTTGTCGACTCTATTAAACTTCAACTATCTGATTTAATGGATGTTGGTGAAGTAGGATATATAGAGGGTATTTCAAAAATAATCGTTAAAAACTTAAATAACTTAGATGAAACAATAAGACCTATTCATTGTACAGATAAAAAGCGCGAAACTATGTATATAAAAGATGAAAATCAATGGGAAAAAGAAGATGAAAACAAAACACGATTAAAGAAAGCTGTAAACAAAATAGCAGATAAAAATATAAGATTGTTACCACAATTTCGAGAGAAATATCCAGACTATAATAATTCTTCTTCAAAAATATCTGATAAATATGATAAGATAGTTGTGGAAGCAATGACGACAGATGAAAGTAAGAATGAAAAAATAATAAAAAATATATCAAATGCTACTATAATCAATAAATAATAATTATTTATATGTTATTTTCTATTTATAAAAAAATTGAATTACTTTTTCACAAGTTATGAAATATACATAACTTATAAAACAATCACAATGAATACAAGAAGTAACACTAAATACGAAAAATCAGCACTATACGAAGTCAATATTGACTTTGATGCGGCTAGCGAAGCTTGGAAATCTAATAAAAAATATATTGGTAATGGAAGTTATAAATATGTATGCGCCAAACGTGGTTATAATAATAATTGTTGTCTTGCAAAATGTTTACCTGGTGAAGTGTATTGTAAAACGCATTTGAAAATGTTTAAGGAAGGAAGGTTTTAACCTAATTCACAAATACTCATACGCAAATTTGATAAAATAAATTTATTGTTTCCCTTTTTCTTTTTTAACTTAGAGAGAAAAAACTCAGATTCATTAATACCATTTAACATTGATTGTATCTTATAATTTTTTTCAACAAATTTACAAAATTCTCTCTGATTGCTTATTGTTTTTTTAAAATCTAATAATGATAAATTATTTTTATGACACCAACCTAAAAACCCTTGATAATTATTTATTAATACACATTTAATTATATAGTATGATAAAACATTTGTATTTTCTTTATATAAATTCTCTCTAACTACTATAGAATGTTTTGAATTAGAATACAAATCTTTATATGATAAACCCATAAAATCAAGTGTTTTAACTAATTGAAAAAAACTATATGTTCTTTCAAAATTAATATAAAACTCTGAATTAGAGAGAAAATCATTAATGTCATCCTTATTTTTAATACTATAAAAACTACAAAATAATGCGTTAATTATTTCGCCCCAAAATTCAGTATAAGCTTCATAACTATTCACTTGCGAATTAACCTTAAAAATATTCAAAATACAACTATTTACTTCATCATTATTCATCATTGAAAAATCCAAACCAAAATTATGAAAAGTTTCATGGATAAAAACCTTAAACCATTCCTCCTTTCTAAATACTACTATTTCTGAATCTTTAGGACATGTTGTAGTAAATGCTGTATTGACATTTATTTCATTCAATATATGAATATTAGAATTTGGTAAAGATTTTTCGAGAGAAGTAAAATAAAAATAAATCGTTAATGTGTTTGCACATTCTTTAGAACCATATATATTTAATATATATAGCCACATACATATTGACTCCATATATCTATTATATACTTCAATATCTAACTCTACATTGTCATGTTCGACAATAAAATTAACTCTTATTTTTCTATCGTAGAGAGAAAAAGAAAAGGAAATTTCAGACATCATTGATTGGTCTATATGATTTCTTACTATATCAGGAAAACTTTTTGAATTGAAATTTAAGGGTTTTGTTATTTGTGAAACATTTAATATTTTTTTGACTAATATTTTATAATGTATATTTTTTTTACAAAAATTATAAGCTTCTAAAATTTTATTATATAATTCTCTTAATATATTCTTAGTTTTATTACTTTGTTTATCATAATTTAAATGTTTATTTTTTGAAAAAAATAACATCAATTCTCTACTTTGTTTAGTTATATTCATTCTTATAATATAATATTATTTTTTATATGGATTTTTATTCAAATTTATAAGTTACTTTTACAATTAAGTTTTTACACTTTTGAAGATTGAAAAATTTACCATTATACATATTTCTATAGTTATAATTGTTGTAAAAGGTGTAAATCTTCAAAGGTGTAAATAAAAATATTTAGGTTAAAAATACTTAAAATATTTATAATATTTTATATATTTATATGTCAGAATCAGTTTCTAATGAAAATATAAGCGAAGATAAATCCAATGTTCTTGTTCCTACTACACCTCCTCTTATAGAAATTACTACAAATATAGTTTCAAAGATAATTGAACAAACCTTTATTGATTTAATAAAAAAATCACTTGAAAATGAAGAGACGACCAAGAAACTTTCTATACCTCTTACACCGGAAGTAATTAGCATCATAAATAGTATTATCACTCTAAAACCAAATATATTAACTGATATTGAAAAGGCTATAATTGAAACAATTAAGGATGGTAAAATAGATAGTAAAGATATTCCAAATCTTATTATAGTTATGCAAAATATTTATAAGTTTGTTTATTCTTTAAAAAATGTTAAGTTTGACGCTAATAAACGAGCTAGTATTACAGGTGATTTACTCAAATATTTTCTTCATGTTTTAGTTATCGAGAAAAAAATAAAAATTGACGAAGAAAAACAAGTTGAATTTTTAACTCAAATTGATGCTTTAATTAGTTTATTAAGTTATTCAAAGAGCTTGAAACCAAAAGGATGTTTAAAAAAATATTTGGTTAAATTATTTTAGATTTCGGATTTTCTAATTTTATCACGAATTAACATTAACTCATCAAATACTTCAGGTTCAGCTCCTCTAATAAAATGTGTTAACTTAGCATCTCCGGTAGCTAATAATAATGTTTTCAAATCTTCGTTTTGAGTAAACTTCGCATACTGAGCAGCATATATTTCTCTCTTTTGTCTTTTTCCAAAGAAGTCTGAATCAGCAGACACTTCAACAGGTCTTAACAGTTCACCCTTAAATTTACCAGTATTTCCACCAGCAGCTTTTGCCATAGCTGGATCTTTAGATAAATCTGTTCCAGAATCTAGAGAGAAACTCAAATAGAAATCAGGATGTGTCTTCTTAAATTTAGAGCCTTGGTAATAATGTTCAACAGAAGACCATGTATGATTATCCAATGTAAAAGGTTGTGTCCAGAAATTAGACAATTTTTTACGCCATTGAGGAATAGAAGCTAATGTTGAATATTCACGCAATCTATCATTTGGAATTTTCTCTCCACTACCTTTTCCAGGAAGCGGTTTGTCAAGAGATTTTGAATAGAATTGAAACACAATATCATCATTATATAATCCTCTTAGCTTAGACTCAGTTAGGTCTTCATATTGAGCTTCTTTAATTACAGATTTTTTTTGACTTGCTTTAAATTTTAGGAAATCAGGAATAATAAAAAATGGTCCAGCATTTTTTTCCATACACTTTTCGTAAACCAATTTCTTTACATCATAAGGTATTTCACTAAATTTAAAAATAATTTTTTTCTTATAACCGATTAATTTATAATGATTACCAGTATAATCAACTATTATGTAAAAGTCCGGTGTAAATCTACCACGTTGTTCTAATATTTTATCATTTAATTGACCACATTGCAAAACATTTTTTTCATCTTTTGCTTTATAATTTTCACTTGATAGAACAATAAATTTGATATTTAAAATTCTCTCTAATGTCGATATAGCCCAAGTATCAGCCCAAAAATCACAATGTCTTATAACACGTTTAAATTGATCAAGGTTTTCAATACCTTTCATAAATTTATACTCCTTTAATATAGATGCAGATACCCTTTTCTCTTCAACTAATCTATCATGTTCTGCTTTAATTTCTTTTGCTTGTATTGTAATAGCTTTTTGTTCATTTCTATCAATTGTTTGATGAATTCTTTCTTTATATAACGCATATTCATTAGCTAAATCTTTAATTCTATTTGTGTCTCTTATTATAGATGCACTATTCATATCATATAGTTCTTTATAATTATCAAATAGTTCTTGTGTCGCTTCTTCTGCCAATTTTTTTCTGATTTTATTAACACTAGTTTGTTGTGCTATACTCGAAAAAGCATCTCTAATTGTTGCAAATAAACAATCACCACCACCTTCATTATCTTGTATATTAAAATTATAATTTTTCATAAATTTATTAATCCATGTATCCTTAGGTGTTTCATGATATTTCTCTCGAATGTCTTTAGCTTGTTTTGGGGTTTCTTCAGGTAATAATGGAGGCACAGGAACTCCTTTAATCTTAATAAATATATCTTCGCGCTCAGGTTGAATTTCATAATCAACAACAAAATTCTCTTCTTCCTCTTCATCTTCCTCTTCTTCCTCTTCATCTTGAGATAGTTCGCCCTCCTCTTTATCAATTCTATGTAATGGTACATCAGGTTTTAATCGCATTTTATTCAAGAATTCTTTAGAAACAAATGAATAGATTAATGGTTCTTCCATTTTTTCTATATCTAAGTTATTATATTTATCAAGATAAGACAAATAATCGGAAGATTTAATTTCATACACGCCAATCTGAATTACTTTATTATTATATTTAACTAAATAAATTGGAAAGTATAATATATTTTTATCCTCATAAGTATTTTTAGAATTTCCAACAGCAATAATAACATCAATACCTTTAACTTCTAACTGATATAAGCTAGCTTCCATTTTTAAATCCCCTGAATCAACACTTTTTAATTCAGGATAACTAACATCACTATCTAGTTTTGATAATACCATTTATATATTTTATTAAAATATTTTATATTTAATATAATATAAAATATTTTACTATTTTACCATAATACAAATTTCTTCATAAATTTATCATTTTTAAGTTGATCAATATAAAACCACATATTTTGTCTTTTAAAAACTATATCTGAATTATTAATATCAGATTCAAATGAAACCAAATAATCAACTATTTGTTCTTTATTGTATTTGTTATTTTTTAACTCCTTAGCAAAGCCATAATATTCACATATTATTAATAGTTCTTTTAATGTATAATTTTCGTGATAATTTATCATTTGTGGAATAGATAAATCGTAATTTAATTCAGTATTATCAATTTCCATCATTAGTTCATCAATATTTAAATTGTTTTCAGTATCTTTTTCAATTTCTTGTATATAAAACGAAATAGCTATATCTTCTTCATCAGTTGACATTGTTTACACCCTTGAAGATTTAAAACCGCACCTTTCGGTGAAATAAAAAATCAAAAAGGTTTGCTCTTTACAGAGCGTGTAAATTTTGGTTTTGGGAATTCTTCTAAAAACCCTGAGTTGTTTTTGCTTCTTGATAAATAATTTGGTCTTTCTTTATTATTTATCGCATTATAAGCAATTTTGTAAATGTTTGTAGCACCATTAACATCTCTATTCCAATAACCGCATCCGTTCTTACAACAAATCAGTCCGTGGATTAAGACATTACCACTTCTATATGGTCTTGGATTTTTTCCTACCATATTCTTTACACAAACACCTACTTCACATTTAGAACATCTACAACTGGTTCTATATTCATCTACCAAGTATGTTTGAAATCCTGCTTTTCTAAATAAAGTTCTCATTCCTTTTCCTTTGGTTGGTTCTTTATATTTCATTTGTTGTTTTTGCTCAAAATCTCCAAAACAAACTATTACATCATTTTTATTACCAAAAATACATTTGAAATTATTTAACATTCGTTGTTCGCTTCTTTTTGTGTTTCTATAACTTTGTAATCGTAATTTTCTAAAAATATATTTTTCATAAAAGGTAAATAACATTCCATTTATTTCACTCTTATTTTTAATGTATTCCTTAAATTTTGTTATGTTAAGTGATTTACGATTAAACTTTGATAATTCAGTTTCCCATTCTACAATTGTTTTGCCGTTTATTTTTTCTTCCTTTAATTCCAATTGTATTTTTGAAAACTTCTTTTTCTTTGTTTCCTTTCTTCGTTGGTCTTGTGAATAACGAAACTTATTCGCTTCTTTATTTGAATTATCCACACAATAAATCAGGTCATTTTTTCCAGGGTCTATTGCTACAATTTTCTTATTTTGTAAAGTAGAATAATCATCTAATTCATCAATATAGGTTTCACTTGATAAACATTTTTTACTCATCATCGGTAATTTCTTACCAATTAAATCTTTACGCAACAATAACAAAGAACAACTTACTCCATCTGTTTCTATCATATGGTGAAATTCATAATATTTCTTCTTGAAAAACTTTCTTTCAGTTCTAAAAAAGAACTCCCATATTTTATCTTCTTTGCGTTTCAAATTTCCTTTTGTCAAATAATCACTTTTATTACCTTGTTTCTTTGTCATAAGCAAATGAACTAATGTAGTTGTATCTAATCGTATGTGTTTTGGTATAACTTCACTTCTCATAGGAAACACATTATAAATAGTTTGTTCTTCCTTTTCAATTTGTTTCATCATTCTAATCATACAAGGAAAATAATCAAAAGGACTACACATTAAGTCATAAACAATATTATTCTTTTTGTAAGTTGATTTATTTGGTGTAATAAATTTTTTTTGTTGGTTAATCCAAGTGTGATACATAGAATGAGATTTATAATTACTATTTTCAACATTTAGTAAATCGTTTTTAATTTTGCGTAATTGATTACATAAATTATTTATTCGTTGTTCTTTTGCTTTTTGAGTAATATTTAATTTTTTTATTTTATTCATAATAAACTTCTTTTTCCAAACTACATTCACAAATCTTTCAATATACTCCACATAATGTATTTTAATATTGTTCTCATACATCGTAAGAATGTCAATCGTTAAATAATCTAAAATAGTGTTCATATGAGTATAATCCAAATTTTCATTTTGAATAAGTGGTTGAAAATCTGTTTTGTAAAAAGCGGTTAAACAATCTTTTAGTTCTTTGATTTCTTTTTTAGGTGGTCTTCCAGTTGCTTTTTCATTACATAATATTTTCATACAAGAGTTAATAAAATCATCATTAATAATTGGCAATGAATTATGCTTATCATAATGGTCTAATAAAAAAAGTTTCATAAACATCATAGTTTGAATAACAATTTTATTACACTTAATTACAGCATTTGTAATTTTTGGTAGGTTAATGTCAGGATGTTTCAAGACACTTTTCAAAGATGTTTTAATTCCTTTGAAAAAGTCGGTTGGTGGATTTACTTCTTTTTCCATCCTTTATAAATATACTAAAGATTTTATTTTTAAGTAGTTTAATAATTAATTTACTTATTCCTAAATATTTTCATTTTTTTCAATTTCTAATTTTTTTAATTTATTTTTTCTCCTTAAATATGCTTGTTTATTATATTCTTTTTTTTGTTCTGGTGATGGTTTATACGTGTAATTTGTTTTTTCTCTATATTCCTTTACCTTCTGTTTATGCTCTTCTTTATTGTTTTCATAATAAATCTTATTTTTCATTAAATATTTATTTAATTGTTCTTTTAATAATGCGTTTTCATTTTCAAGTTCTTTTATTCTATTATCTTTATCTATTATTTCCATTGTTTATATAATAAAAAAATATTTAATATATTTTTATTATAAATTGTAAAAGGTGCGGTTTTAAATCTTCAAGGGTGTAAATATAATAATTTTTATTTAAATTATTATATGGTTATTTATTTACCGAAGTGTATGAATTTTTGAATTGCGTAAAAATAAAAAAATTTATTAAATTATTTTACATGTCAATTAAGTCCATAAACTTAAACAACGATTTATTAGTTAAACTCTTATAATCCTTAACCTTACTATTTGCAATTTTTTCTATAATTTCATTAATTGTAAACCCTTCAATTTTTTCATAACTAATATCATTTTGATTACTCTCATATAAATCTTTTTTGTATAAAATCGCAATAACTTCAGTTAATTCTTCAACCTCATTTTTTTTATTTTCTACTGAAATGTATTCATATACTTTTGATAACAAATTTCTAGTGATTGTCATAATGTCATGTCTTGAAATAATCCCACAATACATTAAATTAATATAGAAAGCTGCCAAAGACTTTCGTTTTTCATTTATTTTATTGATTTCACAGAACCTGTCATAATTTTCATTTGAATCTACATATTCAATGTTGTTAAATAAATCAGTAAATTTATCAAGATTTTGTAAATATTGTTCTTTAATAAAATTATATTTGGAAGACAAATAACTATATAAATCTGCATAAATCTTCGAATAATAT
>Ga0255211_1000105_pt1 | contig 30292 bp, 25 predicted proteins | sample Miss_Yuk_RepB_8d_FD_183036 | JGI IMG/M metagenome (GOLD analysis project Ga0255211, IMG submission 183036) | Freshwater microbial communities from Mississippi River, Louisiana, United States - Miss_Yuk_RepB_8d | ecosystem: Environmental > Aquatic > Freshwater > River | place: USA: Louisiana...
TCAATATTTGTCAGCATAGGTAATCACGAATTTGATAATGACAATATTGTAGGCGGTTCAGCAGGGTTTAATGATGATAATTCTGCGGAAACTTTGGTCATGCACGCCCGCACAATTTTAGGTGTTTGTTGCTACGCGGATACGTATGATTTTGCTGCGACATTAGCAGAAATTGTTCTAACCCATTTAACGTCTTACCGTAAGTGGTTAATGCAAAATTACGGGTTGCGCTATTTTAATATCAAGCAAATAACTCAACCTAAATTAGTAAAGGCTCCTGAGGACGCACAATTATCGTATTATAGAGTAGATATTTTTTCTGAGATATCTTACAATCATACAGTTGAATTTATTACGGAAAGCTTAAGATTGAAGAAATTTGATCTTAATCCTACGTTTGAGTTGGGAATTGAATTAATGCCTCAATCCATTTCTTGACCTTATTACTTATAAATGTTCTAATTTAAATTACTACTAGCCATGAGCATTGCAAATTACATTTTCCCACAAAACCGGTTATATCAGTACCTGACCAATATCGCTCAACCTTCTGACGTGCTTCGTACGCCAGTCGTTATCGGAGCGCGTTATTTGCTGAGCCGGTACGGTAAAGAAACTGTTCCAACATATAGTTTTGCAGCTGCTTCAGCGGATCAAACTTTGCCTTTTAATTACATCAACGACGCTGGCACAACTTCCAGCCTTACCACAAATGAAGTCGTTGATAATGACTCAGTTAAACTTTTCTTAAAGGATGCAGAAGCAGTTCTGGCTACTGGTAGTAGCATGTTCCATGCTTTGTCTGCTGCCCAGGCTAATGTTTTAAAAATTTGTGTCTCTGAAGAATTAGTCCGCAAAACCGGGTCCGGTAGCGGTGTTCTTAATTCTATTTTCCAAGGGCGTAATTGTGAAATTGGAGATTTAGTTTATGTGACGGATGTTTCTGGGGGTACGACTTTTAAGCGTACTATCACTGGGTTCATTGGAAAAGACACTGCCTCTAGCGTCACAAACTTTGGAAATAGCACGGCAAATCCAGTGGCAAAGCTTAGCGCTAGTTTTGATGCCACGGTTCCCAGTGAAGATTATGAACTGACCTGCGACGCCCCGGGCGATTTCAATGGTTTAGTTGAGGGCGCTTTCTACGTTGACTCTGCTGACGGTAAAACTTATTACGGTGAAGAGTTTAGCTTTAAGGTGACTACAGGGGGTGACAATAGTAACGCCATCATCACGGTTACCTCTAAGTCTGGCAAATTTGCTGGCACCATTACTTCCAGCCCAGGCGCTGTGGGTGAAGAATTCGTATTTAGCGGTTCAGTGATTGGTGGGTTATCCGTCAAGCTGACAGCGCTTACAGCCACTTTAACTGCCAGTAATGCAGTGGAATTTAAGTTTGTGGTCAAGCCTGCTTATGCTCGTTTATCGACTGCACAGATTGCGCAGACTGGTACGTACACTGGTGCAAAAAATACGGTGTACACTTTAGAAGTTATTACCGGCACCGCCTCGGGTGTGGCTGGTGCTGTTGTGCGCGTGGCTGATTCGTCTGGGTTAGAAGAAGTTACTGAAGTCACGGTTGCTGCTGACAATACGTTTTATGCTTTAGGAGCAAATGGAATCCAGTTTAAATTTAATTTCACTGGCGCTCCAACCCAGAATGGTTTGCGTAAGGGAGATATTTATTTCTTAAACGCGACAGCTGTCAGCCAGAGCACCACGGAGTTTGACAAAATCATTCTTAACGGTCCTGCTGTTAACACCTCTACGTTTACTGACTTCACTGCGCATCTGTTCAAGGTTGAATTCCGCAAAAAGGTTTCGGCTTATATTGCAGAAGACGAAAATGAAGGCGGCGTGGCTTGGACAATTGGGGCAGACGGTGTCACTATTTCCGGCCCTTTAAAAGTTTTTGTTGCTGAGCGTAATGAAGGCTACAAATGGTGCGCGTTAGTTGATTCTATCGGTACACTGGCCCTTTCTTACCGTGCGCTCAAGAAGCCTTTGTCTGGTTCTGACATCATCATCATTTCGGATGTTGAAGATATTACCACCCAACTCGGGAAGATTGACCTCGACAATGATGCGGCATTTGCTGCTAGCGAATGCTTCACAGGCTCGCAAGGGTTGAAAGTTTACGTGTTGCTTGTGGACGCGCAGACTGCAGCGGCGTACGCCGAAGTGATCAAGAAAATTAGGTTCCGGCGTAACGCATACGCGCTCTGCCCGGTTAGCTCCCAGCAAGATATTGTTCAGGCCGTGGTTTCACACTGCGACGCAATGTCTAGCCCGTCCAAGAAGTTTTTCCGGCGTTGTTACTATGGAGTCGATAGCCCCGGGTCTTATTCGGTGCTTACGACCTTTAATGACGTAGCAGTTAGCGGTACGGTCACTGACTACCTTGGCACAGGTAATCGTTTAGTGACTTTGTCTGACTCTGATATTCAAGTTAATGAATATAATCTTAGCCCTGGTGATCTTATTAAGTTACCGACCACTGGAGCGGAGTATGTAATTGCAGACGTTCTTTCCACTAATCAGATTTTATTGGTTAGCGGTCCTGCTTCTCCTATTTCGGTGGCTGTCACCATGGAACTCTGGAGGGCAAACACTCCTGATAGCCAAGCGGATTACATCAGGTCTTTCTCTAAGACAATTGCCAATCGCCGGGCAGTGCAGGTGTGGACTGAAAACGGCAAGCGTTACCTTAATGGTAGTCTTACAATCGTGCCCAACAAATATATTGCCGCTCACGTGGCAGGGTTACGTTGCGCATTGCCAAAACAACGCGGATTAACGCGTACGGAGATTACCACAGTAAGTGATTGTGCTGCAATGTATCTGCGATACAGCTCAGAAGCTCTGGACGCTATCGCTGCTGATGGCACGTTCATTGTTACGCAAGACGCGGAATCTGGCTTGGTGTATATCAGGCACCAGCTTACGACCGACGTTAACAATGGATCGTTGGCTTACGAAGATAATATCGGGGTTATTGTTGATGAACTCAGTTTCAAAACTGATGACATTGTCGGGTCTTATATCGGTAAACGCAATCTGACGTTCCAGACGTTAAATGATCTGCTCTTTGCCTTACGTGACATGTTGTTTGAAGAAACGCAAACCGATGTGGATAATGACTTTGGCCCAGCCTTAATTAGGTTTGAAGGGTTGAAGATTGTCCCGGATCTTGTTTTGAAAGACCGCGCCAAGATTTTCTGCAAGTGGATCGTGCCGCTTCCTTTCAACCTTGGTGACACATACATTACAGTGGACCAAGACGTAACCCTTAACGCAGTCGAAATCGCTTAATTAATCCTTAAATAAATATGGCTACAGACTTCTTTGGTTCAAATAAAACAGTTAAAGCTAACGACCAAATTGTGACAGGTGAGCTTTGCTCGCTGTCCATGGGAGGAAAAGTGGCTTTATTGCAGAACGCTACAGCTTCTTATGGGCGGCAGATTCAGCCTATGTTTGAAGCTGGTACCACGACCACCTATTACATCACAGGCGCAAGCGAAGGAAGTATTGAGGCTACTGCCGCTGTTGGTAAGTCGGGGTTCTTCAAGAACTTCAATTCGATTGGTAATTGCGGAAAAGTTGATAAGTTAGGGTTTAGCTTAGGTTCTTCTGGGGGTTGTGCTGTTAGTGCAAGCGGCAGTTTAAACTTCACAAATGGTTTAGTCGAAAACGTCAGTATTCAGCTCACGGCAGGTTTTACTGCTGTTACCAATTCCATGCGTATTCGTGTGGGGTCGATGAGCACGAATTAATATTGCGCACTAAAAGTTAACTGTATATAAAAAGCGTCTACCGGGAAACCTGTAGGCGCTTTTTCTTTATATCATATGAACACAATGGAATTACGGCAACCGCCGTCTACGCCACTCTCGCCCGGAGATTTGGTAAAAGCCCTAGGCGCATCGGCAGCAACTGCGAGCAATCAGCTTACAAATTCTGGTGTTTATAATGCGGTTGTAACTAACTTTAATGCTAAAGATAATACGTTAACAATTTTATTTGATGGATCTGGGGTAGAAGAATCAGGATGTGTTTGGGGTGCGGGTGTGTTCTCTGGGATGCTTGGGTTCAACATGAATTATTTGCCGCCTATTGGTACTCAAGTTGTGGTCGTTAAAGGCAGCCCCTCGGTGGTCGTGGGGGCTCGTAGTTCTTTCTCTGGTAATTCGCACCATAACGACTTGAATACAGCCACAGGCGAATTAGGCTTACGCGACCAAGGGATTTCAAAAGAAACAAAAGAAGATGGTGCCAAATCTTTTGATCAAACTGGATTGCCTTCAGATTTATTACCTGGAGAATTTGATTTAAGTAATGTGTACGGTGTTGCGATTACATTGCTTAATAACCTCGCTAAATTAGGGGCTGGAGATTTGGCCAAAGTCGAATGCCATCTTTTGAATGAGATGGTACGAATATTGTCCGTTAATTTCAAACAGCACACTGCATGGGGTGATATAGAATTCTACAATGATGGGCGTCTTAATTTAGTAATTAATGGTACGAGTTATCCCCACGAATCTGCTGGGCTGGAAAACCCGGGTGATGCTAAATATACTGCGGATTCCAGTAAAGGCGTTAATCTACAAGACATCGACGCGATTAACGATACTGGACGCTGGAGGCTGGCTCAGTATGTAGGATTTTTAGGAAATTTTATTCACACAATTATTGCTGATCCTCCTGCCGCAATGGGTTCTATTGCCAAAGGAGCTTTGCAAGCTGGCAAAGCAAAAATTCACGTACATAACGATGGCACAATTATGTGTCAGAGCGTATCTGAAATTGTTTTGGAAAGGGTTACGCGCATTCCTGTGCCCCGTATGAAAAAACGGTGGGAAGATGAAACAGGAGTTAAGGCGGCTGATTTTGATGGCCTAGAAAAAAAATTTCTTAAGATCTGGAATGAGAAGCCTGAGAATATTCATCATACTGCTTATCAACTGCGCGAGTATGCCCGTTACCTGTCTTTGTTCCATTCCTATGGTCGGTTTTTACAGCTTAGCCAAGGCAATAAAGCCGAGTATGAGTTACCCTCGGAGGCAGACTCTCCTGCGCCTTCTAGGACAAATAAAGAGGCGGATGTGCAGCAAGCGAATAGTGGTGTAGAAGAATACGCTACTTATTCTACTTTTAGAATAATGCGCGATGGGTCTATTGTGATCTGGGATGGGTATGGTAGCTCCGTGATAATGTCACATGGTGATATTCATCACAGTGCCGTAAATAACTTCAGTATTGAAGCGGCAGGAGATGTGCGAATAGTTGCAGGTCGTAATTTTTATGTTAATGCTTACCGCAACATTGAAATTGTTTCAATTGTCGGTGGATTGAAACTTAAGGCTAGGGCATGGTTACAAGCTCTGTGTGAGTGGGGTACATTGTTACTTAAGAGTGATGCTAAAGATCCCAACGATAAAACTGAAACACCAGACACGCCCGCCGAGCAAACTGATCCTCAACCAATTGTCGGAGACGCCGCAATTATTTTGGACGCAACAAAAGGGCGAACTTCTGTCACGTCTAAAAATACTATTGCATTAGAAGTTACAGGCACACCTCCTGTTAATAAAAAAACTAAAAAACCTATCCCTGAAAAAGAAGATGATTATGCTAGGTCAATTGTCCTTGTTAGCAAGCACCAGCATATTAAAATGGTGGCTAATAAATCCATTCACGGAGAAGCTAAACAAGGTCTAATTGCCTTTACAGCAAACAAAGCCAAAAATATTGTTTTGCAGGCTAAAGATGTGTTTATTAAAGCAAATAATTTACTAGTATCTGATTTTGCAGCTATTGGGAGATTCTGGAGTACTTTACCAAAACTGCTCACCGGTGAAATTATTTCGCACGGTTATATTAGAGCTTCTCAAAACGAATCTGGATTTCCAACACACCCTGGACACATTCAAAAAATTTCAGACAAGATTAAAGAAAATTTTCCTGTCGAACCTCGAAACCAAAAATGGCTTGAGAATACATTTAAGTATGTTGATAAACAGTTAGAAGATGTAGACTTGGTATTAGGGGTAGAAGAGAAAGCGTTTCCAAGGAATGAACAGGGAATGCTTAGTTTCAAATTTGACAATTATAACGTGTACATTCCTGAGCCGCAAAAGTATCAGCTTATGCAATCATTGGCCCAGCAGTACATTACAGTTGACCATCCGCAAAAAAACGTAGATTTTGTGTATTACACCACATGGAACACTACGCTTAAGGCTGCCCCACGAACAGATTATTTCACCGCGCCATTCCCGGGCTTGGGAGCTGAAACCAAAGTTTATTATAAAGGGGAAGATTTGCGTAAACCTTCTGCTTCTAAGCCTGAGTCGTTTACTCCAGCTGATGACAAAATGGAAATGACAAATTCAACCTATTTCTTTTGGCGTAAGAAAAACTAAAAAAATATGAACGATCCACTGAGTAATCAAGTTAACCAAGATGAAGTACACGACCTTTTAAGTGGGTTGAGTACTGAAGAGCCGCGTGTTCAGAAAAATTTTGATTTAGCGCCTGAAGCGCACGAGCAATTAAAAGAAGCATTAGGAAATGCAAATATTAGTAATTCGAAAGAGGCTAAAAGCGTTGATACAGAAGCAGAGAAAGCAGATACTCCTATAGCTCAACCTTTTAATCCTGAATCTGAAAACTTAAACGATTTTTTAGCTTGGACATTTAAGTCGGCTACTATTCCTAATGTTTCAGTTACAGATTATGAAAAAACGCTTTTTTTCAAAGCGCTTTTAAACGACACAGAATTTGAATTAGATGTAGATTTTGATTTAATTGAAAAATACACGGTTTCTATTCGAGGACTTACGGCCTTTGAACAAAAACTCGTTGCTTCAGCTTTGAAACTTGATTCAGACGAAAAGCTAATTGACGGCGTGCACGGATTTACAGCTTTCATGCAACAATACTGTTTGTTGTATCAAGTGTTGGCAATTAATAATAAACCTTTTAATCGGATTGAATTGGATAAATTTCCGACTTTTGGGTATGCGGACCACGTCGAGCATCTTAGAAAACAAATGCGCGAGATTGTGGATAAAATGCCTTCTTTTAAATTGATTACCTTGATTAAGGCTGTAATCATTTTCGAAATTAAACAGAAGCTTTTACACGATGGGCTGGTGAATCGAAATTTTTGGAAGCCCCAAGGTACCGTGTAATGCTCTTGGCGTACCTTGAGGGCGCTTCTTCAAACATCATAACCCCGAGTTATACATATGGGCTGCGATCCATATGGCGAGAACAGTTGTTATTGGAAGCTGTTAATAAAAGACAGTTGGCTAATCAATTGCTGGCAGGTATACAGCATGACACGCAATTCATACCGGCAATTAAATTAGAGAGTTTACCCAAGTTTGCTGAGGACTTAAGACGCCAAGTAGCTTGGTTGAATCGTATTTTAATGATGGAGTTAAACGCCACCCCGCCTAGAGAAAAAGAAGATAAAGCAAAAAACCTAGTAAAGATCTATAATACTTTAGAGAAATCTGGCATACTTGAAGAAGTTGCTACTTTAAAATGAACTTTCAAGATCCAGATACAGTTACGGGAGGCGTTGCACCTGCGACTTTGGACAAGAATATGTCCTTGTACGCGGTGATGAATGACCGCCTTATTAATTCTTTGTCTGCGGCTATTGCACAGGCAACTACAAGAAGCTCAGCAGAGGCTGCGTCGAGGTACATGGATCCTGGGTTTCGGCTTGGTGTTGCCGGGGGTGCGAGAATCCTTACAGGCTACAACCCGGCTGACTTAATGCGTGGAATTAGTGGTTCTTTAAGTGGGGCCATGCCTAGCTTCAACATGCCTATCGGCGGACAAGGCACTGGGGTTAATGCCAGAATGGGTGGGGGCACTTTCATGGGGCAAGGTACTCTTACCGATGTTTTTACACAAAACGTCTATGACCACATTCAGAAAAATTACTTTAATCAACTTGGTCTAGCTAAAATGTCTAAAACATTTGGAATGACTAAAAGCCAAATGGGTGATGTGTTTAATGTAATGGGACAGCGCGGTATGCTGGCTGGCATTTCGGCAGGCACACTTACTGAAGATAAAAAAACGGGAGAGACTGTACTGCAAACTTCTGAAAAAAGCTTTGCAAGAATTGATGAACAATTCCGTAAAACTTCGCAAGTTTTAGGCGTAGTTAAAAAAATGTTCGGAAGCAATGGCAGTATGTCAGAACTAGCTAACATAGCGGAGCAAGCTACTGGTATTACTATGGGGCCTGGCAGTATTGGCGCGGTGCTGCGAAGACTACAAAACATTAGCACGTTTGCAGCAACGACAGGATTAAGCACACGTACAGCACAACAACTTATTGGAGCTTCGTCTGAAAGTGTAAGCCAGTTTGGTCGAGGTATGGCTGGGGCTTTAGCTTCTGGTGCTGCTAAAAGCACAGGGGTAGCTTTTCGGTCGGCTCAAGTTGCTGCCGGTTTAGCTAACGAACGTGGGGATTACATCGCTCCAAAAGACGTGCAGGAGATGCAACAAACAGAAACGGTTTTAAGAGGCCAGCTATTGGAAGAAAATCCTCTACTGGTTGAAAGCATGTTTGTATTACAAAACACAAAAACTCTTAAACCAGAAGAAGCTGCCAAGATTCAAGCAGCTATTACGCGTTTTCAAAAAGCTGGAACTAGGCAGGAGCAGGGAGAAGCGAGCGCAGCAATGCGTGCTGCTATTGAAAGTTCCACCCGTACGCAAGCGGGCGTATTGACTGAGAAAATGGGAGGAGTTAAAAATGTATTAAAAAATCTTGCTCCTGAAACTCAGCAACAATTAAGCGATGTTTTAGGTGAAAATTTAACTAATAGAGGTGTAAATGTCTTATCTGACTTAGCTGGCTCCACTCAAATGATTGAACGCGCTTTTGGGCAAGGCAGCTTTACAGCCGAACAAGCAGGACAAGCTGGCATGGCACTGATGGGAGGTTTAAGCGCTCAAACTCGGAATGAGTTAATGGGCTACTTAAAGGAAGGTAATAAAAATAAAGCTTTGGCGCTGTTGGAATCAAAAACAAAAATGTTAGAAGGTGCAAATTTGGGACCTGGAGCCAAAATTTTGCAGCAAATGATTACGCAGGATAACATTGGATCAAACCAATTTTTCAGAGAAATGGAAAGTCAGTCAGCATCTTTACCCACGATGATGACTACGATTTCTGCTGAAGATAAAATCGCCCAAGATCACTTAGACGCGCGGAGGCGAGTTTCAAACATTTTTGACACGTCTTTAATTGAGAAGCCCGGGACAATCGAAAGCGTAATCAGAAATACGTTGGGGCAAACTGACATTGGCAACGAAGAAAAAATGCGGTACTTGGTTGCTGCTGGGGCAAATAAAAAGGACAAAGGTTATCGCACCTTTGACATGAATAAAATTGGGCAAACAGCCGATGAAGCCAGGAATTTGCAAGATGTTTTAGGTAGTTATGATGTTAATTTGTTTGAGAAATTCAAAGTCAAACAAGACGATTACGAGGGTTTAGCGAAAGCTATTGGTAATAATAAAGATGCGCTTTATGGTATATTAGCGGATAAAGGAGTAGTAGGTGCACAAATGCCAAAAGGACAAATAGGATTGGCGTACAAGAGTGCAGCTGACGCATCCACTAAAAATTTGGAACGCGCTCAGATGGCGAAAACCGAATTGGTTATGGAAGGTGTTTCTACGTCTGATCCTAGGTTTGAAGAAAAATTAAAGGAGCGCATGACGCAGTTAGGGGCGGAGCGTACAGATAAGTTTAATCCAGAAGAAGCTATGAGAAAACAGGCAAAAAGCGCAGAGCGTTTTGCCAAAGCTTATTCGCGAGATGATGTGCTTCAGGAAACTTTAAAAAATCCAGATAGCCAGCGTTTCAAAGATTTAGAACAACTACAGAAAACAAATCCTGATCTTCTTGATCCCATGTTCAAGGCGGCAAAAAGCCGCGTAATGAATAGTGACGAAAATAAAGAAGCTAAAGAGCGAAAATTACAACAATTAAACGATCTGCAAGATCGCTTAAAAGAAGCCAAGGGTAATAATATGATCGGTATTGTCGAGATAAGGGGAGACAAAACTTTCATGAAACAATATAAAAAATAAGTATGGCAACAGATTATTTTGCAAGCAGAGGTTGCGTCTATAAAGTTAACAGCGGGTCTAGCAGTAAAGCCTTTATTGAATTAAACCCAGCGTTAAAAGGTTCAGCTGATAGCCCAATTATATTTGAGAGTTCTTCAATCACTCAAAAAGATTTGGTTGTGCCTAAACCGACTTTGAGTGGTACGAAAGTTCTTTACTCATTTGGCGAAGACTTTGGCGAAGTAAATGTGAACGGAGTTTTATTGTTAGGTGAATCTGGAAAAGCCGCAAATGGTTTTAGCCCAGTTACTAATTATTTTCAGTCCAACAGAACCAGCACAAAGAAGACGCCGATTGAGGTATCGGTGGGTGGCCAAGCTTTTTCTTTTTATTTAACGGCGTTAGTTGTTGGCGCTCTTGACCCTCAGTTTAATATTCAGAGATTTGCGCTTGCCGGGGTGCAGGTCTAAAATTAGCGCGTAAGTTAAAATACAATTTTATGTTGAGTCGTATTTTTCAATATGTGGCCAATAGAAATGATTTCACAAATCCTTGGCTGAACACACAACAACCATTTGACCCGGTTAAAGCCGATCCGGCTATTGACAAAATTAGGGCTACATTGAATTTAGATAAATCGAATTTAGGCACAGATTACTTTGTCACGTCAGTCGTAGCAATATTGATTGCTAATCACGCACTGTCCCACACCCTCGACTTGGATTTAGATATCCAACCCGAAATTTGGAAAAAAATACAAACTGAAAGATTTAAAGTTAAAACGCCTAATTGGTTGTTTTCAAATTCAAAAAGCGGAACTGCTCTCGTAACTAGGAACGTAAATTATTGGCCCGTGGAGTTAACGGGCTCATTAACTAAACTTAATGATTTAACGGCTCGAATTACTTTAGGTAATTTACAAGAAGATGTTAAAGCGGTTTTCTTTAATTCCAGTATTTTAGAAGTAGAATGGCCTAGCTGGTTAAATCTTCGCGGCGTTTTCACAACAGAATTACCTACAGCCTGGAGTGGAGCTGACAATAAAATAGAATTTTTTTTACCGCCCACAAATTACCCTGTCGAGGCAGTTTTAAACGTACTTAAAAATGACACTGCGTTCTTGGACGTTTTGGAAAAAAGAGGATACCTTGCTTATTTTTCTGGAGCGGATATTAACGATTCTGAAAAACTGTCTATAATTATTTACTGTTTGTATTTAGATACAGCAGAAAAAATTAATGCAGCTTTGGCTTTATGAAGATTGAATTTAGAGAGCCAAAAGCCACGCCAGTTGGTTTTGCACAATATATTGAAAGCATATTTGTTAAATATGCTTTGAATACAGTTCCTTTGGCCTCTATTAACGGGCATTGGAACAGAGATGCAAAAACCAGTGTTTTAGAACTTGATGCTACTGAGCTAACAAGAAAACTGGCGCAAATTCAAAATTTTAAATTTGGCGGAGGTTCTACTAATCTTAATTTTACGGTTAACGACGGTAAGTATGGAAGTCTGACTTGGCAAGGATTGTATAATGGCCCAAGTTATACTACTGGGGTAGGCAATGCTCAGTTTGGTTCTAACTCCATAGCAGCAGTTTCAAAATTGCAAGAGTTAAGAACAGATATTTATGCATCTACCAAACCTTTAAAGTCAGGAGCAGAAGAAGTCCCGAAAGGTAGCATTCCGCAACGACTTAAAAAAGTTTTAGAAAATCTTATTAAGAATTTTGAGGAAGATTTAAATAAAAGTACTGCGACCGGATTAGATCGGGAAATTTTGCAGTTTCAGCATCAGAAAAACCAAAAAGTAATAGACCTGTGGTTTTCGATTTTACAAAATAGCGAAGATAATCCCAAGCTATTGAAGGAAACTCATTTTGCGTTGGATCAAGCTATTAGTGATCATATTGCGCGTGTCTACTTAAGTGACACCTCAAATTTTTTTGACACTATATTGCAGTTTTGTAATGATTTTAGATTAGTTTACGTACCTGCATTATCGCCTCAGAGTTCTGCGCCCAACGGAAAACTTTTAGGAACGTCTAATATTTTAGATGCTTCTCCTAAATCTAAAACGGTAAACTTGGAAACTTTTTCTGCTGACGTGGCCGGTTTTAATGAGCCGCCCATCACTGGCGTCTGGGTTACCGGTAGCGGAAACGCTGGGATAAAATTACCGTCGGGACTGGGTTCTCAAATTTACGGAGTTTGGCCTGAAGGCTCCAGTTTAAGTTACGATGGAGGCGTTAGGAGGATTGCTCCACCACCTTGGGTGCCTACACCTCAACCTTTGAATACCAAGGTAGACAGCACGCCAAAAAGCTTGTTAAGCCAACCATCTTCCCGGGTCATTACGATTAATACAACCGAGCTAGCGGATATCAGTAAAATTAATTTTAATATATTCACTGAATGGGCGCGACTTTGGTACTTGGATCTGAAGTACGCAAATGAAGTTGCGGACATTGTTGTGCCTTTGGATCTTGAATGGGAAGTAGGTAAAATGTACAACCTTCAAAACGAAAAAGGATCTTTAATGAAAGGGTTAGCTGTTGATTTGCAGCATAATCTGTCCACAAAAGACGGATTTACTTCTGTGCGTTTTTCGCATGTCCGATATACTTAAGATTTTATATGAGCGACAATAGGCAAGAGCAGCGAAACAAGTTAAGGGAAACTGGATGTGAGGTGACTATTCCTCCAGCTGTTATCCCCGTTCTTCCTGTTCGCCCTACGATACCTTGCGATCCTCCAGCGCCTGATGTCGCTCCAAATACGTTTGTTACACCTGGAGGATTAGTCCCAGATCCGGCGATTCCGCCAACGCTGGATTTGATTACAATTGGTAACCAAGCACAGACACGTACGTGCGCAGACCTCCCCGGTAAAGAAACAGCATTTCCTGACACGCGAACTATTGCGGCTAATACCGTCCTGTTTGATTTCTCGTGGTACTCAATCACGCCTGCGTTGACTGATGGGCAAATTTTATATATTTCAGAGCTTTATCAAGACTTAGATTATTTAAAATCTTTACTTATTGGCGCTGCTTCAAATGCTGTCGAGACTCTTGCGCTATACGCACATATTACGACTCAACAAGCTGAATCAGCTTATACTTTAGCTCAAGAGTTATTGGCAGCTGCAAATGCTCAAGCTGAAGAACTTGCATTGTTACAGTTAGTTTGTGGTTGGTACAATGAAGAGCAAGTAGTCGATTGCCCTCCGGGTGCACTTGCGACAAATGAAATTCCAGAGTTAGATATTTTAAATCCTTCTGTAATTTCTTCCGGCCTTATTTTTTCGGTAGAGTCTTTGGGTACCGCTAACACGGAGGCATATGCCTTAGCGGTGTCGAATCTGCGTTGTGTATACGGCAACGACGAACAAACGCAAACTTGTGCTTTTATTTTCCCAAGTGAACCGCCCGTTTCTTCAACTCCAGAAGAAAGTTCAGTTACTATTCCTCTTAACTCGTTTTTTTCCAATATCAGTAAAGAGGAAGCAAATACTTTAGCGGTCGAAGAAGCTACGGTTTTGTTGAATTGTTTTTGGAACAATCAGGCACAAACGATAATTTGTGAATCTGATTTAGATTCTGTAGCAGCCATTACAGCTGGAACAGAGATTTACGATCCGAACACCAATGAACTTTCGACTGAGTTTGTTGGAGGAGTTTTTCCTCAAGGAATTGTGGCGCTTAATCAGGTCGGTAATGCTGTAACAGTAGCTCCCGATCTTTTCTCCTCTTCTACGTCTTTTGAGGACGCTCAATTATTAGCGCAAGCTGCAGGAGAAGGACTGTTGCTATGTCGCTGGGGTAATGATGTTACAAAGGCTCAATGCCCTATTGTAACTATCGAGGATCCAAATAAAAAAGGGTTATTAGATCCTACGCAATCACCTCCCTCGCCTTACACATTAAAAGTTCTACCAAATTTAGAATTATCAAAACCTGCTGTAGTAAACAGCAATTTTTTTAAAGCCAAAAGCACCGATTCTCATTTAATTAGTTTTGGAACTAAAACTTTTTCAATTGTTCCAATAGATCCAGCGTTCACATTGCAGTTTAGCCCGAGTGATTTGGTTTCTATAAAACCTTTAGATATTAATGATCAACTCATTTCCGGTATTAATTTAGTAGGACAAATTACTACCTATATTACCGGGTCGGTTGAAATCCAAGTATTGCAGGTTGTGGGCGATCCCGTTCAAGTGCTTGGAACTACCACTTGGGATCGTTGGCTTATTACGCTGGCACAAGGTAATGTTGCTGTTGCCAATTCCGTATTATCAGATGTTTCAAAGGAAAGCGCTAATACTAATGCACTAGATATTATCAGTAGCGCGTTGCGCTGCATTTATTGCAACGTGCAAATCGATCCTAGGTGTTTACCGCTACAGTTGACAAAAAACTACGAAGGACAGCTTGTAGAATATAATCCCGACGATATCCCGGCTAATACAAGTGCTATAGTCTGGGATTTAGCGCCTTGGAATATTGTTGATAATGAGCGAGTACCCACCGCGTTAAATTTGGTATGGAAGGTGGATAATTTGGGCGTGCCTTTAGTAGATGCATATGGTTTTAAAATTCCGTTATATACTGGCAACACGGTAATTGATCCTGGTCTTATTAAAGACCCTCAGTTTTCGTGGTCGGATGACGCCACATTGGGTGTAGCTGCAGGTAAGTTTTGTGGAGAGTCCGTACCAGTAGTTACAGAAATTGCAGATAATCAGCTTCCAGTTTCTTTCTACAAGGAAACTGAAGATGCTTGCATATATTGTAATGAACCAGTTGGAGCAGACTGCTTAAATGATGCTGTCGTGGTTAAAGAAGATCCTTTAAACGGATCTATATTTTTACCTGCGAGAACCGTTTGTGTATCGTCTGCTCCTAATAATTACGAAGTAAACAAATACGTTATTAGCGATTCAGTCAAAATCGATAATGCGTGGTCGGGAGTTTTTACTTCTACTCCTAGCTTAATTTTTTCTTTTGATACCTCTGTTGACCTAACTGGCCTAGGTATTATTGCTGGCGACTTTTTAGAAATTCCTGGAACTAACAAGTATAGGTTTATAATTAGTGGTGTAGATGACGTTAACAATATTCTAAGTCTTTCTAATCCATCCGATAATCCCATACCCACAGGAACGGTTAGTATTAACTTAAGCCGTGCTTTAAGAGGTAATTTTACTTTAACTGGAAGTACGTTAAAGGTAACTATTTCCACAACTGGTTTTACCTCATCGGCTTTAACAGTTAATCTAAATAACGATTACATCCGCGTACCCGGGAATCCGGCTTTAGATTTTATTGTGAACGGCAAAACTGTTCCCAATATATTTAACCTTTTAAATCCTTCAGGTCACACTATTCCAGTTGGAACTCAAGTCATTGAACTTTGGAAAGCGGATCTGACCAATCAGACCTTGGCGCAACAGTATGCTACTGATACGGCATTAGAAATCGTAAGCAGCCTATTGAATTGCGAGCGGATACAATTAAATTGTAGCTCTCAAATTACTGTTAAATGTTCTGATAAAGGTAAAGGCAATCCAAGTACCAATCTTTTCAATCAGATTGGAACTACCACAGTCACTTTACCCAGATGTTTTTTATCTGATTTTGATTCGTCAGCAGAGACATTAACACAACAAGCAAGGCAAATCGCATTGGATACGATTTTGCATTGTTTGTTTTTTAATGAAAAAAAATTGTTAGCTTGCACTGGCGAGGAAGTACCTGAAGAGTACGGGGAGTGGTTAACTCAAAAAGGTGGTTTAGTAGAAAAAGGCTCATTTCTGTCAGACACTTATGCGGAAGTTAATCAGCAAGCTAATTCTATAGTTGAGAATTTAGCTAATAGCGGAGCGTGTGTTTTTGGTAATAGTGACCTAATTGTCACGTGTAACGATGTCCCTGGCTTAGCTTGTCCTTCGTTTCATAGGGCTTCTAATTTCAGTGTCACAATTCCTAAAGGAACTTTGATACATATTGTTTCTGACCGAACGTGGGATGCAAGAGCTTTAGTTGCTTCGGTGCCTAATCTAAATCAAATTGCACGTGAACAACTTGCTTATCCAATTTTAAGACCACTTTGTGAATGGTGCGGGAATATTGCTTTTGCGGCAGGAGGTGGAGATGGCTGCCCCAGCCCGGAAGAAATTGAAATTAATTTTAACCAAGCTATTGCAGCCAATACTTTTTACGGACCTAATCAAGGGGCTGCCAATTCCGCTGCGCAATTATTTTTGGAAAGATACAAAACTTGTATTCCTAATCCAGATCCGACAATTCTTATAAACGGCGCTAAATGCGAAGTCAAAAAAGCGGTGCAAGATGCTGTAAATGTTGAATTTGGTAACATTGAAAATTTAAGAGTTAATATAGAAAGTCATTTAAATACATTGTCCGACGCTATATCAACTCTTGCGAGGGCTTTAAATACCTCATATATTGTGTGTGAAGACGGCGTCCCCACCTTGCACGGTAACGAAAACTCGGTTGATCCAGGAACATTTACTCTTACGCCTACCATAAGTGATATCGCTATTGCGTGTCCTGCCGATGTTAGTGGAGCTAGTGGTGCTAGTGGTGCTAGTGGACCCAGCGGAGCTAGTGGCCCCAGCGGGGTGAGTGGTCCAACGGGAGCAGGTTAATTAAAAAACAAAGTTGAAATGTCTAACCTGAGCAAAAATTAATAAATGTAATTGACAGACACATTTTGGGTGCTATTTAGGTAAGCAAATTTATTGCATGCTTTATGAGTTGTTGTTGTGATTGTTGTTCTAGCAGTTATGCCTATTGGGATATACCTTCTACGGCTACCTGTTTGCTTACAGGCATTCAAAGATTGCAAGAAGGGGAAACGCTTGAAAGCGTGTGCCCAATTGCGCATCCTAGCGGAGAATGTATAGAACCAGGCGTTTATCAAGCTCCTGAAAAATATAGGAGAGAAAAACTACCAGTTAAAGGTGGGCAATGCGACAATCTTTATCCTGAACCAATTCAAGAAACTCCAAAAAAATGTTACGTATGTCATGATTGTTTACCAGCATGCACTGGCGACATAGATGGGTGTATACCCACACCTGATCCATGTCTTGAAGGCCACCCGTACAATTGTAGAAAACCTATTGCTGCAGTATGGGCGGCTGCGCCATGTTTCGGCGCGGTACAAACACAATGTACGTTTTGTAATGCTAATCCAAGACCTAATGCGGCGGAAGATCCTGTAGGTGCAGCACAGTGGGATGCAACTTGTGGGGCGCATTTAGGAACCTGTCACTCGGCACCTGCCACATATTGTTTCACTGGTGACGGGCCTTATTCCTGCGGTTATTATACAAATTTTACTCCAGAAAATCCGTATTTTACAGATTGTTCTCAAGCCCCAGATTGTGATGATAAAGGTCAGCCATGCGGTGGCGGGGGCCCATGTACTACGCCCGGACATATTGAATGCCCTTTGCCATGTACTACCGGACCAGATACTTGTGGAAATTCCTATACCGGGTGCGCAGCAGAATGTGTAGGGGAGACTACTAATTTTTGCTGCCCAGAAACAAGCCCAAATAATTGCGCAGGTGTGCCACCAGAGTGTATTTTTTGCGCATAAAACTGTAATATTTTAATTTAAAAAATGACTGAACAAAAACCAGATCAAACGGCTACGCATTTCAAAAACGTGTATATCACGCAATTCTTTTTGAAATACGACTTTTTTAGAGAATTACTGAAAATTAAAGGAACTAACTTAAAACAAGTAATAGAAGAGTGGGAAACAACGGAACCTTCTGAAAGAAAAGTCAATTTTAACAAACTTAGTGCAGCGTTAAAAACCGACGTTCCCAGTGTCGGTCTTTGGTTGGATAATCTTTATGAAGAATTTAGAAGATTACCTAAAACCATGTTTGAGGCGGACAAATATGTCGCTAAATACGATCCTGAAGCAAAGACCGTAATAGTACAAAGATTTGCAGGAACAGTTCCTGCAAATCCTGAACAGTATGTACCTACGGTAGCCAATCAGATGCTAGTGTTAGGACCTCCAATATGGAAAGACTTGCACAATTATGCAAAAACTTGGAATGGCAATGTGCAGGAACAAAAAGAATTTGTAGACCAAGTTAAACGCAGAATTCCCTGTGGAGAATGTAAAAATTTTTGGATTAAAGAAAATGCACAAAATCCTGCGCCTACAGATTCAGCTGAAAACTTTTTTAAATGGACCGTTGAAGTTCACAACAAAGTAAATGTAAAACTTAGTAAATCCGAAATGAGTTTGGAAGAAGCCACAACTTTATATTAATTATGTACACAGGTAATTACCTCCTAGCAGTATTAGCCGTTGTTTCTATTTCATCGTACTGCATTCAAGCTTGGAATCAAACCACCCTGCCGATTTTAATTACAAAGATTTTAGGCAAAGCAGGTTTTCTTAAAAAAGAAAGAATGGATGAATTGCAATCCATTTATACCCGGGATGATTGGCAAATTTGGAGCACGGGTTTATTGCCGGACTGGGCGGCGTCGTGGTTAAATTGTGGTATTTGCCAAACGCCTTATGTGGCCACTTTATTTTCTTGGGGTATTTTATACAAGCTTGGTAATTTTAGTGTTAATTACAGTATTTTAGGCTGGTGTATTTCTTTAGTTTTTATTCTTAAGCTTCAGAGTATTCCAACACCGCAGGCGGCTAAAAGTAAAAGTCCAAGCACAGCTTATAAAATACAAAAAAATTATTCTGTGAATAAAGAGCTTTTGCCTGCAGCTGAAACGTCAGAAGTATTAACCCCAGCAGAAATTCTAACTGATGAAATGTTGGCTAGTGATCAATTACCTGAGAAAAAAAAGCGGGAGTTAATTTAATTGCGGCTAAAATTGCAGCAGCTAAAATTGAAGCCGACAATAAACTGAAAGTTGTGACGCAACAATACGACATTTGGCAAAAAGAAATGGGTATTGTAACGGAAGAAGGTCCTAACGGCGAAAAGGTTATTACGGGTTACAATCCTATCATGTTAGAATCGCTAAAATTTTTCAAAATGGAACAACCCTGTAATTTTGATGGTTGTGAAGAGTTGCGTAAGCAATACAACAAAGAGCTGGAAGAAAAAGGAACCGATTGTCCTGCTTGTGCTAAAAGCGAATTGCAGCGCAAATATATGATTACAGTTAAACGAGCAATCGAAGCTCATAAATCTCGTAACTCATGATTGCTCCTCCTGGATTAAAAGATTTCCCGCACTTAATGGTGGCTTTTGACGCTGAGATATCGGCGGCAACACGACAATCAGGAAGTAGTGGTTGTTCTAAGTGCGCTAATAATAAATACTTGCAAATTGTACGAAAATATCAAAAATTAATGGAAGATATTAAGAAAAACCAAAGAGGCTAAATTAATTGATAATGCTTTGGTTGACTGTTAGTATTGGGGTGTGTCTACATTACCTACAGAAGACAAGCCTCACCTTAAGGCTTATGATGAGTATTTAAAAACTCCTGACAAAGCCAATTTGTCACGAGTAGTGGATTCTTTGTCTCCAACAATTAATGGCGTTTTGCGCTCTTTAGGCAGCGACAGCGACCCTGCAGTTCAAGTAAAAGCCAAAGTGTTGGCGGCTAAGGCTATAAAAACTTATAGCCCTGATTATGGGGCCGCTTTGCACACATGGGTGTCCCAGCAACTCCAGCCGTTGCGCCGGTTCAAACGAACAGAGCTTAACCCGGTTAAAGTCCCAGAAGGTATTCAGCTTGATGCATTGCACTTGATGCAAAAAGAGAACGAGTTCATAGAACAAAACAATCGTGAACCGGACCTAGAGGAACTTGCCGATTATTCTAAATTTCCTGTATCTAGAATTCAAAAGATTCGAACTACATTTAAGCCAGTAGCGGCGCAAGGCGCATTTGGGGAAAGCATGACTTCAAGCATGCAACCGCAAACAGATTTTTCAGATGAATCTTTAAGTTACGTTTATAAAGATTCTGACAAAATAGACAGACAAATAATTGAAATGCGAACAGGCTACGGCGGTAAGTATACGCCGATGCAACCTAAAGAAATTGCAACCCAATTAAACTTATCTCCTGTTCAGTTAGCACGTAGATCGGCCAAGTTGGCTATGCGCGTTAACGAGATTCGTGATAGCTTAACTGAAATCACAGAATGAATATTAATGCCTTACCATTAAACGGAAATACCCGTGATGCGGCTATTAATAAAATAGTTGTATACTTAAAACAAGGGAAAGCGGAATTGCCTACTGGTTTAATAGCGACCAGTGGTAAAACCCTTGAAGCCAGTATCAGTTCATTAAAGGATGGTTTAAGTAAAACACTGAATACTTATGTAAAGGGTAAAAGTGTTGCGGAATCTGCTGACAAGTTAGCTGCAGCTATATTCGAAACTGCACTTTATCGAGATACAAAATATGCTTCTGCTAACAGGAAATATTTGTTTGGTTTAGGTTATCACAACGCCATGGTGCATTCAGCTCGCACTGTATTTTCTAAAAAACAATTGGAGCTTAACACTAAATAATTATGAAGGGTTTATACGTAAAATTTACGCCAACTGGAAATATTACGCTTGAACCTCAAATTGTGTCTGGAAACTTAAATCTTTTAAGGCAGAACGCAGCCACTATTTTATTAACTATTCCAGGCACAGACAAAATCTATCCAACTAAGGGAACAAATATTCTGATTGATGCGACTCATGGAAAAGTTATCGATTTAAATTCTGCAAATCATTCAGCAAATTTTGCAGCTTTAAAAATATCTAATTATCTTTCTACATACGAGTACGACGAAAACGTGGCTGCAGGCGACGTATACAGCAACATCAAAATCAAGGCTACCACGGCTGCTAATGGCGTGTTAAAATTCGACATGACCTTTAACGAGCAAGTAACAACTACGGGCGCTACGACTTTCTAATTATTATGGCTTTGAATATTGATTTAGTTAGTACGTATTTTCCAAAAGCAGACGAGTTAACTTCGGATCAGCTTTTGTCTGCTCGCACTAGGGCAGAAACTGTTTTAAGGGAAGTTTATCCCACAATAGATGTCCGCCCGGGTTCACCTTTGGGTGATGTGGTTTTGTCTCCGTTTGCGATGTTAATTGCCATGCTTGAAGTTGGGGTGCAAAGGTTTACCTCTGATTTAGATTTAGAAAATGTAGCAGCTGGCACAATCTACAACTGTGACTTTGTCGAACGGTTTATTAAAAATTTTGCGGTTTTTCCTCAGTTATCTTTAAAAAGTACAGGTGTAGTGCGTATGGTTTTTAATACCGATCAAGAATATGAAGTGGATCGGCGCACACAGTTTGTCAGTGGGACCAGCGTCTTCACTATTAGATTACCGCACGTAGACCATGGAAGTACGCATCCTGGCATTTTAAAAATTTTGCCGGTTGGGTTTTTACCCGCACCTAATGAAAACGAATTAGCCTTAAGCGATTTAGGGGACGGTACGTATGGTGTTGAAATTGCCGTTGAGGGTACAATGGATGACACAGTCATAGCTGCTACCGAATTTGCAGTTAACATTGTAATCCCTGAACTGGTAACCGCATACGCCGTAGTAAATTTTGATTCAGGCAATCCGGGCAGTTCGCTGAAAGTTTTAGCTGAGAAAACGAGACAAACTTTTCCTGCAGCTTCCCTAACATCCAAGACCTGTTCTAGGTCTTTTATGCTTAAAGAATTCCCTGATCTTCTTGGGGCTTCTGCTTTAATCACTGGAGATTCTTTGATGTTGCGGAGTACTGTTAATGCGTTTGGTGTTATTCCAGGTCGCGTTGATCTATATGCCAGAAGCAAACAATACGACACTGTTTACGTACAAACTATTAAAGCTAAATATAATCCGGATTTGGATAAGTATGTTACCAAACTAGATTTAATTGGTAATCCGTACTATATTGCCAGTATTACGGCTGCAGACTTTGAAGATACTACAGTTACAATTACTCTTGCAAATGGGTTAACTATTTATAGTAAAAGTAATGATTTTGATAAAGCGCCTTTACTTACTTGCGCGGGAACTTCCTACGAAGATTTGTGGGTAGCGTTTGACATGCCCAGATATACTTCCGGGCTCAATACAGGAAAACCACGGCTAGCCACATATACAGAATCCAGCGAACAATATACTAATTTCACAATTAGGTATTACACTGACCCATTGTTTAAGTACATCGAGCAACGTGTTAGCGCTGATGACGTGCGCCCAGCTGGCGTAGATATTTTAGTGCGGCCTTTTGTTCCTATTTTGATTAACCAGTTTAATATAGATTATTCCAAACAAACTGGAGTAAATGTTTTGGTCACCAACGCTCAATCAGAAATTTACAGTTATCTGCGTCAACTAACTTATCCTAAGACTTATTCGAACGCTAAAATCAGCGACAGTATGTTCTATGCTGGCGCTGATGACGTAACTCAAATTGCCGTAGATGGGGTCGTCATGTGGTCTGCTGCCAATAAAGTGTTACCAGCTGGAAGTCCAGATCCTGATGTGAATTTTGCAGTTGCTGACGCCGCAGCTTTGGATGTGCCCGTAAGATATATTAATACTCCCAACAAATTAATCGCAGCTGATTTTGTTGATAACACAACGAAGGCAGCAATTGGTATTTCAAATTCATGTTTGTTGTTACCCGGGTTATCCACGGTAACTTTCAGTGAAGTTCTAAGGTAATGAATAATCTCGCTGACAACCGGTATTTAGTTTTTGGCAAAATTGGATCTTTTTGGTCTGAAAAACTTAAAGGTCAGTCACGTCAATTTGCGAAAGCTTTGCTGAGTTTTAGTCATATTACGTCTGCCTCAGACGAGTTAATTCAGTCTATGCGTAATTTGAGTAATAACTCAAACGCGTTGATAGGTAACATAGTTGTCTCTTTCACACCTAGGGACGTGGCAGTACTAGGTCCCGACTTGCAAAAACGCATCATAACCGTTTATTCACCAGAAGCGAGTAAGAGCTTGGCCTTTGCGAGTCGTTACCCAGCGGAAGTGCCTCCTGTAGCGGTGCCGTCTAACATTACGCTATCTGAAGCCGCAAAAGAATGTCTGAGGCTTGGGAGTAACAATTATATTTCACTAAATATAAATACTGCCGAAATTGATCCAGACTTAAATGTTCTAACGAATCAAGATGTTGTTTCCAATAAATATCTGGTTCCGATACCAAATGATTTAACAATTATTCAAATTAAAACGCACGACAAAACGATGCTGTGCGGTATTGATTTTGAACAAAGCCAAGGCGTTTTAATTTTAAATCAACAGCCTTCGTCGTTATTTCCTAACCACCAGATATTTGTAGTTAGCGCAATTAAACGAATTACAAATATTTTAAATTATAGTTTGGCTGTAGAACCTGTGCATGGAGATTTGTCACGTATATCGGCATATTATCGGTATACGCAATCTGCAAAAACTTTTGAACTGGCCGTCGCACGCGCTTGTGATTTTTTTGTATTTGAACAGGACTCGTTGTTACTCAGGGCCTCCGGTAATTTCTACAAACGCATTTACGAATTTGATACTGGAACAGTTGCGATTGATTATCCGCACGACAAATTAACGGTAGGCTCCGTGTACAAGACGGGCACTGTTTTGGGCAATGTAGTGGAAGTTATAACCCAAAACAGTTTGCACGCATCTGAATGGTATACGCAATTTCAATGGTCGCAAGGACTAGACATGTCATTCTTAGGACCATATAAAAACTTAGTAATGCCTCCTGGGTTTATTTCTGCTTACCGCCCGGTTGGTAGTCCTCATGTTCAGCTTAGTGTGACTGGAGATTCTTGGGAAAAAACCCATTACTGGGAACAATGTGCTTTAGGTGAAAGTGTGACAAATCAGTATTTAAAAGATTTGGATGAATTAGATAATATTGCGGAGGGTGAAACAAAGCAGGTTAATGGTATAGCTTTAATTTTTAAATACGTACTGAAGGAAAAAGCTTGGGTGTTAAAAACTAAGGGAATTGATTTTTGGTCTTTAGAATTAAAGAACAAATTTAGTCAATTTGTTACTAGAGAAAAACCTTTTGGTGCTGTATTATTGAGACAAGATGAAAATTTGGTAGAACCATACACAGACGAATTTGGTCTGCTCTTTGACCTTGTTCCTTGCAGTATGTACTTACCTTTAATTACATAATTTATGTCTACAGTGAATCAAGTTTTAGTTAGGGATCACGACGGATTGCCTAGGCTCGTACCAACTAGCCGGGAGGCGATCTTAACGCTTGGATCCAAGACTGATCCTGCTGCTATTCTACCTACGGATGAGGCGTCTTTAGTAAGCCTTTTAAAGTCCATTCTTGCTTCTCAGCAAGGAGTGGCTAAAGCTGCCACCGAGTACGCGGTTGTACCAACATTTGTAGATTCAGTTACTGGGACTGTGGCTATTGGAAATGTTAAAGGTGTATTGTTTGAATTCTCTTACGACTTTGAAGGGGAGATTAACGGTTTAGCTACTTTGGGTAGTAATGTTGCTTCTAGGTATTTTGAAGCTCCTGCTGGTGGTACTTTGGTCGGTATCACTTATAAAGTTACGGCAGGTACATTAACCATCTTTAAAATGATTTTAGACTAAGAAGGTTAATGCGCTATGCCCTTAACACTTACAAGGCAGGCAGTAGTTGAATTTAACAGCATTACAGATTCTGTTACGGCACTGCAACATACTTGGCCGCTTAAAGTCACTGCCACAGTTACACCAGCTGGATCTTTTCCCCCCGAAATCTTTGTTTACCATGCCGCCAATTTAAGAGGCAGTACAGACCAAGATGAATTTGTGGCAGTTGCTAGTGTTCAGCAGCTTGATGAGTTACCCACCTCCAGTCCATACGCTCCTGACATTATTTCCACAAATAATTTAGCCATTCCTTTTTATCGAAAAAACGAATTAGTGTTTCACTGCAGGTCAGCAGCAGAAGCCGAAGAACTCTGGGCCAACATTAAAGAAGACGTGGATGATTTAGTAACTAATTACTTAGCCACTACCTCTTTGTTAACTACTGAACAAGTTCAATACGAAGTCGAATGAGCCAATTGATCAAAACTGATACAGGTGGGTCATATGAGGCGTTGCGCTACGAGATCACAAAAGAAGCAACACCAAATAGTGACCGTTTGCTTGCTGGCGAAAACGATGGCTCACTGATGGCCGAGATCTGGCAGGAGCCAGGCACCACAGCGCGTAAACTCGTTATCACGGTACAAGACGTAAACGATGTTTTGCGTTTCAAAGATGACACAAATCAGTATGTGTCGTTTGAAGTCAAAGACGGGTTAATTACATATACAATTAATCTACCTAAGTGTACAATTCCCAAAACTGGCGGCTGGTTGACCATTAGTGAAACTAATTTACGCCCTCTGACGAAATTCGTAGTGCGTAGATCTGTGTGGTCTTTACAGGGTCGCGAAATACCACCATCTCACTATGCCTAAAAAATCCAAGCTGGATTCAAACCGCAAAAAGATTTTAACGCCGGAAGACATCGGATGGCACTTTAAAGAAATTTCGAGAAACGTACATACCATCGAAATTAACTTCGATGATAAGTATACAGAACAGAAGGTGCTCTTACAGAGCGATGTTCACTGGGATAACCCAAAGACAAACCGTAAGCTTTTACTAAAGCATTTAAACCAAGCTAAAGAGTTTAATGCTCCGATCATCGATGCTGGCGATTGGTTCTGCGCCATGCAAGGGAAATACGACCCAAGGTCGGTCAAGAACGATATTCGCCCGGAGCATAATAATGCCCAGTATCTAGACAGTTTAGTGGAAACTTCCGCTGCATTTCTTGAACCGTACAAGCATTTGCTCACTGTTCGAGGGCAAGGAAATCACGAGACATCTATCCTTAAAAGGCACGAAACCAATTTAACTGAGCGGCTTGTAGAGCGTCTTAAGTCTAATGGTTCTATTGCCAAGTTGGGTGGTTATTCTGGCTGGGTACGTTTTCTCCTACGTAGGACACATAATGGAGGCTCCCAAGAAAGCTTTAGGTTGTGGTATCACCATGGTTGGGGTGGTGGTGGTCCTGTAACGCGTGGTACTATTCAAACAGCTCGTATTGGTGCTTACGTGGATTCTGATATTACTTTAAGCGGGCATACCCATGACAGCTGGATCATGCCTTTGGAAAGGTTGAAGCTTAATAATAACAATAGGATTATTAAGTATCGTCAAGTGCATGTACGCACTCCTGGTTATAAGGAAGAGTACGATGACGGGTATGGTGGGTGGCACATCGAGCGCGGCGGTCCGCCTAAATCTTTAGGTGCGGCTTGGCTTACAATTAAGACACAACATCCCAATACAGGCTATCCGTTTGTCTTTGACGTTGTTGAAGCTAAATAAAAGCGGAGTTGCTTTTGTTCTCAAGGGATTTTGTATGCAACTCCAGAATCCCGTCCTGGTGCGCGTTCTGTAAGAGGCGTAACGAGAAATTTTTAATTAAATTGCGCTATAGCAGTTAAACCTTCTTGCCGCATTTGCGGTACTTCACCGTAAAACTGCTTTAGCAAATAGAGCATCGTAAAACTGTCAATTTCGCAAATTCCGTCCTTAATTAAAAGGTGCTTTGCATCTCTTATTAGTTCGATTTGTAAATCGTCTATATTTATAGCGTTTAAATTTCTTAAATCAATTTTAATTTTCTGCTCGCTTAGGTTGTGTGAGAAATAATCCACAACTTTGGTTGCTGGAATTTGATTAAAGATGTTCTCAATCGAAGCATTAACTGGCTGTGGCTCTTTCCAGTTAATCTGACAGGCTTGCGAGATAATGTAAGCGCCTTCCTTGGCTAAAGCGTTTCCGTTATTAACGCTATTAAACATTTTCACGGATTCGCCTTTGGTTGCCAAAAGATATTGAACAGACTTTTGGATAATATAAGGCATGCAAGGCAAGACGCTATTGAGATGTTGCTCGGTAATATTTTCAAACAAGCCTTGTCCAGTCTCGGTTAAAGCAATTAACGGGAGTTTGAGTTTATCCAACTGACTTACGTTAGCCCCTGTAACCAGCATAGGGAAGCCTCGCAAACCTTTGATGTCTGACCCGGCATTTTCACGGAAAATAAAAGACCAAGCTTCTTTTTGTCCGAGAGCTTTAAAGATATTCCGTAACACCATGGTGTCCGGGTTGTAAGCGTAGCTGATGGGCTTTATGGGGAAGTCCATAAAGCTACGAGTTAAGAACCCAACACATTGCCCGATAATCATGGCAAGTGAAACCGGGATTTGATTTTGAACTTCTAGAATAGGTAACGGAGTTAATTCTAGATTATAGCAATTCCAGAACTCAAATTCTGGATTGGGAATACGTACCTCAGCTTTAACACCATCGGCTGTAATCTTACCCCACGGCGTATAAAACCCGGTCTTCCTATTATTCCAACCCAACCCATCCAAGCCTTCAATACGCGGGAGGTTACTGGTTACTTTACGGAAGTAAGTAAGTAATTCCTTACTCAAATTACGCTCCATAATTGTTGGTAGAGAAGAACTCTGACTGGCTTCGGCTACCAATGCAAACTCAGCTCGGCGTACATTATCTTCCAATGTGGATACTGAATTAAATGAACTACCGTCTAAAACCACTGGATGTTTATTACCATCAAAATACAACGTGCCCGCATGACAGAGGCGACTGCTGTCGATGTATTGAACGGTTTTATTTATGTCCAAGGTAAAGTTTGCCAAATCAACGCGGGCACCATTCCCGCGTTCCACAAAGTAACCTTCTCCTTGTTGATAGAATTCAACGCCCTTAGGACCGGACGTAATATCGAGCATTTTAATTTGCTGCAGTTTTTGAATCTGCGCTGCCCACAGTAAATGTTCCCTATAATTAAGCTCGGTAACCAACTTGGCAATTTCCTCTGTGGGTAACTTTAAAGAATGCAGGATTAGTTCCACTTTGGGCGAAACGCCTTTATCCTCTTCTATTGCCTGCAATAAAATAGCGCGTGCAAAATCAAACCACGGAAGTTGTTGTTGATCGCCCAATGAAACAGGCGGCGTAACAGTCACACGCGTTTGATGTGCCAGTTCTGCTAGGGCAGGTAAATGCTGGGTACTAATTAACTCAGCATTTAATTCAACGCCTTTGGGCAGCCAACTGTTACCTGCGCCTTTAATGTCATGGAAAAACGTGACGTGAAAATCTTCCCGTTTAAATTTAGAGGCTATGGTGTTTTCCCTTAAGCAATCTGCAAAGGTAGGATGCAGTTTAACTGCATGGGTTTCTGGGTGCATATCCCAGAGGCCAGTAAATCCAAACTTATAATTACCCAATTTAATTATGACGCTCTTATCTGGCTGCTGATAAGGCAACACAGCAAACCCGGCTAACTCTGCTGGATTACCAAAGTAAGGAATAAATACAATAGGGTTTTGATTTGGTAATACTTCTCGCAGAACAATCTTCTCTTCCGGGTATGCCTGCTTGATGAGATTAAATAAATTTAATGCTTCATCCCTCTCTAGAATTAATGCAGCACCAGGTTGAACGGATACATTAATTCCTAGATTGTTTAACCAACCTGCAGTTTGAATAATACCTATTCTGGGGATACCCGATGGTGTGCGAATATAGTCTTTAATGAAATTAATGATTCTCCTGTTTAACAGAAGATTCATACTGGTGGCTCGTATACTTTCATACGAGCTAGTCTGGAATCTGGAAGGATAAGTTTGAATGGCAGATTTAACTGCCGACTCGTACCCGTTATTTATAAATGCTAGAAAATCAATTGCGCGGCCTACACGGAACGCACATAACTTGTTCTCGCAGAGCATGTAAGAATTATGAACATGCAATCTGCCAGAGCAGCCTGGGCATACCGTAATTAACCCATTATTAGTGGGTGTCACGGGATGTTTATGGAAATCCTGTAAAACCTCCACAACATTCAGATTATTTAAAACTAACTGCGCAGTACTCATTAGGACGGTTAATGTAACCGCTTATTATGCCATAGGCCAGCCCTGAAATAAACCTTCAATTTGCGTTATATATAATTGTATGAGCCTATAAGGTTTGTACAAAAATTTAGCCGAAAGGCATTGAAGACAAACCCTGAGGGTTCGTCATGGGGGTCGTACAGGTTCGAAACTGTGCGGCCCCCATCTTCACTTACGAAGATACAATGCTAATTAAGTTCCTTGGGCGTGTCACTCGACGCTCATTGTAATGCCCTTAGAAAAGGCAAAGAGTGAGTTCAATTATGAAAAAAGCTATTTGGTACGGGTCCGTTCCCCCGAGCGCCACGCAGGTGGCGGAGATCGCCAGCATGGGTTTCGATATCATTGAGTGCCCAGCATTCAATGATATCGATCTGAATTTCACCAGCCTTGGCGAGGCTGGTGAAATCTCACGCCGCCTCCTGCGCACCGCGCAAGAGGCGGAGGCAGCAGCGGTATACGGGGAATTCCCCGTCCCCCTGCTGGCCGTGCTCTGGGCTATGGCCCAGAGCACCATGTCCGCATATGGAGATATGTGGCCAAATCCAATCCCACTGTTCTCCCCCGATGGGGAGAAGTGGCTGGAGGTGGGCGCGCTTTAATAACCCCACCCCCGGTACCCTGAGAAAGGGAGCGACCCGGGCAAACAAAATCGCTAAAGGGAATATGGCGTAAAGCTGTATTCCCTTTTTTTTATCTGGAATATCCCTAATGAAATAAACTCTCAATTTGAGGTATATATAATTGTGAAGATCGAAATCGATCTCTCCGAGATTGGGAAGCCAAAGCTCTATGAGTTTTGGCAGAACAACTCGGGGGGAGTTTTTGACAACACATGGCCCCTCGGTGCCAACTGTCTCATTGAGGCAGATGATGCTGAGGACGCAAACCGCCGCGCAGAAGCCATTGGAATTTATTTCGATGGCATTTACACAGGGAAGGATTGCGAGTGCTGCGGTGACCGTTGGCGGAAGGCTTGGGAGGGTGATTACATCCAAGAATTGCCTGAGACGAAAGGCCGTTCGTGGGTGGATTACACTCCTGAGGGCTTCGCCAAAGATCCCAAGCAGTTGCCAAGCTATGTCGTCCTGTACAAGGACGGCAGAGTGATGGCACTGCGGTAGCATCGGCTGGGTGTTGTCTACTGCCATCT
>Ga0255211_1000107_pt1 | contig 30094 bp, 25 predicted proteins | sample Miss_Yuk_RepB_8d_FD_183036 | JGI IMG/M metagenome (GOLD analysis project Ga0255211, IMG submission 183036) | Freshwater microbial communities from Mississippi River, Louisiana, United States - Miss_Yuk_RepB_8d | ecosystem: Environmental > Aquatic > Freshwater > River | place: USA: Louisiana...
ACGCGTTGCATGGCAGCCAGCCCTGCGGCAAGTGCGCCAGGTCTGCCGGCTCGTCGATGTCTGGCACGGCCGGCAGTTCCGTCCAGGGCAAACCGATCTTTCGAGCCCTGGCACGGGTGTCCTGCATGACCTGGGGCGTACTCCAGGTCATGTCCAGGAACAGCTCTGGTACGGGGCGCGTCAGGCCGACGAGTGCGTAACCCCCATCGAGTGCAGGCACGAACACGGCAGGAGCCAGATCGAGCGCCTGTTCGGCCTGCGCCAAGATGCGGGCATCGAGCGCCGGGGCGTCGGTACCGATCAACAAGGCACGGCGGTGTACGGACAGCACCCGGCTCAAGGCCCGGTACATGCGCTGGCCCAGATCGCCTTCGCCCTGCAGCGTGAGATGCAAACGGTCACCCGACACGTCGCAGGCACGACCGAACGCCGGGTGCTGGTCGTTGGGCGAAACGCACAACTCGAGGTGCTCGACGGGCAGGGCCCGCGCCTGCTGCAGGGTGTGTTCCAGCAAACGCTCAGCCAGATTGGCAGCGCCCTCAGGGCCCAGTGCAGGGATCAGGCGGGTTTTGGCCAACCCGGCCACAGGGGCCTTGGCAAAGACGATCAGGGCGGTGGTCATCGGTAAGCCTCTGCCAGTCGCTCGGGGGATTCGCCGCGCCAATAGCGCCAGCGCAGGCGCCACATCAGAAGGATGGTCGTCCACACGCCGCGGCTTTCCCAACGCCGGCCAGAGGTGGCCACCTGGGCACGCAGGCAGGCCGGTCGCGCCCATTGGCGTAGCCGCTTGGAGAGTTCGATATCCTCCATCAGTGGCTGCTCGGGGAAACCGCCGATGCGTTCGAAGGTGTCGCGCCGCACGAACAGGGCCTGGTCGCCGGTGGCGATCCCGCTCAGACGAGAGCGGGCATTCATGAGCGCCGCGACGACGCGCAACATCCAGGCGGAGCCGACGATCCGGACGTCAAAGCGCCCCCACACCGCACCGGCTGCGATAGCGTCCAGCACAAGCCGGTCGGCCTGTGGCGGCAGTTGGGTGTCGGCATGCAGAAACAGCAACACCTCGCCCCGTGCCTTCGCCGCCCCCGCATTCATTTGCCTCGCCCGGCCACGCGGCGCGGTGAGTACGACCGAGGCATGCGCCTGGGCCTGATGGAAGGTGTCATCGTGGCTACCGCCGTCCACCACGATCACCTCGGCGCCCTGTTGCCTCAGGTGAGCCAAGGCACGCAGGGTGGTTTCAATGCCAGCGGCCTCGTTCAGTACCGGGACAATGATCGACAAGGCGACTGCGCTCATGGCGTTCCCTTGGCGTCATTGAGGCGCCAGTCATAGTCCAGGTAGGTGATCAACACCTGGGTGGAGCGGATGCGGGCGCGGTCGGCTTCGACGTCAGCCAGAGCGTCGGCGAAGCGAGCCGCCAACCCATGCAAGGAATAGATGCCTTGGTGGCCCAGCCGGAAGTCCTCGGCATACCAGTCGAAGATGCGTGACAGTTCTAGCTGTTCAGTCTTCGGGTTCCAGCGGTTGCGTTCCCGGTCAGCCATGAAGCGCTGCATTTGCGCATCCAGCTGCTGGTCAATCAGCTCGGGAACGTAAGCTTCCTCGCGCAGCATGGGGCAGCCGATGGAGGCACAGTTCACCGCAAAGTGGATGCGTGGATCGTTGTACACGCCGCGCTTGCGAAGCATGCCGTGTTCGATATCGTCGAGCGAGACCGTCTCACCCAACAGCGCAATCCAGCGCAACTTCCAGGGGGTGGACAGCCAGTTGCCCAGGTCCTTGATGGATGCGAGACGCGGGTAGCGCGTCAGGATCAACTCGACGGTGAAGGCGTTGTAGGCGTTGATCAAGAACGCCATTTGCTGCGCCCGGGTGAATGCCTCGAAATTCACCCGAGGCACCGCCGAGAGTTGACGTAGGTAGTCCTGCAACGCGCCCCTTTGCGCCAGGAACCCGGCGTAACGTACCTGGGAGGCGCGGCCGCCACGTTGCACCACCACGAGCGATTTGACCAAGCGGTTCCAGGCTGCGTGGGTGTGGTCGAAAGTCTGCGCCAGCACCAGGGGGGCGAACGCGGTGACGCCGAGCACTGACATGCATTGACGCCGTGTGAGCCTCATGCGCGCTCCCAAGCGTGAAACCTTTCCAACCAGCCCAAGACCCTCTGCGGCGCGTGTGCACGTTTCCACTCGCCGGCTGCGTACTTGTTGGCTTCAGAGAGCGTGGGGTAGGTGTGGATGGTGCCCAGGATCTTGTTCAGGCCCAAGCCGTGCTTCATGGCCAGCACGTACTCAGCCAGAAGATCGCCCGCGTGTTCCCCGACGATGGTCACGCCCAAAATCTTGTCTTTGCCAGGCACCGTCAGAACCTTGACGAAACCGTGTGCGGTGCCGTCGGCAATGGCACGATCCAGGTCGTCGATGCCGTATTTCGTGACCTCGAAGGCAATGCCTTTGTCCTGTGCTTCGGTTTCCGACAGGCCCACGCGGGCCACTTCCGGATCGGTGAAGGTGGCCCACGGGATGACCGAGTAGTCGGCCTTGAAGCGTTTGAAGCGTCCAAACAGGGCGTTAACCGCCGCATACCAGGCCTGGTGTGCAGCCGTGTGGGTGAACTGGAACGGACCCGCCACATCGCCCACCGCGTAGATGTTGGGGTAGAGCGTTTGCAGGTAGTCGTTGGTCTCGATGGTCTTGCGCGGCGTGAGCGAAATTCCCAGTTCTTCCAGTCCATAACCGCTGACGCGCGGGCTGCGGCCTACGGCACAGAGCAGTTCATCGAAAGGCACGGCAAGTTCCTCGCCACCGTGCTGGACGATCAGGCGCTTTTCACCATTGGCCATCTCCACACGCACCGCCTGGTGCCCGGTCAGGATGTTCACCCCGTCGGCGCGCAGCGAAGCTGCAACGAACTCGCTGACTTCAGGGTCTTCGCGCACCATGATGCGCGGCGCCATCTCCACCTGTGTCACCTCGCTACCCAGGCGCGCGAAGCTCTGTGCCAGTTCGCTGCCGATGGGGCCGCCGCCCAGCACGACCAGCCGGCGGGGCAGTTCAGTCAGGTTCCATACCGTGTCGCTGGTCAGAAAGCCTGCCTCTTTCAAACCAGGAATGGGCGGAACGAAAGGGCTGGCCCCGGCGGCAATGACGATGTTGCGGGTACTCAGGGTCTGGGTGCCTCCATCGGCCAGCGTCATCTCGACGGTCCAGGGCGAAGTGATGCGCGCATGTCCTTGCAGCACCTGCACCCCCAGCCCCGTGTACCGCTCCACCGAATCGTGCGGCTCGACCTCACGAATCACGCTGTGTACCCGCTGCATCACAGCGGCAAAATCCACCGTACCCTGGGCGTCCCGCAGCCCAAAGGTCTGCGCCTTTCGCAGTTGCTTGATCGCCTTGGCCGAGCGAATGAGGGCCTTGCTCGGCACGCAGCCGTAGTTCAGGCAGTCGCCGCCCATCTTGTGGCCTTCAATCAGCGTCACCTTGGCCTTCACGGCAGCGGCGATGTAGGCCGACACCAGGCCGCCCGCGCCTGCCCCGATGACCACCAGGTTGCGGTCAAAACGCTTGGGACGTTCCCAGCGCGCATACAGCTTGCGCCTTTGCAGCGCGCCCACCACGAACTTCGCCAGCAGCGGAAACACCCCCAGAAGTGCCAGGCTCCCCAGCAGGCCGGGAGACAGCACGTCACTCGTCGATTCGATCGCCGCCAGCTGGGTACCCGCGTTGACGTAGACCGCCGTGCCCGCCAGCATCCCAACCTGACTGACGATGTAGAACTTGCGTGCCCCCAGCGTGGTCAGGCCCATCAGCAGGTTGATCAGCCAGAACGGAAACACGGGCACCAGCCGCAGCGTCAGGAGATAGAACGTGCCATCTTTGGCCAGCCCGTCGTTGATGGGCCGCAGCAGCTTGCCGAAGCGCTGCTGGAAGAAGTCGCGCAGCAAGTAACGCGATACCCAGAAAGCCAGCAGCGCACCCACGCTGGAGGCGAACGACACCAGCAGAAGACCCAGCGCCCAGCCGAACATAGCACCCGCAGCCAGGGTGAGGATGGATGCGCCCGGAAATGACAGCGCGGCAGCCAGCACATACACCCCAAAAAAGGCAAGGGCCGTCTGCAGCGGATGATTCGTGTAGAAGCTGGCCAGCGTATCTCGGCTGGCCTTGAGCTGCTCCAGGGTCAGCCACTGGCCCAGGTCCCAGTGCAGGTAGGCCATCCACAGGACCAGACCACCCAGCAACAGCAAGAGCCACCGGACCCAAAGTCGGGGCGCACCCATCATGACTCTCCGGCGGCACACGCGAGCTTCTGGCCGCTGGGTTCAGTTTCCAGGGCGCCACCGCAACTGCTGCCTTGTCCAGCCGTGCAACCGTAGCAGTGGTCCGCCACGCGGATCGGGGTGCCGGTCACATTGGCACCAAGGAGGTCGCGCAGGTGCGGCCTTGATGCGGTCCCCAGCGTAGCCGGTATGCCCAGCATCTGGTTGAAGTCGCAGTCGTAGAGGTAACCCTGCCAATCCACACTAAGAAGGGTTCGGCACATCACCGTCTGAAGATTTTCAGAGCGATAGGATTCCTTGAGCAGGCGCATGTAGCCCTCAAAGCTACCCTTGCTGACGAGGGTGCTGCCAAAACGCTGCACCGGCATGTTGGTGATGGCAAACAACTGATTGAAGCGGATGCCGAAGTGCTGCCACAGCTCCCGCTTGTAGTCGGCCTCGAGGGGACCTTGTGCGGGTGGCAGCACGGGACCCTGTGGGTTGTAGACGAGGTTGAGCGTCAAGCCAGAACCGGGTTGTCCATAGCCCAGTTCATTGAGCAATTGCAGGCCCGCGATGCTGCGCTCGAACACCCCATCTCCGCGCTGGCGATCCACGTTCGAAGGCGAATAGCAAGGTAGAGAAGCCGTTACTTCGACGCCCTGTTCGGCCAGGAACTCGGCCAGCCCTTCCTGCCCAGGCTCCGAGAGGATGGTCAGGTTGCAGCGATCGATCACCCGCGCCCCCATTTGGCGCGCCTGTTGCACGAGCGCGCGAAAGTTTTCATTCAGCTCGGGCGCCCCGCCGGTTAAATCCACCGTCTTGATGTGGCGTGTCTGCAGAACGGCCAGCACCAACTTGACCGTGTCTTCGTCCATCATTTCGGTGCGATGGGGCCCTGCGTTCACATGGCAGTGCAGACAGGTCTGGTTGCACTTGTAGCCCAGGTTGATCTGCAGCGTTTCCAAAACCTTGCGCTGCAACGCAGGAAAGTCAGTCTTGACGAGAAGAGGTAGGGTGGGTCGCATGCTGCTCAATCAAAGGATTAGTGTCCTAGGCTATTCGTCGGGCCGGACTGAAAAGTTACAAACTCGACTCCCGGGTCCTAACCGTGCTGCCGATTACACGGTTTGTCTGCAGGCACGAAATGGAGGTCTGCAAACCCTGACTGCGCGGCAGACTGGGTGTTATCGGTATCAGCGGTGATCGCCAATTGAATGGGCTGCGCTCCAGCCCCAAAGAGCCGGGTCACGTCACGGCGCACGTCAACCCGCTCCCAGACCCATCGCCCGGCATCCTGATCGCCGCTGCGCAAGACAACCATCTGAGCACGATCTGTGTAAGCGTTGGGGCGGGTGGTGCCGACGGGTTGTCGGTTGTCCCAGACGTAATTGATCGCAGCATCGGGGACGTCCTGCCCCCACATGGCCCGCGCCACCGCCAGTTGGGCACGCAACGCAAGGCCAATGGAGGAGGCAGGCAACCGAAAGCTCACATAAACCCTTCCTGCGTAATCGTCACCCTCCTTACGCGTCATGTCGGCCTGAGCCAATGAGGCGCCTACGCGCCAACGCCAGCACAAGACGGGGGTGGCATCGAGGTCAACGCTGATGGGGCGGGCCAGCAGCGACATGCTGGACTGGGAAATGACCTCGACCGAGTGGACACCCTCCCACTGGGTCAATCTGAAGCTGTTAGGACGTTGGCCGGACTTCAGCCGAACCTCCTGCCAGGGAACCAGACCAAGATCGAATCGCCCCACCCACTGAACCCATACCGGATCCGTAAGCGGCACAGCGCCAACGCTCGCACACACCGGTGCGGCCAATGCGATCAAGGCCGAAAACACGACCGGAAGGACAAGATGAGAGTGCAGCGGCTTAAGGGTGGCAAGCGGAAATCGTATGTCCGCCCCCAAGCCGGGCCGCTTGCGATCGAGTGGTACCAGGAGGATGTCCATGTCCTCCATAATTCGCACTGGACAAGGCAAAGGTTACATAACGGTGATCAGAAGCCGATCAGCAAAAAGATACCGCCCGTACTGGATGGGTGTAACCAAACCATCATCTCCGACGAATTGAAGAACGACGCGCAACACAGTGACTTCGAGTCCGGCCTGAAGCCGCTGTGGTTGCGCGCCCAATCAGGAGATGAGTTGTCGTACCAAAAAGCTCTTCGGTTGATTGCGGGGCGACTGCGTTCCTACTTTCGTCGCCATCTGATGAACCTGCCGGACGACGTAGAGGACCTCGTGCAGGAGACTTTGCTAGCGCTGCATTTGCACCGTGGCAGTTATGACCCGACACAGCCCGTGTCAGCTTGGGTGCTGGGCATTTCCCGCCACAAATTGATGGACCTTTACCGCCGACGTGGACGGCGTGAAGCCCTGCATGAGCCGATCGACGGGTTGGAAGAACACCTGGCAGCCGAGGATCCAGGCGAAACTCTGGCTAACGTTGATCTGCACAGCCTCCTCCAAGAGTTGCCAAAGGCCCAACGCATTGCAATTGAGATGACCAAACTTGAAGGCTTGAGTGTTGCCCAGGCGTCAACACGGACAGGTGTCTCGGAATCGGCGATCAAAGTCCAGGTTCATCGGGGCCTCAAGCGTCTGGCGGCCCTCGTCCGCAAGGAGCCCACGTGAAAACCGACACTCTGATTGAAATGCTCGCAAGGCAGGCTGGCCCGGCGCCAGACTTTCCTGTGAGACGCCGATTGGCGGCAGCTGCTGCCCTGGGGTTTCTGGCCAGCAGCGTCCTTGCCCTGGTTCTGATCGGCCCTTTGCCTGCGGCGGCTTTTTACACGGCAGCTCCGTGGATCAAGTTTGTCTACGCGGTGCTGCTACTGGCTGGCGCGAGCGCCTTGGCCGCGAGACTGTCCCGCCCCGTTTCTTCGACGATCACGGCTCGTGCGGCGGTCGTTGGTGTTTTCCTACTGATGCTGCTCGCTGGCGCTGTGACTTTGATCGCAACCCCGGAGGGCGAACGATGGTCCGCTTTGTTGGGGCAGACGTGGTGGATCTGTCCTTGGATGCTGATGATGCTCTCGTTACCCGCGCTGTCTGCAATTCTTTGGGCTATGCGCAGCCTCGCGCCGACTCGGCTGAGGCAAGCAGGTTTTGCGGCTGGATTGGTCGCTGGCGTAGTGGGTGCGATGGGGTATTCATTGGCCTGCCCCGAGACGTCTGTTGCCTTCGTGGCAGTTTGGTACTCGCTCGGAATCGCACTGACTGGATGGGTCGGGCAGTGGCTAGGGCCTAAGGTGATGCGCTGGTAACCGTTGTCAAGAGATTGGCACAACAGGACTTCCGGCAAATCGAATGAGACTCTTCGCAACAGTGGGTTGCTAAGCTAAGCCAGGTGCGTTTGAACCTCGCTAGGTGCGTTTGAACCTAGTAATGCGCTCTTGCGAAGCAGATGAATCCCAGAATTGCCATTTCGATTTCAGCCACGCTATTCGTTTCAATCTTAGCGGCCGGCAACTATTACTACAGGGTCCACCTGAAGCCGGAGCCTCCTGTCTACAAGAGCCTGTGCGAACGGCAAATTGCTGAGGTGGATGCGGCAATTACCTCGCAGTACGGAAAAGGGGCGCTACGGGTATTAGACCTGCGTCCCGACGCGAAGGTCACGGAAAAGGAAATCAACCAAGCAAGGTCCATTCGACGTCTTGCGGTTCAACTTTTGAACGACAAGCAAGAAAATTTATGCAGAGAAACGATCCAAGCCGCTCGCGCAATCATGAAGATGTGACTCTTCTGAGAGTCTCAAAACGCTAATCAGTACGGCACCAAGACCCCAATTTTTCGCCAACCCCCTCGCGCCGTACCGCGGACAAAAAGTCAGGAGGTTCTGAGACGAAACGGGGTTTGAGACGGATTTCGGGGGTGGGTTACCGTAGGGTCAGTCAGGAGCCCATAACGCAAAGCCCCGCGTGGTGCGGGGCTCTGAGCGCCTGACAACCCGACTGATAGAGTTAGCAGGTCTTGTTCTGGCGGAGTAGGAGGGATTCGAACCCTCGGTACAGGAGAACCTGTACGCCGGATTTCGAATCCGGTGCATTCGACCACTCTGCCACCACTCCGCAGCGTCGAAGTGTCAGATTCTAGCAGACGTCCTCAGGGTTTTCGGGGCGCCATGACGGCCGCGTTGCGCGGAGCCATGGTCATGAACACGGTGGGCGCGCCGAGGATGGGCTCGGCCATCTCGATGGTCAAAGTGCGTTCCTGGCGGATCAGCACCAGCAGGCTTTGGCGGCCACGCACGGCCGTGACCACAGCCCAGCCCTGGGCTGGCAGGTTGTCCATGAAAAAACGGTACGCGGCATCGGCATCACGCCCCACATCGAGCACGGCACGCCCGACCCAGGCGTCCCCAGCCCCGATGATCAGGGACTGATCTGCACGGATGAAACTGCCGGCCGGCAAAGGCAAGCCTCCCAGCCACTGCCCCGGTGCGGCAAGCTGCGTCTTGTCGCCGGAAGAAGGGGCTGTCGTGGCAAGCGGCGTGCTGCCGCACCCCACAAGCAAAGCCGGAAACAAGACCGTGGATATCAGTGCGCGCATGCCTTCCTCCTGATGCGGGGGTTCAGACCTGAAGCGTATTCACGCCACCCATGTAGGGGCGCAGCACTTCAGGCACGGTCACCGAACCATCGGCGTTCTGGTAATTTTCGAGCACAGCCACCAGCGCCCGACCCACAGCGAGGCCCGAGCCGTTGAGGGTATGCACCAACTCATTCTTGCCTTGGGCATTCTTGAAACGGGCCTGCAGGCGGCGGGCCTGGAAAGCTTCACAGTTGGACACCGAGCTGATTTCACGGTAGACGCCCTGGGCCGGGACCCAGACTTCAAGGTCGTAAGTCTTGCTGGCGCCAAAGCCCATGTCACCCGTACACAGGCTCATCACCCGATAGGGCAGACCCAGTTTTTGCAGGATGGCCTCGGCGTGGCCGGTCATCTCTTCCAGCGCCTGGTAACTCTTTTCGGGGTGAACGATCTGCACCATCTCGACCTTGTCGAACTGGTGCTGGCGGATCATGCCGCGCGTGTCGCGGCCGGCGCTGCCGGCTTCCGAACGGAAGCAGGGCGTGTGGGCCGTGAGTTTGATCGGCAGATCGGCTTCGACCAGAATCTCGTCGCGCACGACATTGGTCAGCGTGACCTCGGAGGTCGGAATCAGGTAGAGCGCCTGACTGTCCTCTCCGCCTTCTTGCCCGCCCTTGTTGGCGGCAAACAGGTCGGCTTCGAACTTGGGCAGCTGGCCGGTGCCGCGCAGCGTGTCGGCATTCACGATATAGGGCGTGTAGCACTCGGTATAGCCGTGCTCGCGCGTTTGCGTGTCCAGCATGAACTGCGCGAGCGCACGGTGCAGCTGGGCGATCGGGCCGCGCATGAAGGTGAAACGCGAGCCCGACAGCTTGATGCCCGTATCAAAGTCCAGCCCCAGTTTCTCGCCGATCTCGACATGGTCCTTGACCGCAAAGTCAAACGCTTTGGGCGTGCCCCAGCTGCGCACCACCACATTGCCTTCTTCGCCAGCACCCACCGGCACGCTCTCGTGCGGCAGGTTGGGCACGGCCAACAGCAGGGCCTGGAGCTCAGACTGGATCACGTCCAGGCGGGCAGCAGAGTTGTCGAGTTCGGTCTTGATCGCACCCACCTGCGCCATGACTGCCTCGGCCTCGGCATGCTGACCCTTGCCTTTGAGCACACCGATCTGTTTGGACAGGCTGTTGCGCTGGGCCTGCAGCTCTTCGGTGCGGGTCTGCAGGGTTTTGCGTTCGGCCTCGAAGGCGCGGAAAGCATCCACATCCAGGAAGGCCTGCGGGTTCTTGCGGGTCTGCAGACGCGCGATCACGGCGTCCAGGTCTTTGCGGAGGAGAAGGATATCGAGCATGGAGGGAGATTGTAGAGATCAGGCCTGATCGGCCTTGAGGCCTTTGGGCAGGGGAAATTTCATGGTTTCCTGCACACCAGAAAGGCTGCGCACCGACATGGCCCCCAGCTCGCGCAGGCGCGCAATCACGGCCTGCACCAGCACATCGGGCGCCGATGCCCCGGCAGTCAGGCCCACGCGGGACTGGCCCTTGAACCAAGCGGCATCCAGGTCGGCCGCCGAATCCACCATGTACGCTGGCGTGCCCATGCGTTCGGCCAGCTCGCGCAGGCGGTTGCTGTTGGAGCTGGTGGGGCTGCCCACCACGATCACCACATCCACCTGCGGACTGAGCAGCTTGACCGCATCCTGCCGGTTCTGGGTGGCGTAGCAGATGTCCTGCTGCTTGGGTTCGCGCACTTTCGGAAAGCGGGCCTTCACCGCGGCCAGGATTTCCGCAGCGTCGTCCACGCTCAGCGTGGTCTGCGTGACCACCGCCAGTTTGTCGGTCTGCAGGGGCTGCACGCGCGCCACATCTGCAGCGTCTTCGACCAGATGAATGCCGCTGTCGAGCTGACCCATGGTGCCCTCGACCTCAGGATGCCCCTTGTGGCCGATCATGATGAACTCGTAACCTTCCTTGTGCAGCTTGGCCACTTCCACATGGACCTTGGTCACCAGCGGGCAAGTGGCGTCGAAGATGCGAAAACCACGCTGTTCAGCCTCTTGCTGCACGGCCCGGCTCACACCATGCGCACTGAAAATCAGCGTCGCGCCGGGCGGCACTTCGGCCAGGTCTTCGATGAAGATCGCGCCCTTGTCCTTGAGGTCGTTGACCACATAAGTGTTGTGCACGATTTCGTGGCGCACATAGATGGGCCGTCCGAACTTGGCCAGTGCGTGCTCGACGATGTCGATGGCGCGGTCGACGCCGGCGCAAAAGCCACGCGGTTCGGCCAGCAGGATGTCACTGGGCATCAGAGCACCCCGATCACATGCACTTCAAACGTCACCGGCTGGCCCGCCAGCGGGTGGTTGAAGTCGAACAGCACCGCGCCATCTTCGGCCACCTGCAGCACCGTGCCGGCAAAACTGCCCTGACCGTTGGGGTTGGGAAACTGCACCACATCGCCAAAGGTGTAGCGCTCCATCGGGTCGCCCAGCTCGTTGAGCAGCTTGCGCGCCACCCACTGCTGCATGTCGGGGTTACGCTCGCCAAAGGCCTCGCCCGCCGGAATTTCGATGGTGGTACGGGTCCCCTCCTCCAGCCCCAGCAGGCGCTGCTCCATGGCTGGCGTGAGTTCGCCCGAGCCCAGCGACAGCGTGGCCGGCTTGTCGGAAAAGGTGTTGATGATGTCGCCCTGCGGACCGGCCAGGCGGTAGTGCAGGGTCAAAAAAGAGCCGGGCTCGACGGTGGGCATAGGGTTTTCCGGGTTGCCGCCGCCAAAGGGGCGGGCGCATAACAAAGCCTCTATTGTAAAAACCCCGCCAAAGACCCTGAAAAAAACGATTGGGGCAGAGCGGGACGTTCCAGGGAGGAACCGACGATGGACATCCGGGACTTGCCGGCGCAAGCGCGCCCACGCGAAAAACTGCTCGACCGCGGCCCGCAGGCGCTCAGCGATGTGGAGCTGCTGGCCATCCTGCTGCGCACCGGCATGGCGGGCAAAAACGTGTTTGCGCTGGCCGAAGAACTGCTCGCCCCGGGCGGTGTGGCCGGCCTGTTGCACGCCAGCCGTCAGCAACTGCAGGCCTTCAAGGGCCTCGGGCCTGCCAAACAGGCCGAACTGCTGGCGGTGGCTGAACTGGCGCGTCGCTCGATTGGCCAGCAGCTGCGCGAACGCGAGGCCTTCCACTCACCCGGCGCGGTCAAGCAATACCTGCAGCTGCACCTGGCCCACAAGGCGCACGAAGTCTTTGCGGTGCTGTTTCTGGACAGTCAGAACCGAATGCTCGCACTCGAAGAACTGTTTCGCGGCACCCTCACCCAGACCAGCGTCTACCCGCGCGAAGTCGTGCTGCGCGCCCTGCACCACGCCAGCAGCGCAGTCGTGCTGGCGCACAACCACCCCAGTGGCTCGGTGCAGCCCAGCCGGGCCGACGAAGCCCTGACGCAGAACCTCAAAGCCTCGCTCGCGCTGGTGGATGTGCGCGTGCTCGACCACATCATCGTGGGACACGGGCAGACCCTGTCGATGGCCGAACAGGGGCTTCTGTAGGGGCGAGCCCCTGCTCGTGAACACCCATTCGGCCGCAGAGGCGGCCTCCTACAAATGACTTCTTGCGGGCGTGAGCAGCACCACCAGCGCGCCGGCCCCACCCTCGGCTGGCTTGGCCTGCACAAAGGCCATGACCTGGTTTTTCTGCACCAACCAGCTGTGCACCTTGTTCTTGAGCACAGGCGTCTTGCCCGGTGAGCCCAGCCCTTTGCCGTGCACCACCCGAATGCAGCGTACCCCCTGACGGTGGGCTTCGCGGATGAATTCGGCCAGCGCCAGCCGGGCCTCGTCGCTGCGCAGGCCGTGTAGATCAATTTCGCGCTGGATGGCCCAGTCGCCCTTGCGCAGCTTGCGCGTCACGTCCGGCCCAATACCCGGACGGCGAAAACTCAGCGACTCGTCGGTATCCAGCAGGGTCGTCACGTCAAATCCGTCGGACAGCGAGTCACGCAGCGCCGCTGCCTCGTCCTGATGGAATTGCCGGGCCACAGGCTCGGCCGGCACTTTGGGCAGGCGGGCGTGTTTTCGGTCTGGCAGGGCCTGGACCGGCCCTACCGCGCGGGCGAACAGGTTGCTTTCGGCTTCGCGTTTTTTTTCCTCGGCCACACGCGCAGCCGCCTCGGCCTGGGCACGCTCGTGCGCGGCCTTGAGTTCTTTCTGGACTTTTTTCAGATCCTGAAGGGAGTTGAGCTTCATGCACCTGCCCGGTTGCGCATCCAGTCCGCAGTCTGGAAAAAGCTCTGGTTCAGGCGTTCGTGCAGCACCGGGTCCACGCCGGTCTCGTGCATGGCCTGGTCCATGCAGGCCAGCCACTGATCGCGCTCGGCAATGCCGATCGAAAACGGCATGTGCCGCATGCGCAGGCGCGGGTGCCCGAAACGGTCCTGGTAATGCTGTGGACCCCCCAACCAGCCGCACAAAAACCAGAACAGCTTGTCACGGGCCTCGCTGAGGGTGCTGCCATGGCTGGCGCGCAACGCGCTGTAGGCGGGCTCCAGGTCCATGAGGTCATAAAAACGGTCCACCAGGGCACGCACCCGGTCCTCGCCGCCAATCCATTCAAAAGGCGTGTCGTAAGGCGGTTTGTCTTCGATATGCATGGCGTGATTTTCCACCCTGTTCACTCACTCGCCTGGCGCAGGGTCTGCACCACCGGTTGACGCAGCACACCTGCCAGGCTCAGACTGCCCGCCACCCAGGCCAGTACCGCGCCCACCGCACCACCGGCCAGCGGCGCCCACCACAGCGGTGTCCAGGTGAATTCAAAGGCAAACCTGGCCAGCGCCCAGCCTACCGCCAGCGCCATGCCACTGGCCATGAAGCCCGCCAGAAAGCCCACACCCAGCAACTCGGCGCGCTGCACCTGCGCCAGCAGCACGCGCCCGGCCCCCAGCGCCCTCATGATGGCGTATTCGCGCTCGCGTGCCTGCCGCCCCGCGCCGATGGCCGCCAGCAGCACCATCACGCCTGCCGCCAAGGTAAAGCCAAACAGGAACTCGACCGCCTGGATCACCTGGTCGAGCACCCGCTGAACCTGCGCCAGCGAGGCGCGCATGTCCACGCTGGTCACGTTCGGGAACTTTTGCACCAGCACGCGCTCGAACTGACGGTCACCTTCGGGGGTGCGAAACGCGGCCAGCCAGGTGGTCGGCAACTCAGGCATCTCGCGCAAGGGAAACAGCACAAAGAAATTGGCGCGCATGGAGGCCCAATCCACTTTGCGCAACGAGGTGATGCGGGCCTCGTGCACGACACCCCCCATGTCAAAGCGCAGCCGGTCGCCCAGCTTCAGTCCCAAAGTGTCGGCAATGCCCTGCTCCACACTCACCCCCCCCTGCTCGCCTGCCACCCAGCGACCGGCCAGCAGCGGATTGTGGGCCGGCAGCTGGTCGGTGTAGGAGAGGTTGAATTCCCGATCCACCAGCCGGCGCGCGCGCTCAGCTTCGTAGTCCGAGGGACGGACTTCACGGTCGTTGATCCCGACCAGACGGCCTCTGACCATGGGGTACCAGTCTGGCGAGCGCACACCGGCCATCTGCAAATGCGACAGGAAAGCCTGCGCCTGGTCGGGCTGTACATTGATGACAAAACGGTCGGGCGCATCCTTGGGCGTGGCCTGACGCCAACTGGCCACCAGATCGGTGCGCAGCAGCACCAGCAGCGCCAGCGCCAGCAAACCCACCGACAGACTGCTGACCTGCACCACCGCAAACCAGGGCCGCGCTGTCACTTGCCGCGTCGCCAGCCGCAGCCAGCGCGGCGCCTGCTCGCCGGGCAGCATCCGGCGCAAGGCCCAAAGCGCCAGCGCGGCCAGTCCAGCAAACAGCAGCAGCGCCAGCGCAAAGCCCCCGACCGTGATCAGGCCCAGCTTGAGGTCGCGGCTGACCATCAGCAAGGTCAGAGCAAAACCCGCCAGGCCCATGGCCAGCACCAGGCTGGAGCGCAGCTGCAACGCCCCCAGATCGCGCCGAAGCACACGCAGCGCGGGCACGCGCGCCAGTTGCAGCACAGGCGGCAGGCCAAACGCCACCAGCAAGGTCAGGCCCATGGCCAGGCCCAGCAAGGCCGGCTGCACCCCCGCCGCGGGCAACTGCGTTTCCACCAGACCCTGCAGCAGGCTCACAAAGCCCAGATGCACCGCATATCCTGCAAGCACCCCGCAGGCGCTGGCCAGCAGGCCAGCGCCCAGAAACTCGGTGGCATACGACAAGGTGAGCGTGCGTTGGCTCTGCCCCAGCACGCGCAACAGCGCGCAGGCGTCGAGCTGCCGCTCGGCAAAGCTGCGAGCGGCCAGCGCGACCGCCACCGCGCACAGCAGTGCCGCCAGCAGCGCCACGAGGTTGAGGAACTGGCTGGCCCGGTCCAGCGTCTGTCGCATTTCGGGGCGGCCGCTTTCGAGCGATTCGACCTGCACGCCGCGCAGGTTGGTGCTTTCGGCCTGCTCACGGGCCCAGTCGGCATAGCGGTTGGCGACGCCCTCGGGGCCCGCGACAGCCATGCGCCAGGTCACCCGGCTGGCCGGCTGCACCAGTGCGGTCGATTCCAGATCGGCCGCGTTCATCATGATACGGGGGGCAAAGTTCATGAAGCCCGCGCCGCGGTCGGGTTCGCGTTCGATCACGCCGGTGACGCGCAGCTCGCGCTCACCCAGTGCCAACATTTGCCCCGGCGCCAGGTCGAGTGCGTCCAGCAAGGCCGGATCGACCCAGACCTGACCCCGGGCCGGAATGCTGTCCTGCGCCGCCTCAGGCTGACGATGCACCTGAAGCACGCCGCGCAGCGGATAACCCGGGGCCACCGCCTTGAGCGCCACCAGCCGGCTCTCGCCCTCGGCCACCGGCACCCGGGCCATGGTCGGGAAACCCACTTGGGTATTGGTCACCAGTCCGCGCCGCACGGCCTCCTGCACCAGCATCTGCGGGGTGGGCTTGTCGCTGACCACCACCGCATCGCCACCGAGCAGCTGGCGGGCATCTCGCCAGAGACCGGCTTGCATGCGGTCGGCCAGAAATCCTACCGCCGTGAGTGCCGTGACGGCCAGCGCCACCGACACCATCAGCAAGCGCAACTCGCCTGCGCGCAGATCACGCCAGAGCTGACGCCCCCCCAAACGAATCCCCTGCATCCATTCTTGTGTGTCCATGGTCCAACCATAACGCAGATGGGCTGCCCCATGCACCAGCGGGCCATTGGGTCTGGCTTGTGAACCTCCCCAGGTATCACGCAAAGTTGACGACTGACCAGTTCATTGCGCTGCCAAGGACCGCGGCTGGCTCGACATCCCGGCGAACACATCGATCGGGCGGATCGCCCGGGACGTTTGCCGAAGGTACGGATTCAGGCTTGCGCCAATTGCGCTTGAGCGATCAGCCGCTCGGGTGCACTGAAACACAAAAAACGCTTATTGGTGGCCCGGCCAATCGCACACAGCCCCACACGCAGGGCGACATCCAGACCCATCTGCGTGATGCCGCTGCGCGAGACCACCACCGGGATGCCCATCTGCGCGGCCTTGATGACCATTTCACTGGTCAGACGGCCTGTGGTGTAGAACACCTTGTCACTGCCGTCCATGTCGTTCATCCACATCCAGCCAGCGATGGTATCGACCGCGTTGTGACGCCCCACATCTTCCACAAACAGCAGCATGTCTTCGCCCCGAAACAGCGCACAGCCATGCACCGAACCTGAGGACTTGTAAGTCGACTCCTGCAAACGGATGGCATTGACAATGCCATAGAGCTGGCTTTGCGTGATCTGTGCCGCTGGCAATTCGATCTCGTCGATGTGGGCCATCAGGTCACCAAACACGCTGCCCTGGCCACAGCCTGTGGTCACCACGCGCTCGGCACTTCGTTCGATGCGCACTCCGGCATCCGCCCGGGTCCTGACCGCAGCCACACCGGGCTCGCCCACCTCGCCTTCCCCAATGCTCCAGTCCACGGTGATGGACTCGATCTGGTCGACCGAATCGATCAGGCGCTGGTTGCGCAGGAAGCCCAGCACCAGCAACTCGGGGTCCCCGCCCAGTGTCATGAGGGTCACGAGCTCGCGCTTGTCCAGATAAACCGTGAGCGCGCGTTCGGCAGGAATGGACGTATCGGACACTTCACCAAACTCGTTGCGCACCCGCACGCGACGGGTCAGCGCGGCCTTTGCATGGGTCAGGCGGGGTTTGCGGGTAACGGAATCGGTGGCGGGGGCTGACATGCGTGGAGACTAACGCAAAAAATCCCCCGCCGAAGCCGACGGGGGATTTCCGCTATGCGGGGTTCAGGATGTTCAGCCTTTGCCAGCCGGCTTGGCCGCAGCAGGCGCCGGTGCGGCCGGCGCCGCAGCCTGGTCAGCGGGTTTGTAAGGACCCGGATCTGCGCAGGCGGGGGTAGCTTCCTTGGGGGCAGGCTTTCCCTTGCCAGTGGTCTTGTAGTAGTGAGCCGCCACCTTCTCGCGCGACTTGCACAGCTGGAAGTCAGCCACCTTGTTGCCATGCGCCGTCTTGGCAGCGGCTTCAGCCGCTTTGGCCTTGGCTTCTTCGCTCGGGGCTGGCAGCTTGGCCAGTGCGGCGCTGCCCAGGGTCATTACAGAAATCAGAAGGAGGATTTTTTTCATGGTCTTCTCCGTATTCAGGCCGTGGTCGCGGGCTTCGCAGCAGGGGACGTCGGCTGTGAGCGCTGTACCGGAATCTTGCCAGCCTGGATGTCCTTGTACCAAAGCTCATGGTGTTCCTTGGCCCAGGTTTCGTCCACATAGCCGTCACGCATGGCGCTGTAGGCACCGCGCATGCCGATCGTGCCCATGTAGATGTGGCCGATGAACATGGCCATCATCAAACAGGTGGCCGCCGCATGGACCATGTGACTGATCTGCATGGTGCTGCGCTCATAAATCAGGCCTGGAATGAGCTTGTCAAGCACCAGGCCCGAAGCCACCACGATCAGGCCCAGGAAAAACACGCCAGCCCAGAACACCACTTTCTCGCCTGCATTGAAGCGGTGCGAAGGCACCTCGGTGCCCGAGAACAGGCCACCGCCCTTGAGCAGCCAAGTGATGTCGTCCTTGCTGGGCAGGTTGTCACGCACAAAGGTCACGATCACGATGACCAGTGAGACAGCGAACAGAGGGCCGGCAAAGTTGTGGATGTTCTTGAGCGCGTAGGTCAGCCAGCCAAACAGGGCGGTGCCGATGAGGGGCTGGATGAAAAACTTGCCAAACGCCATCACGATGCCCGAAACCGCCAGGGCCACGAAGGCAATGGCATTGGCCCAGTGCGCCGCGCGCTCGAAAGGTGTGAAGCGCTCGATCTTGCGGCCCGTCTCAGAGCCGTGCAGCTCGATCGTGCCCTTTCGCCAGTAAAACAGCGCCACCGCGCCCAACGCAATCAGCAGCAGGGAACCACCGTAGGGAATCAGCCAGTTGTTGCGCACCTGACGCCAGGCTTCACCGGCATTGGTCAAGCGCGAGCCCGGGTACTGCACAAAGGGCTGGATCAGATTGCCCGCTTCAGGGGCCTGGCTCTTGGGCAGGCTGCTGTAACCGGTCACACCCTGACCGATCTGGTGCCACATGGGCGCATTGTTGCCCGGCTGCACCTTGCCACGCTCGGCGTTGCTCTGGTCCTTGTATTTCGGATCGCTGTCGGCATCCGGGGCCAGCTGGAAGATGTTGGCGCTTTTCACACCGGCAACCGCTGGATCGGCCGCAGACGCGGCCTGTGCCCAGCACGAAGCGCCGAACACAATCGAAGCGCACATCAGGATGAAGCGGCGCATGGTGTTCTCCTTGGCGCTCACTTGGGGGCGCGCTGGTGGTCGTTCATGCCGTAATTGGCACGGGCCTTGAGCTGATTGGACCAGCTGGCCTTGTCGTTGGTCGTCCAGCCCGGCTGGGTGAAGGCGGCCACGCCGGTACCGGCTTGGGCCGGTTTGTCACTCCGAACACCTGCCTGGTCCTGCGGTTTCTCGCCACAGGCCGTCAACAGCAGCACGCCGGTCACGGCAGACAGAAGAAGGGTTTTGCGCATGGTCATGCTCCTTGCTTGGCAGCGCTGCCGTAGGCGGTGCCCCAGCCCCAGACTTCGGCACCCTTGCCGCGCTGCACCACACGCTGGCGGAATATCTCGGAGACCACGTCGCCGTCACCGGCGAGCAAAGCCTTGGTCGAGCACATTTCGGCACAGGCCGGCAGCTTGCCTTCGGCCAGGCGGTTGCGCCCGTATTTCTCGAACTCGGCCTGGCTGCCGTGCTCTTCGGGGCCGCCAGCGCAAAAGGTGCACTTGTCCATCTTGCCGCGCACACCAAAGGTACCTGCACTGGGGAACTGCGGGGCGCCAAACGGACAGGCGTAGGAGCAGTAACCGCAGCCGATGCAGACATCCTTGTCGTGCAGCACCACGCCCTCTTCGGTCTTGTAGAAGCAGTTGACCGGGCACACGGCCATGCAGGGTGCGTCCGAGCAGTGCATGCAGGCCACGGAGATGGATTTCTCGCCGGGCACACCGTCGTTGAGGGTGACCACGCGGCGGCGGTTCACACCCCAGGGGACTTCGTGTTCGTTCTTGCAGGCGGTGACGCAACCGTTGCACTCGATGCAGCGCTCGGCGTCACAGATGAATTTCATTCGTGCCATGTTGTGACTCCTTGCTTTATGCGCGCTCGATGTTGCAGACCGTGGTCTTGGTTTCCTGCATCATGGTCACGCTGTCGTAGCCGTAGGTCGTGGCGGTGTTGACGGCTTCGCCGCGCACCAGCGGGGCCGCGCCCTTGGGGTAGTAGGCCAGCATGTCGGCGCCCTGCCAGCGGCCCGAGAAGTGGAAGGGCATCCACACCGTACCGGTGTCCACGCGCTCGGTGACCAGCGCCTGCACATTGAGCTTGGCGCCGGTCGGGCTGTTGAGCCAGACACGGTCACCGTTGCGGATGCCCCGGTCGGCCGCCGTCTTGGGGTGGATCTCGACATAGGCTTCCTGCTGCAACTCGGCCAGCCAGGGGTTGGCACGGGTCTCTTCGCCACCCCCCTCGTATTCGACCAGACGGCCGGAGGTCAGGATCAGCGGAAACTTCTCGTGCACCTTGTCGGCGATGTTCTTGTCCTGCACCGTCTTGTACAGGGTGGGCAGACGCCAGAACGCCTTCTTGTCCTCGTGCGTCGGGTACTTGGCCATGAGGTCCGGACGGGTACCGTACAAGGGCTCACGGTGCTGAGGAATCGGATCCGGGAAATTCCAGACCACAGCGCGCGCCTTGGCATTGCCAAACGGATGGCAGCCGTGCCCCTTCATGAAGACGCGGATCATGCCGCCGGAGGAATCGGTCTTCCAGTTCTTGCCTTCGGCAGCCTTCTTTTCGTCTTCAGTCAGTTCGTCCCACCAGCCCAGTTTCTTGAGCAGGATATGGTCAAGTTCGGGGTAGCCGGTGGTGATGTCGGCGCCCAGCGAATGCGAGCCATCTTCAGCCAGCAGGCTCTTGCCTTCACGCTCGACACCGAAGTTCGCACGGAAGTTGCCGCCACCGTCCATGACGTGCTTGGAGGTGTCGTACAGGTTGGGCGAGCCCGGGTGCTTGAGCTCGGGGGTGCCATAGCAGGGCCAGGGCAGGCCGAAATAGTCGCCTGTGAAGTCGTAGCCGGTTTCCTTGTCCTTGCCGCCTTTGGCCTTGAGGGTCTTGACGTCGAACACATGCATGTTCTTCATGTGGGCCTTCAGGCGCTCGGGGCTCTGGCCGGTGTAACCGATGGTCCAGACGCACTTGTTGATCTCGCGCAGGATGTCCTCGGGCATGGGCTCGTCCATGCCTTTGACCTTCTGCATTTTGTAGTTCTTGGACAGCTCCTTGGCAAAGCCGAGTTTCTCGGCCAGCTGGTGCATGATCATGTGGTCGCTGCGGCTCTCCCAGAGGGGTTCGATCACCTTCTCGCGCCACTGGATGGAGCGGTTGGAGGCGGTGCAGGAGCCGCTGGTCTCGAACTGGGTGGCCGCCGGCAACAGGTACACCGCGCGGTTGGGGTTGAGGTCTTCGGGCTTGCCCGGCATGGCCGCCATGGCGGCGGTGGCGCTGGGATAGGGATCGACCACCACCAGCAGGTCCAGCTTGTCCATGGCGCGCTTCATCTCCAGACCCCGGGTCTGCGAGTTGGGTGCGTGGCCCCAGTAAAACACGCCGCGCAGGTTGCTGTCCTGGTCGATCAGCTCGTTTTTCTCGAGCACGCCGTCGATCCAGCGCGAGACGGTGATGCCGCTCTTGCCCATCATCGCCGGGCTGGCGTACTGGCTCTTGATCCAGTCGAATTCCACGCCCCAGGTCTTGGCAAAGTGCTTCCACGAACCCTCGGCCAGGCCGTAGTAGCCGGGCAGCGAGTCAGGGTTGGGGCCCACATCGGTCGCGCCCTGCACATTGTCGTGGCCGCGGAAGATGTTGGTGCCACCACCGCTCTTGCCCACGTTGCCCAGCGCCAGCTGAAGGATGCACGAGGCACGCACCATGGCGTTGCCAATGGTGTGCTGGGTCTGGCCCATGCACCAGACGATGGTGCCGGGGCGACTGTCGGCCAGCATTTTGGCCACCTTGAACATCTGTTCTTCCTTGACGCCGCAGGCCTCTTCCACAGCGGCCGGCGTCCACTTCTTCATGACCTCGTCCTTGACGGCTTCCATGCCGTAGACGCGGTCGTGGATGTACTTCTTGTCTTCCCAGCCGTTCTTGAAGATGTGGTAGACGAGACCGAAAAGGAAAGGGATGTCGGTGCCCGAGCGGATGCGCACAAATTCGTCGGCCTTGGCCGCGGTGCGGGTGAAGCGCGGATCGACCACGATCATCTTGCAGCCGTTTTCCTTGGCGTGCAGCATGTGCAGCAGGCTCACCGGGTGAGCCTCGGCCGCGTTGGAGCCAATGTACAGGGCGACCTTGCTGTTTTGCATATCGTTGTACGAGTTGGTCATGGCACCATAACCCCAGGTGTTGGCCACGCCAGCCACCGTGGTGGAGTGACAGATGCGTGCCTGGTGGTCGCAGTTGTTGGTGCCCCAGAAGCTCACGAACTTGCGCAGCAGGTAGGCTTGTTCGTTGTTGTGCTTGGACGAGCCGATGAAGTAGACGCTGTCGGGCCCGCTGGCCTTGCGCAGCTCCAGCATCTTGTCGGCGATTTCCTTGAGCGCCACGTCCCAGCTGATGCGCTCGTATTTGCCGTTGACGAGCTTCATGGGATAGCGCAGGCGGTATTCACCGTGGCCATGCTCACGGATGGCCGCGCCCTTGGCACAGTGGGCGCCCAGGTTGATGGGCGAGTCGAATACAGGCTCCTGGCGCACCCAGACGCCGTTTTCCACCACCGCGTCGATGGCACAACCCACCGAGCAGTGGGTGCAGACGGTGCGCTTGACCTCTACCTTGCCAGCGCCCATGCCCTGGGCGGCGGTACCGCCTGCTGCCTGGGCTTTTTGCACCAGGCTGAGTTGGCTGGCCGCCAAACCGACGCCAACACCCAGACCGGAACGGCGCAGGAAACTGCGGCGGTCGAGCGTGGGCAGCGCCTGCGAGAGGCCACGACGCAGACTGTGAACAAAGGAAGAAGAGGCGGCGCCCGAGGACGTGCCCTGTTTTTTGGTCAGCAACATGGAAAGCTCCAGTTGGATGAAAAGAAGGGAAAGGGGGTCAGACGCGGGTGGTCTGGTAGTAGCGCTTGACGTGCTCGCTCAGGGAGTAGCCACCGCCGCGCTCAGGCTTGGGCAACTCGGGGGCGGCTTTGGCGCTCAGGTTCTGGACAGCGGTGGGCAACACGCTGGTGGCCGCAGCCACCGCCCCCACAGTGGCCGCACTTGCAAACAGGCTGCGGCGGGAAACAGCAGGTTTCTGATCTTGCATTCAGTTTCTCCTCTACATGCCAGGATGCACCTAGGCAAAATTTTGCATATCTCGCGATATTAGACACCGGTCAGACCACGGCAATAGGGTTAACACGGTAACGGGAAGGGGTCTTTCTCAAAATAAGACATCACAGCAAATCAAAACCTTGCGCCTCCACGCTGGCGAATGCCTCTGTCAGGACCGCCAGCCGACCGTAAAAAGCGGCCTTGGGATGCGCCGTGATGGCCTGACACATCTGCGACACCCAGGGCTGCAGGTGGCGGCTGAAAAACTCAGCCTGCCGCGTCAGGTTGCACACCGCCACATCGTCGCCCGCGATCAGGTAACGCATCACCTCGAGCAGGTAGGCCACGTGGTCTTCGGTCTCGGGCATCCGGGTATCGCGGGTCAGGCCCAGTCCGGCCAGATCGTCGCGCAGTTGCACCAGGGGCTTTTCGTTGAGGAAGCCGCTGAGGTAATGCGAACCAAAAAGATAGACCTCGGGCTTGCCGACCCCGCCGAACAGGGCACTGTACTCTTGCGCAATCTGCGCGGTCGACATGTCGCGTGCCTGGGCCACCAGCGCCCGCCAGGGCTCTTCCAGAAAGCCCCCCTGCTCGGGGGCTTCAGTCACGGCCGCCTGCAGCTGCGCCAGCAAGTCGGTGTCCGGAGCTTGGTAAAACAAGGTGGCCAGCAGGCCATACATCTCGGCGCGTGCCACTTCTTCGTCAAGTGCGCTGGATCGTTGCAGTGGGGTACTCATGGCGTTCAGTGCTTCCTGGATGGGTCAGACGCGGGGGCAATACGCACCTCGTTTTCGGCAGTGAAGATGTCCACCACCCGGCAGTCACCGCACATCTTCAGGCGCTCCAGCGCCGCCCCCTGGAACATGCTGTGGCCGGAGAGGCGCCCCAACATGGCCTCGATGGCCTTGAGCGTGCCAAAGGGTTTGCCACAGCGCACGCAGGCATAGGGCGGGCTGTGATGCAGGCGGCGTGCCTGGCTGCGCTCGGGGGTGGGCAGCAGGCGCGGCTGCAGCACGATGGCCTGCTCGGGGCAGGTCTTCGCGCACAAGCCGCACTGCACGCAATTCTTTTCGATGAATTTGAGTTCGGGCTGCTGCGGGTTGTCCTGCAACGCCGAGGCAGGGCAGGCGCCCACGCAGCTCATGCACAAGGTGCAACGGTCAGGGTCGACGCTGATGCTGCCCAGCATGGCACCTGCAGCGGGCAAGGCGATGGCCTTGGCTTGGGCATTGCCCTGCAAGGCCGGTGCGTGGACCATGAGGTGGTCCAGCGCCAGCTCCAGCGTGCTGCGCTTTTCTTGCTGCACCGCATGGCGTGCAGCCACACCTGGGCCCTGCGGCACGGCCACGCCACGCCCGGCCAGGCGCTGCAGCTCGGCGTCCAGCGCCTGCGAATGGACAGCTTCGATCAGTGTGAAATGTGTGCCGGTGTAGCCCAGACCGTGCAGGATCGCTTGCGCCACCGCCATCTGTTCAGTCAGCGCGGTTTTGTACTGCGGGGCTTCTTCGGCCGTGAGCAGCACCAGGACCTGACGCGCGCCATACGCCACAGCCGACAGCCAGACCTCCAGCCCCAGGCTGGCGGTGTGCCACAGCCCCATCGGCATCACGCGGGCAGGCATGCCCTGCATCACCTGCAGTTGCGCACCGCGCCCCAGTTCATCGACCAGCTTCTGACCTTGCTCCTGGCTGTGGAGCAAGAGTGCAGCATCCCTCCCCCCGGCCGCCTGGTAGGTCGTCAACAGGGTGCGGATTTTTTGGCCCTGCTCGGGAGCGCGCGGGTAAGCGTAGGTGAGCGCTCCGGTCGGACAGGCTGTGGTGCAGGCACCACAGCCCACACACAGGTTGGGGTTCACGACGATCTGCTGGCGCGACTTGTCCGAACGAATGGCCTCAGCAGAGCAAATGTCCACACACGCGTTACAACCCGTTTGGTCATTGCGGCTGTGGGCACACAGCTTTTGCTTGTATTGAAAGAAGCGCGGCTTTTCGAACTCGCCCACCAACTCGCGCAATTTCAGCAGGGTTTGCAGATCGCGGCCGTCCCAGCGGAAAAAGCCCTGCGGCAGGGCATGCTGCAAAAAGGTTGGCGAGGCCTGCGGCCCGCGCAGGTCCAGTACCAGGTCAAAGCGCTCACGCTGTTCGCTCGGGCTGCGTCCAAAGTCGATGGCCCCGGCTGCACCGCAGGCTTTCACGCAATCGCGGTGGCCGGTGCAGCGGCTCAGGTCGATTTGGTAATCCAGACCAATGGCCTGCTCGGGACAGGCGGCCACACAGGCATTGCAACGGGTGCACAGGTCCAGGTCGATCGGATTGCTGCTCGACCAGGTCACATCAAACGCCCCGAGCCAGCCGCTGAGCCCCTGCAGCTGACCAGCGATGACCGGATAGCGCCGCATCTGGCTGCCGCCGGCCTCGCCAGGACCCTCAGCCCAGAGCGTGACCTGCAGCGCATCGGCCAGCAGGTCGGCTGCGCGCTCGGCCGCGTCCAGCGGCCCCAGGATCAGCAAGCGACCTTCGCTCTTGTAGCTGACGGTGGGCACCGGCTCGGGTTCCGGCAGGCGCGCGGCCGCGAGCAAGGCGGCCATTTTGGGGGTGGCTTGCGTGCCCTCCCGAGCCCAGCCGGCACTTTCACGGATGTTGACGAAACGGATCGGCGCCACAGCGCCCTCGGTCTGCTGCGCCAGCTCGGCAAACAGGGTTTGTTCCTGGGTGCAGGCCACCACCACCGTCTCGCGTCCTTGTGCGGCACGCTGAAATGCCCCCGCCTCACGGCGGCACAGGGTGGTGTGTTCTTTCAGTTCCTCACCCAGGACGCGACCCAGGGCTTGGGGCTGCAGGGGCAGGGTCTGGTTGCAGTTGCAGATCAGGGTCGTCATGTCGTGGGGGCTCAGCCATTGCCGAAGAATCCGGCGACTGTGCCACAAGTTCCGACACCTGCCCTGCTTCCTCACGGGCATGAGGGTCTTGTGCGGGACGCTCTGCCCCCTCCTGACCAGGCTCCGGCACGAGCTTGAGGAACTGGGCGCTGGCCATCTTGCCCAGCATGCCGGCCGGCATGGGATCAGGGCGGCTGTAGTCGTCGATGTAGATGTCCAGCCCATCCATCACATTGAAGTGCGGATCGGCAAACAGTTTTTTCATGGCGGCATTGCGCACCTCGGCCCCCACACCACGCTGCATGAAGGGCTGAAAATCGGACGCGGGCGTCAGCGCCTGCACATCGTCGAGTGTCGGCAAAGGTGCTTTTGCCGTTACCGTCCCATCGGCAGACGGCTGGGCAAGGTGTTCCTTGGCCGTTGCGGCAGGTACCTCGCCAGCTTGCGGTACAGCCGGCGTCTGATCGGTCGGGGGGGCTTGAATGACTTGCGATGGTGTCGATGCCCTTTTCTGACGCGACCAGCGGCTGAAGAAACTTTCGCTCATGCCCCCCCCTCCCGCTGCCCGCCTTTGCGCTTGCCTTCGGTGCTGATGCTCACCGGCTGGCCAAACCGGTCGGTCAAGCGCTGAAAACTCTGCGGGCGCTGACGGCGTTTGGGTTCCGGCACGAAATGTTGCTCGGCAAACCCCCGTATCCAGGCCACCACATCGGGCGTTGCCACCGAGGTCTCGACCGTTTCCTGCGCATCCAGCCAGCGACCCGCATCGTGGTAACTGAGACTGACCGCCTGAGGCACCGCCACGGCCTCAGAACCGTCTTCGGGTTCATTCATGCGCCACATCACAAAGTAAGCCGGCGCAGGCGAAGTCGCATTGAGCCAATACCCCTCGGCATCGTCGGTGAACAATTCAACCGTCCAGCCGGGATACAGCCAAAGCGCCTCAGCTTCGCTGGTGCGCAGGCACCGGGGCTGTTCGCCAAAGCCCGGCTCGTGCGGCACCACATCGGCCAGCACCCAGCGCCAGGGCTGCCATCGCGCCATGGCGCCTTGCACCGGCTCGCGGCGCATCAGCACCGCCACACGAATCTGGGGACGAGTGGGCATGACCATGGGACCTTCCAACCGGCCAGCATCAGGAAATCTGCGCACCACTGTCCCTGACGGGCAATCGCAGCACAAACACCGTGCCTTGGCCTGGAGTACTTGTAAATTCGATTGTGCCACCATGGTCTTGCACCACGGATTGGCTCAGCCAAAGACCCACACCCATGCCGTGCGAGCGGGGGGACTTGAACAAAGCAAACACATCGTCCTGAGCGGCAACATCGATGCCGCACCCGTTATCCTGTACCTGCAATTCAACCCAACCCTCGACCAACTGGCAGTTCAGCACGATGCTCGGCTGCAATACATCCTTTGTGGCAAATGCCTGGATGGCGTTGTTCAGAAGATTCAGCACCACTTGTTGCAACTTGGTCGCATCTCCCCAAAACCACAATTGCTGTGGCACCTTGAGCGTCACGGCGATCCCTTGTCTGTCTGCATGGCTGCGCACCATGCCCACCACATCGCGGAGCAAACCGGCGAAATCCAATCTTTCGGTTCTGGCGCCTGGGCTGGCAAACATGTTGCGCAAGGTTTTGATCATGCCAGCAGCCCGATGCGTGTCTTTGCGAATTTGTTCACACAAGCCCCGCACCTCCACTGTCTCGGGCTGACCATCTCGCAGATAAGTTTCAATCAATTCGGTCTTGAGCACCATGGTGGTCAGCGGTTGATTGATCTCGTGCGCAATGCCAGACACCAGTGCCCCCATGCCTGCACTCTTGTTGGACAGGGTCAGCCGGCGCACGATCTCCTCGCGCTCGCGCAGCAATTGGGTGAGGTCGAGTGAATTTCGCTCAGCCAATACGGCGCGATCACGCTGCACTGCCAGCGCCAATTCGGTTTTAACGCGCTCTTGCTGAAACTGATCGATCTGAATCTGCATGAAGCCGAAATTCACCAGACTGATGGCCAGAAATTGGCCTGTAAACAAGACCACCTGATCCCAACTGGGATCGTACAGATCTTGCGCACCCCACCCCAGCCCCACACTCAGGCATTTCACGCTCAGAGTGCCAGAGAAAACCAAACCACTCCATTGCACGCTGCGTGCCCCTGGTGAACCACGCCTGCGCGCAATTGCACGGCCTGCAAAAAAGTAGTCTATGCAATTGATTGCGTAAAAGGCAAAAAACACCACCATCATCTGGGCACGGTCCGCCCCAGAAAAGAACAGAGTGCCATTGAGTGCCAAATAGGCCAAATTGGACAACCCTTGCCTCCACAGCCAGCGCACCGAGGGGTTGCCAGCGATCGAGCGCATGGCGTACTGGCGGCCGAAATTACCAGCAGCCATCAACACCTGTCCAAAAACAGCCACCACCCAGTCAGGCACCAGGCCTTCACTGCCCAACAACACAACCCCAGCCGCACTGACCATGCCCCAGACACTCCAGAGCGTGACCACACGATTTTTATAACGCGCCAGGCTCACCCAGATGATGCCGTGCAACATCAGGTACACCACCGCATTCATCATGTAGATGGTGCGTATGTCCAGTCCCAAGCCTTGTCTCCGTGATGGTCGGCGCCCGCTCAGGGGCACCAACGCTGTTAGTCCAGGCTGGAAATTATGCAGCTTGCGGTATGCGGACCTGCACCGCGCAGTACTTGAACTCCGGAATCTTGCCAAACGGATCAAGCGCCGCGTTGGTCAGCAGGTTGGCCGCCGCCTCGCGGTAGGCGAACGGGATGTAGACCACGCCTTCGGGCGTGCCGTCGTCGCGACGCACCACCAGTTCGACCTCGCCGCGACGAGAGGCCACCTGCACCCGCTGGCCAGGCACCACCCCCAGCCGCTGCAGGTCGGCGCCGCACATCGACACGGTGGCGGCCGGCTCGATCGCATCGAGCACCGTGGCCCGGCGCGTCATGGCGCCGGTGTGCCAGTGCTCAAGCTGGCGGCCGGTGATCAGCACCATTGGGTAGTCGACATCGGGCCGCTCATTGGCCGAAATCAATCCGGCAGGCACCAGCCTGACACGGCCATCGGGCGTGGGGAAGTGATCGTGAAAGACGATGGGCTGGCCCGGGTCGTCGGCGCTCAGGCAGGGGTAGGTGACCGACCCCGCATTCAGGCGCGCCCAGTCGATGCCGCCAATGGCGGCATGCATGGCCTGACGCATTTCCTCATAGACCTGTTCGACGCCGGCGTGCTCACCCTCGTAATGCCAGTCCAGGCCCATGCGCTGCGCGATCTGCTGGATGATCCAGAGGTCGGGCCTGGCCTCACCCGGCGGCTGCAGGGCCTGGCGGCCCATCTGCACCATGCGGTCGGTGTTGCTGACGGTGCCGGTCTTTTCGGGCCAGGCGCTGGCGGGCAGCACCACATCGGCCAGCCAGGCGGTTTCGGTCAGGAAGATGTCCTGCACCACCAGGTGTTTCAGGCTGGCCAGCGCGTGGCGTGCGTGGTTCAGGTCCGGGTCGCTCATGGCCGGGTTTTCGCCCATGATGTACATGCCGTGCACCTTGTGCGGGTCGCTGTCATCGGCGAGCGCCTTGTGCATGATTTCGACCACGGTGTAGCCGGGCTGGTCGTCGAGTTGGGTGCCCCAGAATTGCTCGAACCAGTCGTGCGCTTGTTTGTTGCTCACGCGCTGGTAGTTGGGGTACATCATCGGGATCAGGCCCGCGTCGCTCGCGCCCTGCACATTGTTCTGGCCGCGCAGCGGGTGCAGACCGGTGCCGGGGCGGCCGATCTGGCCCGTCAGGCTGGCCAGCGCGATCAGGCAGCGCACGTTGTCGGTGCCGTGCACATGCTGGCTCACACCCATGCCCCACAGAATCATGGCCGCCTTGCTGGTGGCGTAAGCACGCGCCACTTCGCGGATGGTCTCGGCCGGGATGCCGCAGATCGGCGCCATGGCCTCAGGGCTGAAGGCCTGCACATGCGCCTTGAGCTCGGCCACATGGTCGGCCCGCTCGCGCAGGAAGGTCTCGTCGCACAGCCCCTCGGTCACCACCACATGCAGCATGGCGTTGAGCAGGGCCACATCGGTGTCGGCCTTGAAGGGCAGCGTGCGCCAGGCGTGGCGACCAATGTCGGTCACGCGCGGGTCCATCAGCACGATGCGGGTGCCGCGCTTGGCCGCGTTCTTCATCCAGGTGGCAGCCACCGGGTGGTTGCTGGTCGGGTTGGAGCCGATGACGATGATCAGCTCCGAATGCTCGACGTCGCGCACCGGGTTGCTGACGGCGCCCGAGCCCACGCCTTCGAGCAGCGCCGAGACGCTGGAGGCGTGGCACAGGCGGGTGCAGTGGTCCACGTTGTTGCTGCCAAAGCCGGTGCGCACCAGCTTCTGGAACAGGTAGGCCTCTTCGTTGCTGCCCTTGGCCGAGCCGAAACCGGCCAGGGCCTTGAGGCCGAATTGTTGTTTGAGTGCCCGC
>Ga0255211_1000109_pt1 | contig 29963 bp, 27 predicted proteins | sample Miss_Yuk_RepB_8d_FD_183036 | JGI IMG/M metagenome (GOLD analysis project Ga0255211, IMG submission 183036) | Freshwater microbial communities from Mississippi River, Louisiana, United States - Miss_Yuk_RepB_8d | ecosystem: Environmental > Aquatic > Freshwater > River | place: USA: Louisiana...
AACTGAAAACTTTTGTGAGCCCAACGGATCTAAGCGACAGCGGAAAATAATTTAGATTGTAGTTTCGCAATATTTGAGTTTTGTACGATAATTAAATTAGATGTCACAAAATTTATTCTATCTTTTTAAAATAATTTGTTATTTTGTTTGTTCTAGAATTACAGAAAAATTGCCATTCAATTGCACAATTAATTGTCATATAGTTTTCTGCTTCTCTTAAATTTTCAAAACTTTTAAATTTTTCACCAGAAAATCTATAAACCTGCTGTTTGCAATCTGCCCAACTCGTATATATTCCAGGGATTCTTCCTTTAGCAACTGCGTAATATTTCATTTAATAATGAAATTTCTTCAATGTATTTTCGATAAATTTCTTCAATGTATTTTCATGATTATGCAATTATTTTATACTATTTCATTTAAAATGAAAAGTATCCAATCAAGAAATGAATATGTCTCAAGAAATAAATTTTTTGATGATTGTAGTCAACAATGGCTAGTAAAATGTATTAATCATAAATATTGTAAGAATGGTATGCCTCTTTGGTGGATGATTGATGGAGAAAAACGATTAAGATGTATGGCTTGTAATGTTCGTTTACATAGTAAATTACAAAATCGAAATTCTAATTATTAATTAATTATTTCATTTCAGCAATATCTTGTCTAAAAGAACTAGACTTCCGAACAACACGCCGTTTACGACATTTTCGAAATTTACCACTACGACGACGACAATGTCTTATATAACCACGCTCTTTGCACCCCATCTAATAAAATGACTTTACAACACTTTAAAATTAATTAATTTACTTAGGAAGGTAATTGACCACTTTGTGATACATACAATTGTAACAATTGATTTTGTTTATCTCTTAAATCAGTAACTAGACTAGCTTTTTGTGAGTCTAAACTAGAAAGTTGTGATCTAATATTTATTATTTCATTAATTAAATTTTCAACTTCCCCCGAAATATAATCAATTTGATATGATCTATTAACAGTAATAAAAATAGGAGCAGGCATAATAAATAATAAAACTAAAACTGTTTTTTATATATAATATTTATACTCCAATGAGATTGACTGAAGTTTTTTGGGTAGCTTTTGTAACAGCTGTTGTTGGAATGATTATTAAATTAGCATCAATGGCATACAAATCAAAATGCACTCATTGTGAATTTTGCTGTATCAAAGTAGATAGAGATACAGTTGTAGAAGAGAAAGAAAGAGAGTTTGCAATTGTACATAATATAGAAAGCAAAGAACAGTTATGAATTTTCATTTGTATTTTCATTTGCATTTTCGATTTTAAAAGACGAAAATAATATTTAATAAAAATCATTATTTTTAAAAAATTTGACCAGAAATGGACATTTATTTTAAATCGACTGAACCTAATGCAACCATTCCAACTTTAGGTACTATCTATTCGGCAGGTTATGATTTTTATTCATGTGAAAATAAAACTATACCAGCATTTGGACGTCAAACTTTTAAAACTGGTATATCTGTTATGTGGACTGACCCTTCTGTTTATTTACAACTTCAATCAAGATCAGGATTAGCATTAAAACATGGTATCACTTGTGAAGCTGGGGTTATTGATTATGATTACCTAAAAGAAATTATTGTAATTTTACAAAATCATACTCCTGAAGAATATACTGTTGCTGAAAATGATCGAATTTGCCAGGGTGTTTTTCTTATTAAACCAATGATTTTAAATACACGAGTAGTAAATAATTGGGAGGATATTCATAATGCAGTTTACCATTTACCATATTTGCATAGTATGACTAATATAAGAAGTGGAGGATTTGGAAGTACAGGAAGATAAATCATTAATAATGGAAATTTTTAATTTTTCTATCGATCGCGCGACACCAATAAATTTTTTATTGACGGTTCATAAAGAAAAAATTATATGTACCTATACAATTTCAAATGAAAATATAATTTTTACATACAACTTTTCAAATAGTATTGTAGAAGAAAAAGATAAATGTTTGAAAAATATGATTTTATTTATAGTTTCAATTCTACAAAAATATAGTGATAATATGGCTGCAAATTGTTTTCAAAGCTCAATTCATCAAGTTTTATCTACGTCGAGAGTAATTGACCGATTAGGATGGAATAATATTAAACAAGCTGTTTATATTGAATATGTTTGCAATTTATTTACTTTTACAATGAATTGGATTAAATACTGTTCTATTTCTGAAAATTTTAATGATGATATGATTAAAGAAACAAGAGGGTTATTATCAATTTTCTTTTCTCTTCGTCGTCATATTATAGGTGAATAATTATTTTCTCTTTTTACGATAGGGTATTACAGTTTCACCTTTATGAAGTAAATAAACACCTGTTTTTTTAACATGTCCACCTTTTTTAAAAGAACCTAAAATTGGTACCTTCTCTATAAGTCTTTTTGCTCCGTATGAAGCTATTTTCTTCCCATAGTGACCTCCCATTTTTTCAAAACCTGAATTGATACCGATTTTACTACCTAAAATGCCACCTAAAAATGCTCCACCATACTCACCTACTTTTTTTGAGATTCTAATTAAGGATGGTTCTTCAACTGATTCTATGTCCGTAGCTGAAGTTGTAGGTTGCTCTAAAACAGCTTCTGATTCATCATCTGTTTTTATAAATATGGGTTTTTTTGATTTGTAAACGTTTGATACTTTTTTCACTTTTTCATGAAATTTAGTTAATTCTTTCATTATATTTATTTATGGTTTTAAAAGTGTTAAAATGCTAACTATGACAACAAACATAAAAAAAGTAATGCTTTTTGTAAAAGGTACCTTTTGAAGGTGGTTCGTTAGTAATGTTTGTTACTCCATCGATATATTGTACAAATTTTGTTTTTTGTAAGAGTGTACAAATATCGTCCGCACAATAAATACAATATTTTCTTTTACAAATTTCACATGTTTTTGTACATTTTAAACATGTTATAATAGAACAATTCATACAATCAATTAAATTTTCATCAGATCTGCAATTTTGACAGTTGAAAATGTTAGACATTTCTTCGAAATAATGACAATTCATTTTTATCAAGAAAAAGATGAAGTGCGAGTGTTGTAAAAACAAAAAAGTGAAATCAAAATCAAAGACAGCAAAACGTATGAATAATGAGTGGTCGAAAGAAATTATGAAAATGAGTAGGGAGAGAGGTATTACTTTAAAACAAGCAATGATAGATAGTTCAAAATCAAGAAAGTATCTGAATCAGTAACTAATTACTCTGTATCTACAATTGGTTCGATCGGCGAATCAGGTTCAGGCTTCTTTCTTTTTCTTGATCGCATTTCATCTAATGCAGCTTGAGTTTTTCCAGGATAACTTGAAAGCTGCATTGAAGCACCTGCAATTTGACTACCAGACTGAAAATAACCAACCCCTAATTTTAAAATATGAGTATTTGCGACAGTACGGAAATTTTTAAAATAGGATTCATTAGAAGCTGTTTTCCATGGCCATTTTAACTTTGTAGAGGATGGTAAAAATCTAATTTCTGGTTCTTCACCAAAAGTATTGGCATGTTGAATTTGTTTTAACCAATATTCAAGGCATCGATTTACATCAGTTTTATAAGCATTAGATTCTTGATCTGGTGTTTCCCAAACAGCATCAAAACCTGATTCTTCATTAGTTTGAAGTCTTACGGAACCAGAAATTGATTCAGGAATTTCCCATTGAACATCTAATTGTTTTCCTGTGTTATTATCTCGAACTTGAAGTAAATAAAACACAACACCTTCTTTATCTACTTTAAGTGGGGTAATAATTGGGTCAAAAACATGATTTGCAAAACATGAAACAAACCATGAAGGATCATGTACAGTAATAGATTTGCTTCCAATGTAAATTTTAGGTTTACTTAGCATTTTTCTATGAGAAAAGTAAAAATAATGAATTCAAAAAATGAGTATTGAAAATATTTTCATATCCATACAAATACAAATCTTAAACAGTTTTGCATGAAAATATAATTTCGAGAACAATTTTAGTTCTTATTTCATTTTTTTCAACATGGATGAAGAAAAAATAGACAGTCGACAATTTTCGGAATTGTCTCAAAGTGAGCAAAACATAGTCACAATGATGGAAAAACGTTTTGATACTGTTTTAAATCATATGGGGTTACAAACACCCATTGATTATATTTTTTTAGATTTTGCTATTCAAAAATCTCGTTTAAGCTTGTCACAAATTTCTAATTCTCTTCATTTTTTATTTCATACTATTAAAAAACAAGATTTAGAACAACTTCGCCCTTTTCCTCATGCAATTTTTATTGAAAAATATTCATTTAGAAAATTTTTTGAGGATACACAAAGTACTCGGGATACAGAGGAATTAGTAATGTGGTCACTATCACCAAGTGAAAAATGGAATTCAAGAAACATTTTACCGTTTACAGATTTTCACCTATATTTTATGGATGTTATTAAACCTCTATATAATTATTCAGCTGAGGATATTTATAAATTATTAGATGAAAGAAAAGAAGATGTATTTTTTGTCACGCATGGAAACCGTGAATCCACTGAATCTAAAAAAATTGTTACTTTATTTGTAACAAAAGATCATATTATTTCTTTTCATTTTGACACGGTTGATGTTGCAAATATCCCTCAAAGTGAAAAATTTTTATCTAAATGGATCTCTACGACCATGCCAATTTCTTTACAATCATTAAATGAGTTTGCAATTTTTGAACGTCCAAAATATCAACTTGTAGGAAATATTGAAGAAAGTCAAAGTGGAAAAATTAATTTAGGAACACCAGGTTTAGATTGTTTTGAAGATATGGATTGTATTGGTTGTTCCTCTTAACACTTAAATTTTTATTTTTCTAGTATGAATCAAACTTTTAATAATATAACAATTTCCGGTAAAATTTACTTTTCTGATGGAACTATATTTGATGGGACAAAAGTAACAAGTTTAGCTAATATTGCAGCATTTGAACGAAATAATATACTAGAAACTACTTCAATTTTGCAAGATGATTTAATAGTTAATAAAAAAATTGTCACAGCAGAATCAATATCTGCTCCATCAGTTTTATCGAATGCAATTTCTTTTACTAATGATCTAGATCCTTCTGGGGTACCTATTGTTCAATCTATTGGATTTACAGGGCAATTGAGAGATAAAATAAATCAATTCCAAGAGACATTTAATGACATTATTCCAGAAATAATTGATCCTCCAAATAAACGAATTAAATTATCAAATTTAGAAAATGGAATAGATACTCAATTATTATGTCAACCAGATATATTCTCTATTTCATCAGAATTAATTGGAGGAAATACTACATCACTTACCATAAATTACGATTCTTTAAAATTAAATTCGAATGAAGGGGATAGTTGTATGTTACAAAAAAATGATCTAATAATTAGTGATGGTATGGGTTCTCAATTACATGGTCAGTCAAATATGATTTCATTATCAAACAATGTTAGTTCAGCTCAAATTACTTCAGAAGAAATATTAATACAAGACTCTTCTAATTTAAATAATTTAACAATTGATACAAATTCTATTCAAATGAGTTCTGAAGATATTTCCACTACGTACAAAATTAACGAAATTAACTCAAGTAATGATTTTAAAATTGATACAAATCTAAACATCTTACGATTTCAAACAGGCTTTTCAAACAAAATATTTTATTTAAATCAAGACGATCTAGTTTTCCCATATATGGGTCATGTCGTGTCTGAAAGTGGTGACTCGATAGGATTATTAACATGGAGTATGTACATGGGAAGTGAAAACAATGAAGGATGGTTTTTTTGGGTTAGCAATATTAAAGGGCATAATCTATCTATAGCTACCGATGTAGATTGGGTAAATACAAACGGAATAAATTCTCCACCAATTATTATTAAAAAATGGTCCACAGTGAAAATTACTCTTATTAATACTCCTAGCTACGGAAGAGTTTGGTGCCTTAGTCAATTTTAATAATCACAATTTCTTTTTCTTTTTTTAAAAATATTCATAGATACTAAAAGGTGTTCACATAATGTATCTCCAATTAAAAAATTGAAAATCACTTGTCCACAACCACGTGGATCCATTACACGGTGGACTAATGATGGGAATTTTTCAGGAAGAAAATAATAAATTAAAATTAATTCTTTTAATATTTGTTTTAAATAGGAGGGTTCAAAATTCCCAAAAACTCGTCCAACTGAGTGCTCAATCATATAATCTCTAGTATTTGGATTATAATGAGGGAGCTGCATAATATTATCAACTCTTTCATCGCACATAGCAATTATTGGATGAGCAAATATATTCATTTCATTCCAAGCATCGCTTTGATCAAATTCAAATAATTTAAAATTGGAACATTTTAATATTGTGAGCAATAAAAAAGATAAATTCCATTTCCCTGCAGGGTTTCGATGAATAAAACATTTTTTTTCAACACAATCATGTTTTTCATGAAACCTCATAATATTTTCCATACAAATAATTAATGGGAAATATAAAAAACCATATAATTTATATCGAGTATTTTGCATTCTTGAAATAATAGCATTAATACGAAAATTAACTTCCTCAATTCTACCTTCAAAATAAACTTTATTAGTTTCATGAAGTTGAACAGAATACAATTCCAAAGATTTTTTTAAATCATTTTTTTTATGAGTTGTATGACTCAAAGCAATTTTTGATTGGACTACTTCTTCATTAAATTGATCACAACGATCTAACCATGTTGCATCATTTTTACATTTTTTAAATAAATCATGCATTTGTAAAATAAAATAAATATCTTCATTTGATATCATGGATCTATTTACATGAGTTTGAGTATTTGGGTAGATTGGTTGATTTAAATTAGAAGGAATTTTTCTATAGAGTCTTGAAATCATTTTAATTATTAAAATAATGAATGTACGTTGAAGTTGCATTTTTAATGAAAATACGCGCGAAAATACAAATGCAAATACAAATGCAAATACAACCGAAAATACACATGAAAATACAAATGCAAGTGAACTGTCTCATTTCATTATTTTCAAGTGTACATGGCAGCTCCAGCACCTGAAGGGCCTAATCCTGACCCTGATGATATTATTCAATCAAGAGCTCCTGGAAATAATTATAATCCTGCTAATACAGAAAGAGCAAATTTATTATTAATTACAGGTATTTCGGATAAATATGAAGATCAAATAAATGATATTGACAATCATAATATTCATCCATCTCGAAGTTTAGATTGGATTATATCTAATAATTTTTATATTGGAGCACATTCTATTGCTGAAAGATTTACTCATCCTGGTGCAAATCCTCGCTTTCGACAAGTATTTACAACAGAAATTAATCATGGAATATTTGAAGATGCTGCTGCTGAATTTTTACAATTTATGGAAATAAAAATTCAACGATGGCTTTATGAGACAAGTAAACAATTATTACATGAAGACCGTATCGATCGAGCATCTTTTGATTATTGTCAAAGGCTAATTTGTCAACCACGTGATCGAGTTAATCAAACATTAAGACAATTATTTTATCATTTTTATAATGGAACTGGAAATATTCGTTTATTGAATGAAGTTCAATGGTATGGTGATATAAAAATTATTATTAATGAAATTATTGGATTAATTCGACGAACATTTTCTACTGTTGAAGATGATTCTAGATTTTTATCAATGATACCTCATTTACAATTTGCTGTTGGAGGACTTAATAATCATCGTTGGACATGGGAATTACGTGGTTCAAAATTTTTAACATTATTATTTGCACTTGTAATGATTCGTTTACCAACCAAAGATGTATCTGAAGCTGATGGACGAGTAAATTTATTTGTTCGTTTTTTGTTTTATAATTCTGAGGAAGAAAGAATGGAATTAAAAAATATATCAGTTTTTTTAATGGATCCGAATACAAATCATTTATTTTATTTCGTACCCGAACAAAATATTGTATTTGGTATATGGCCAAAATCAGTCCGTGTTAAAAATGATTCTATGGCTCCATCTCATCAATTAAATATTAATTACAAAGCAAATTTATTAAGGTCAAATGTAGTAAAATTATTAATACCAGCAACACGTACTTATGATAATTTATCGTTGGCAATTGATTTTTTATTTTCAGATCCTGTTAATAATATTTATCGTACCTTACGAGAAAGAAATCCTTTCCAATTAGACGCATTAAGAAATCCTGTTACAAGACTTTATGTTTCTCTTACAATCTACACTGAGGATGGATCATTATTGCATATCCCTTATGTGTTAGAAGGTTCTTTAACAAATGGTTTACCTTTCGATGTTAGCGAATTTTGTAATGAATTTGATCGTGTCATCGCGAATACAGCAAGTGGTCAAATGGCAGATTTTCGTGGTCTTGATTATAAATTATTTTATTTCCACTTCAGTATGATTCATGACCCAAATCTACCATTATCACGTTTACCCGGTGGTCCTGCTGCAATTGCTGCTGAACAACCACGTGTAAGACAAAGAGTTAATTCAGGTATTGCACATCGTCCTGTTACACGTTCACAAAGTAGAGCAAGTACTGCTGGAATGTTAGCTGGTGCACCTTATGCTGGAACAAAAAAAGAAAAACATTATTTAATTGGCTCTTTAATTAATCGTTTTACACAAAGTGCAGCATTATTTAAAACACCTATTAAAAGGATGAATAGTTGTCTCATGATGTCTTTAATGCGAGCTCAAATGTATCAATATGTATTTAATTCGACAACTAAAAAATGTACTGATATTCTAGTTACTGGTACATCATGTGAAAGTGTCAAATCGGATTATATGTACGTCCAATGTATAACAAATTTTGATAATATTCCTCGAGCTTTTCCATTTTTAGAAAAAATTAATGGAAATTGGTTTGTTCGAATGTTCAATCCAAGCAAATGGAAAATAAATGAAAAATTTATTGCAGGATGCAGAGATGAATTAGAAGAAGAATTTTGGGAGATGGCAGCAGAAGAAATTTGGTTCCAATTGCAAGTTCACTTTGAAAAAAATTTGGATTATACAAGTTTATCAGAATATGGGCAAGCATTTTCCGATTTCTTCAAAGTATGCATATCAATTTATGATGTGGAAGTTAGATGTAATCGAGTTCACGTGATAACACCAGATCAGAAAACTCCCAAACAATTAGTTGAAGAAAATGGGAACATTCTCATGATACATATAGTTTTCGATCAAGGTCATATCCATCCTGTTTCAAGTTTTCCTGCTTTTGTTAAAAATGAGGGGAGAAAAGATGAATTGCGTTTGTATAACTATTGTCCAATTTGTGATGAGAAGCAAAAAGTTGATTTGAGAAAAAATAAACAAAGTGCTATGAATCATATTAGTGATTGCCTTTGTAAAGATTTTAAAATTGGTTATGAAGATGAATTAGACAAACAATTAGCAACCCAACCTGGTGAAGTTTCAAAAATTTTTAAAAAAGTAAGAGGAAAAAATGTACCATGTTTCAAATGTAATCAATGTGGTGAAGAAATAACCCAACATGGTTATATGAATCATCATTGTTATGTTCCTACAAAAAAATTGGAAACAATTAACAATGAAAATATATACGTTTATGATTTGGAGTGTTCTCAAACATTAGATGAATTTGGTTTATATCGTCATGAGTGCAATTGTTTAATGATTCGCAAAGTATACCCTACAAATGATGAGGAAAAAAATGGCCGTTATTTTCCATCAGAGATAGAATTTGTTGAAGCTATTATCTCTGAGAATGAATTTCAAAATGCTCTTTTTATTGCATTCAATGGTGGAAGTTATGACATCCATTTCCTGTTGAGAATATTTGAGCGAGGTGAAATTACTCACACTTATGTGCCTTCTCCTACCAGTAAACATAAATTTATTCAGATTTTGTTGACAGAAAAAAACATTAAATTTATTGATTTTATGAGATTTATACCTGGAAGTTTGAAACAAATTGCAGAAGCTTTTGAAATTCCGGTTAGTAAAGGTGATTTCCCTCACAAGTTTAACAATGGAGATCATGATGAATATATTGGTGCAATTCCTCCTTTACGTACAGAAGAAGATTATTGGGGTCTAAGTCAATTTCGAAATGAAAAAGCTCGAGACAAATTTATTGAGTGGTATAACGAACAATCTACTACAATTTATTGTTCATGTGAAAATTTTTCAGATACATGTTGCACAAAACTGAAATGGAATTTCCAAAATGAAATTAAAAAATATTGTTTAATGGATGTTATTGTTTTGGCTGAAATAGTAAGACATTATCGTGAAGCTTGTATGAGTTTTGATGGTCAAGGAGAAAAAATTATGAATTGGACTGTCCCCCGTTTTGATCCTCTTCAGTTTATGACTCTCCCCCAAATTACAATGCAAACTTTAGTTCATGGGTTTAGTACATTCGAAAGTGATGAGTATGATTTTAAAGGAATATCTACCTTTTATAAAAAATTTCGTGGAGGTCAATCTTGGGAAGCAATAGTATGGGTAATGCTCGAATCAAATAAACGAGGATTAACCGATGTTTATCATCTTGGCAATTCTTGCAAAGAGTATTATGATTTTGAAACAAATTTATCACTTGATGGATATTCACCTAGTTCATCTACAGTATTTTGGTTTTTAAAATGCTCTTACTGGGGGTGTACTCTATGTATGCAAGAACATAATGAATTTAATTGGATTTTACCCGATCGTGGTATGTATTGTTCAGATGTTAGACAACATTATGAAAGTTGCTTAACAAAATTGGAGCAAACCTACAGAAAAGTTATCACAATATGGGATCATGAATTTAATTGTTCTTTAATGGATCCTTATTTATTAAAATGTTGTCAAGTAATGCGACCTGAAGAATGTTTTTATGGAGGAAGAACTGAAGTATTTCAATTATATTCCAATGCTCGTAAACTGGGAAAAGATATTCACTATTACGATGTGACATCTTTATATCCAAGTGTTTATGCTCACCATCCTCTTCCAATTGGTCATCCTACTCATATCCTTGGATTTCAAATTGACCGATCACGTTTCCATCCGACAGCTTCCAATCGATATTATGGTTATGCTAGAATAAAAGTTGTACCAAATAAGTCTGATTTGATTGGTTTGTTACCTCAAAGAGATCAAAAATCTGGAAGATTATACTTTCCTGTATATCCGATGGAAGGTTGTTGGGGGACAGAAGAGATTTATTTAGCAATGCAAAATGGATATACAGTAGAAGAAATCTATGAGTTATATTATTGGGATGAAAGAAATTATAGTAATCTTCATTTTGCAGCTTATGTGAATTATTTCTTCCAGTTGAAACAAGAAGCTGAAGGTTGGGTCAAATTAGGTGCAAGTTGTGAAAATCCATCAGAGGAAGAACAAAATGAAATTGTTGAACGGCTTTATCGCCAAAATGGAAATTTGGCCAGGATTCGGCCAAACATGGTCAGAAAGAATGCTGTATTGAGAAGTCTCGCAAAGTTATATTTGAATTCTTTATGGGGTAAATTTGCTCAAAAGTCTTCAAAAACACAACATACAACAATTTATGGTACTCAGCAATTTTTAGCTCTATGGAACAACAAGAAAATTGACCAAAGCAAATGTTTTTTCAGAGAAATATCCCCAGGGGTTTATAAAACAAGTTACAACTTAAAAAATGAATTTGTGAATCCTGTAAGACATGGGAATTTGTTTATTGCTGCAAAAGTTACAGAAACCGCAAGGTGTGTCCTGCATAAAAAAATGCTTCAAGTAGGACCTGAGAATATAATTTACTGTGATACAGATTCTATTATATTTTTATACAACCAATTAATGGGTATTTTAACAGATGTTGGTCTTGGTAAATGGACAAATGAATATCCATCTCATGTTATTGAGCATGTTTATGCTCTAGCTCCAAAGTTATATTCGCTTAAATTATCTCAAAATGATAATTCCAAAGAAGTATTTCGAGCAAAGGGTATTCAAATGACAATTGAAAATCAACAAAAAATGATTTTTGATGCTATCAAACCGTTGATTACTAATTTAATAACAGGTAAAGACTCTCATTTTACAATACCAGTGAAAAATTTTACAATTTTTTCAAACTCTGGAAACTCAGCATTGCCATACGGTCAAGTTTTTTCAAGATACAATGAGAAAAAAGTTAGGGCAATTATTACAAAAAGAATATTCCAGGTTCAAGAAGTCATCGATTGGGATATATGTGAACAAATTCGAACATACCCTATTGGTTATGAGTTTTAAATGTACTAGCTAGCATGCCTAAGTAAAAAATTGCATTGTGCCTCCTCTTTCAAAAACTACCCGTGCATCGCAACTTGCCACTGTTAAAAGTTGAGTATCATAATCACGTATCATATGAGCTTTGTCGAATTTCAAAAACATATTATTGTTGACAATTGGGACACCAGTTCGAATTTTTTCATTTTGACCCATAAATGCTTCTAAATTAAAAGATAAATGAAAGGTCCCATCAAATGGTTTGGTAAATGGAAGAGAGTTAATTGGAGCACGTTTTCCTCTGATTTTAGTTTTTGCAGAAATTTCAGCAGGAACAAAAAACGGATTATCAGTAATGGTCTGATCATCCAAAGCTGAAATGGGTACAAAACATGCCCAAAAGCCATCCTGTAGAGTATTAACAACCATCCCTTTTTGTGAACCATAAGAAGGGTGCAAATGAGGGTTTAATTGCATATAATCACGATCAGAAAAAACTTGATCTCCCCAACGAATGTGTTGAATCAATTTTCTGATTGTATCGATTGGTTGACGTGGTAATAATTCAGCAGATAATTGTAGTTGAATATCAAAACCAGTTCTTTGTTGAATAATACATTCGTTATAATAAATAGGTCGCCCTCCTAAATAATTGTAGTCTCTTTCACTGGATGATTGAGGGGTTAATGTAGAATCGAATGCAAAAGAAAAACTGGTAAAAGGGTTGTAAAATGAAAATGAATTGTATCCATAAGCTCTGTCACCTTGAAAAATATCAATTGGTCTGAAAACAAATGTAATATCTGTACAAAAAGCTGCAGCCATGTTAATTAGTGCCTTTTGTGTTTCTTGACGAGGTAGCATTGACTCCATTTCTTTCCACGCTCTTGTTTCCATACTGATCCCTCCACTTAGAGCATTTTCTATGATTGACAATGCTGCAGTTCTAGGTAATACTATTTGTTGAGTAACAATTTGGACATTTTTAACAATGTAAGTTATTCTCTCATCAATTCTACTTTGAACAGAATCAGGTATTTGTAATGGATACAGTGATGTATGGGTACGCCTAACTTGAGCAACTGAATGTTCTCTATGAGTGCCAAAACAAGTTTGGTTTTCGTTGACAAAATTCCCTTTTTGTAATATTCTTTCAGTACGTTTATCACTAGGGTCACTAAGTGGTAAATATTGGGGTGTGGGGAAGCAAAACGGGTTCCAATTGAGTGATTTCATTCTCCAATCATAAAATGGATCAGTTTTCATTTTCGGTTCACCAGGAATAGTACCATCTAATTGTGTATACCATAAAACCCCCTTATCCGTATAGTTTCTAGTACTAGTTTGATTAAGAACATCAGTAGTCAATGGTATAACTTGACGATGATATCGCAAATCCCATCGCTCAGGGTGAGTGTAGTTCCAATACTCTGATAATTTAGTAGGTCTCGAATAAGTAGTAGTAGCACTTGAAGTTTGCTCACCTGTAGGTGGAAATTCATCAGAAGTATTTACCGGTGTCCTAAAAATTGGATAACCATATTCTCCATTTGACCTTGTTTCATAATGGTACATATTTAGAGCTAATGCCATCGTTCTCCAATAATCCTTTGTATTATTAATAAAATTTGCATTACCACCATCGACATCAGAGGCTGCTGGCCACGGGAATCTATCACACCCAAATTTTGGAGCAGGTAAAAATGAAGTTGAATTAGCATTACCGCCACCGAGTTTTGCTAGATTTGTAGCTTCATCTAATGATTGATGATTACGTGGATCATAACCTGTAAACAAATCATGCAACATTTTTTGTCTGGCTACAGGGATCGGGTATGTTCCATTACAAATTGCATCAATATAAACATCACCAGGTTTATAATCACTAACCATAATAGGGTGTATTCCAGAAGCAATAAAACCAGGATTTAACTCTCGTAAACTGTCAATTTGATTTAAATTAGAATCAACAACACCCAAATAAGGAAACCAATCTCGGCTTGTACCAGGAACACGGCGACAGGGGTCCATAAGGGTTTGAAATAACACTTGAGGTTCTTGAAAGCGTATGCGTACACGCATTCTACCTTGTGGTACTACTAATTCAGGGAACCATTTACGTGCTAATTCGCCTATCAAAGAGCTATATATCTTTAGTGAAATATGAAATTCAGTTTCTGCACCAACTGTCATAATTTGCTGGTCTGAAGTTGTTGTATGAAGTGAATCACCCCAAATTTCACTGCTTCCACTTGCATTACCACTTAATACTAATGGAATGCCAACTGGAATGTTTTTACAATTTGCATAATAATTCATAATAGCATCACCATTTACATCTTCCAAATCTTCATCAATTTGTTTCTGAAGAATATCAAGAGGGCAAGGTTGCTTTGCTGGCCACATGCTTGGTGGATAACATCTTACAGTTTGACCAAATGAACAGTTATAAATATTGAGATCTACAAGATCTGTAGTTTGCTTAGAGTATGATGCCAACAGACTTCCACCATGTGGTAATCCTAAAATTCTAGATTGTGTTCCCCATAAATTATTAGCAAATCCATTGGAATCTGCAATTGCGGTTGTCGGGTAAGTTGCACTATTTGGTGTGTAAGTCGTTGGGGTTGTACTAGCAGTGGATGTACCAGTTGTATATTTGAATGTGACACTATTAGCCAATATCGTTGCATCTTGAAAACAAGGTAATCTATCATCATAATATGCTTGAGCCAAATTAAATGAAGATGGTGCAAACCAAGAATAATCTTCAGGTAAAATATCCGAGTTTGCAGTACTAGTAACTTGATCATTAAAACCCAATGATTCATTTAGAAATGGGTTTGAAAAAAGCAGTAGAGATTGAGTAATTGTATCAGGAGTAGTCGCAGATGTTAAGGTAGTAAGTGATGGATATTGAACATTATGAGGCAAACCTTGAGCAGTCACCATACTTGGTTTAATAAAGTTAATATGCATTTTTCCTGACTGTCCGTTTGATGGAGTCCAAGGATTGCTTCTGGTAATTTCAAAAGGTTTTTGGTTTTGACCCATTTTAATCATTTCTAATTCTACACACTCGGCATAATGTCTATTAAGCTCATGAATCCCATTATTAATTTCAATACCAAATTCCTGAATTAAAGCGTGCCATCCACATCGTGACAGATTGATAAAATCAACAAAAAAATTTTTGTTTCGAACGACAACAGTTAGCTCTAATCTAGTAGTTTTGACATCCATAAAAGCACCAGCCGCACCAGTATCTAAAGGGATGTAACATAGCTCACTCGGTCTGTATTCGTTTTGTGTTGTAGTGTTGTGGATCACCTCTCTTCTAATGGCTGGTATTCCATTTCGTCTTGAAGCTTCTAGCTCCAAACTTTGAGGCATAGCAAAATCTTGCATTTTTAAAAAGTTTTTTTAAAGCAAGTTTGGTTGAATAGAAATTTTATGGGGAAAAATATAAATTATAAATTGAGAAACAGTTCACCAATTGTTATCTATTAAACAAAAGAAAAACTCGATAAGTACGGTCGATATGTCTCCTTAACAACTTTTTTAACTTTCCTTTTACGCTTTGTTGATTCTTCTTCTGAAGATTCACTTTCATATTTTTTATTTTTTTTTACTTTTGACTTATTTTTCTTTCGTCTTTTACTTTCTCTTTCATCATCTGACTCTGAAGAAGTTTCACATTCACTCGAATCTTCGCATCGGTCGCGATCTTCACGTACATTAATTTTCTTTACTTTTTTCTTTTGAGTGATAGTGGAAGGTTCGTCTGACTCTTCTTCTTGATCAGATGCTTCTTGCTTTTCTTCATTTTTCATTTCTTCTTCAATTTCTTGTCTAATTTTCTTTTTTAACATCTCTAATTTAATTTTTTCTTTCATTTTTTGTGATTCGATTTCTTTTTCAGTTAATTCTTTTTTGGTTTTTAAATATTCTTCACGTCCCTTTTGACATTTAGCCCATGCAAGTTCCCTAGCAGGTGTCCATGTTCTTTTAGTAGATGTTCTTTGTTGTTCATTACTTTCAGAATTTCTTGAATCTTCAGACTGTTTTTGCTCGCTACCATCAACAGTTTCATTTTGCGAATTCATATCTAATTCGAGAAGATGTCGACTCATATTTTATCTATTTCGTAAGAGTATCGTAATAATGTCAAATATTTCCCGAGTAACAAAAGAAACAGTTTCATTTGAAAAACTGGAACAAAATTTGCCATCTTCTTGCTTTGAAGCAGTTGTAGCTAGCTGTAATAAACAATCGTATGATGTTGATGAATCGATTATAAGAGAGTATTTTAACCATCCAGGTACACCAGAACTTACTAAAGAAGAACAAGAACAACTGTTTGAACAACTAGGCAATGCTTGGGTAAAAAATCATTATTCAACAGAGACTTTGCGCACTTTTTTAGAGAAAGAACCTACACAAAAACGTAATCGAAAACATGAGTAATAATACGATTCATTCTCTAATGTCATCTGTTGATGTGCGTCCGAAATTATTGTATATTTCTAGTGAAAATGTTCCTTACGATGCAGACTCATCTTCATCTACCTACCAACTCAAAGAGTCAATCATCGCTCAAGATGGTTATCACTTGGAATTTGGTGTTAGAAGTTTTGGTTTTAATGCTGCTGCGACGAATATTTCAAAAAAACAAAACAATAACATACTTATTATAAAAGTATACTTTTTTTCTCCCCTGTATCTTTATTCCAGAGGGGAAAATATTTTCTATCAAAACCCTTCCCCTGAATATATAGAGTCGACATTTGAATTAGTTTTTCCTGAAGGTTTATACACAGTTGATGATTTATTTTCGTTATTATCTGATGAAAATAATTATTCAATTGATGCAGGGTACAAAGTAGATGTCACAAGTTTAGATGAATTTGTTGAAAATAATGGACAATTAGTAAGAAATGATTTAAAATTATCATTAAATTTTACAAGATCTACAGGAGGATTTACTGTTGGAGTAAAAATTACAGATCAAGAAGTAGTAAATAATTATCTTTACGAAGAAAATTCTCAAAGTAGGTATTTATCAGCCTACGAGGTTAATTACAGATTAAAAGGAGTATCAATTTTTCGAGACACCGTAAACTATGGTTTATATGACCTATTATTTACAAATAAAATTACAGCACCAGATCATCCAGGTTATATACCTCAATTTGAAATGAATATTCGCAATAAAAACCCTCCAGCAAGTATTGATTTTAATATTCTGGTATCACTGTTTTTTCAAGAAAATGTACCAGAACAATCATCTGATTATTTATCACCTATGAACTCTTTCATTTTCGATACAACTTACGATACAGAATTAAATACATTAGAGCAACTTGATAAAAAATATCCATCATTAGGTGTACTAGAAAAAAATAGAGGAGCAAGATTTTATCATCTACCAGATATAAATCCACTATTTGTAGATGTTATATCTGATTTGCCAGTAAGTAATGTTTCAACAAGTGGTGCATCAAAGGGTATTTTGGTAAGATTATTTTCACTTGGAAGTAGTAATGGTGGCACTAGTTATTACCAGTCTTTTGATAAAATTGTCATGTACCCAATATCATCATCTAGAGATATTATTGAATCGTTAAGATTAACCTTTCAGAGCGAGGGAGGAAAATGGAATTTTTTTAATTTAGATTTTTGCCTGGAATTGTATATTTGCGAGAAGAGTAAAGAAGGATTTATACAAAACAATGAAGATGGGGCAAATGAATTACAGTCAATGCCAATTACGGATGATGTGACTCGTTTATTAGGTTCCAAAAATAATTCTTTTCCTTTTCAAAGAATTCCTAAAGACCCTAGTATACTGTATCTTGAAGAGACACGCTCAAATAAGAGGTCGCGATGATTACAAAATATTCATTATTTTAGGTAGATGGAAGAAATTAATAAACAATGTATCGAATATTTAAGTAAAAATTCTTTTGTGCGTAATTACTCATGTAATGAATTTGTTTTTGAAAAAAATTTTGAAATTCATTTACACAATTTATATTGTTATTGTGTAGGAATTGTCGATAAGCAAAGAATTGTCCATGTCATCAAAATTTTAAATCAAAAATGTTCACCAGGTGTGACTTCATATTATATTGAATGGTATGACGTTGCTTGTTACACATTGGAAGAAATTTTTGAAATGGATTTAGAATTATCAATAAAAAGTATAAAATTTTGGGTTCATAGTGGGGTCGCACTACGTAAAAATTTTTTTCTTTATGAAGATCGTATGAGTTTATTAAAATCTACATTTATTTATGACAGAAAAAGAAATCTTTATTATCGATTAAACAATTTGCTTCCATATATCAATCAAAATAAATCTATGACACTAAATAAAAATGTCCCAATCTTTTCTTCATTACAAAAAGTTACATATATAACCAAAAAAACAAAAGATTTAAATAAAAAAAATAACAAACAATCCAATGAAGATATTCAACTCATTTCTCTACAAAAAACTTTAAAAAAGCTTACATCTAATTTTAATTCTTTTGGGTATTTGGAAAGAAATCATTTGAGACTGTTTAAAGAAATAAACATAATCATTAATTCAAAGTAATAATGGACCCATTTGTAATTTCTTCTGTTCCTCAAGCTACCGCTTTTTTTACAGGCTATACTGATGATGAACAACGACAAAAAATTTTGTCTTTATATCCTGAAAGTTTTCCAAACCGTCATTTAGACTCATTAGACAATAGTGAAGCACATTCATTCACTGGGACAGAAGCAGAATTTAGAACTAGCGATTTTCAAAAAGCCCATCAACAGTATTTGGGTTATATAAAATACCCTTTTCATTCAATTGCAGATATTGAAAATCATACATTTGATCCGTCATATTTTGACGGATCTGAAGAGCGACCACTTTCAATAAATGTTCAAGAAAATTTAATTGGTACTCCGTTAGGTGCTACAGTACTTGAAGATCCTAGATTGACATACATTGATTCATTATTAAAAGTTAAAGAATATCATGCTGGTAATATGCCATTAGACGATAGCTACATTCGAAATTTGTACATGCTTCAAACTGAGAAAGGTGTTAATTATTACTTCAATCAACTAAATGAAATAAATGAAGCACTTGGTAAACATACTAGAGAAGGGTATAATGAAAAAAACGCAGAGGATGTCCACCCTTTTCATTACACTAGGTTAGGAGGTCAAGGAAGTTTGAATCATGAAAGACCTGCATTGTCTACTAGAGAGATGACTCAATATTCAATTACACCAAATGTACAACAAAATTATCGTAGAGAATTAATGGATCAGAAAGATCGTCGATTAAAATTTATGAATGAAGAATACTTTCCAAAAAAACGTGAAAATAGAAAACGTCCTATTGTACATACTGAAGAAAAAAAGTCCATCTTTGAGGACATTAGTAATATAGCCGTCGAAGAACTAAAACGAAGAGCTGTAAATGGTGTTATAGATGCTGGGGTGAGTATTTTAGGATAGTTAGCTGTCATCTTTCAAATGTTACTTTGTTTAAAAACACTTTTCAATTTATTTTTTTAAAAATGAATACGTCTCAAAAAACACCTTCTTCTCTTCAAGTACAAAACATTCATTTTTCAAATGGGACCAATATCGGCTCACAAAATATTTTCTCGGAAAACGTTAACTTTCGAAAAAGGGTAAGAATTGAGTCCAATTTGGATGTTTTGGGTAAAATAAACTATGTTGATAATCAAACAGGGTGGGGTTTACCTCAATGGACATTTGCAACATCTAATAGTTACAACAAAGAAACTGATTCTTTAATTGTTAAAATGAAATATATTGAGGATAATTATGCTACAGAACAATATGTAACAGATGCAATAAATCAAGGCGGTAGTAGAGGTTTTACTTATTATGAAACAAATACATTCCCTCAAGTGAATAGTGAATATACATACCCGTACCCTATTACTACACTTGCACAAAACACAGGTTTAATTATCCGTGATGGTCAGGGAACATTTATGGATTTCAAATTTCAAAAAGCAAATGCTCAAATAGGAAATATATTAACATGTACAGACAGTGAAGGTACTGTTGGCTGGTTGGCACCTGGGAGTATTCAAGTTCAACCATCATCAAGAACTGTATTGACAAATTATGGCAGTTCAAATGACTACTCTTTTAGAGTTGTAGATACTGGAGTTAACAATAATTCTGAAACAAGGGGGCTTTTCGTTTATCCTAATATGTCTACCAACCTATACAATAAAGCCATACTAGCAAATGATTTTACAGTGTTAGGTGGCAAAGGGACACTGCCTACTTCAAATAATGAAAGAACATTTTTTGGACCATTCAGTTATGGAAGTGAAGGACTTTCTTTTAAAGCGACATACTCTAACGGATCAGTGGTATACCCAGGAAAAGCAAGACTTAGTGGAGGATACTATAACTCATCGACTGGTGAAGATCAATTTTTATCATTAGAATTAAATGGTATCATTGCCAAGGCAGCACCTAATGCTGCTATTTCTTTTTATAACACGTACATAGCCCAGGATTTAGATACAGACCAGTGGACAAAACCTTTTGTTGTGAAAACGATTGGTATGCAAGATCAATACCCAGTGTTTGCTTGTTTGAAAGGCGACATTACAAACTCAAGCCTCAATAGAGGGATTACTATTAATCCTTATATTGATACAGGCAACTACAATCATATGGTGAGAGGTGGAGACATTGCGTTTATTTCGGCGGATTATGGAGACTTTTTTGTTGATGGAAGTACAAATGTGTACAATGAAACAGAGTATTCACTTTTCTTTGGTCCTTGGTCTCCATATGCTGAAGGTATTGCGATTCGGCCAACATTAACAATTGAAGAAGATGCGTCTCCTTTACCATCTAAAAGTGGGTATATCAGAATTACTTCTGGCGCGTCACAAGATTCATCTATAGACAATTCTGCTCCAAACAAGTATATTGAATTAAACCGTAATGGTTTTTTGATACATCAACCTGCTGGTAATACTATTACTATCTATGGTGTAACTCGAATTGTAAATAAACCAGCAGCTGCAATTTTGAATAACTCGAGCACAACTCAACCAATTACATCTTCATTTACTATCGGTGAAACAGGAAGTTTTGTCCCTTTTATAGTCAATGGAGACACCTACATGAACAGTAATGTGACATGCACTAATACTGGTACTTTTAACAACATTATACTCAATGCCTCCAATGGAACTGCTCTTTCAATTCCCAATGGTGGAATTACTGCTGGAAGTATAACTATTTCTTACCTGTCTACATTTCAATCAGGAATTACGTGTAATGGTGCCATTACAGCTAACAATCAAAATTGTACTTTGGGGTCATTAAGTGTCACAGGCAATACATATCTATCAGGGTTGACAGTAACAAATTCAAATACTGCTATACATTGCCCCAACGGTGGTATAGTATCTGGTTCATTAACAGTCAATTATTCGAGCACATTCCAATCAGGTTTTACTTCCAATGGAGCGATTGTGGCAAGCAACCAGAATTGTAGTGTTGGAGCATTAACTGCCAATTTTTCGAGTTCTTTCCAAAGCCTGCTGACTTTAAATGGAGAACTACGTTATATTCCTGGCAAAGCATTAAACTATGTCATGACGTGTACTGATGCATCATCGGGAAAGGTTGAATGGAGGCCACCTGCTCAAGCTACATTTCCATCTGATTTTATATTTTCAAATTTAAATGTTACAGATTATTTTGAAATTAATAATGTGTGTAAAACTGTGGATTGTTCATCGACAGATTTAGTATTAACATATACTATGGACGTTGGTACTACACAAATTTATACAGGTTTGACAACTGGAAGTACAGATACATTAAAAAACTATAATCCGTTTACTACATACCATTCAAATCATACTCCCCTGAATGTAGGATATATTTCAATACCAGCTCAATATACAAACAAAGTCCAATTCAATATCCCGTTAAGTCTGTCGCATAATTGGGCATTTAGAGGGGGTGATAGTGGCGGTGGTAGCTCTATTGGAGGGCAAACAAAATTTAGGTACAGAGTTGAAAAAATGATAATTACTTTAAGGTCTATAGATTCAAATACTGTCGACTATCAATTTGTTTACAATACATCGACTGATTCATATGATCTTGGAATTTTTAATGTCAATTATCATAGAGGAGACAATCCGCAAGGGCCAAGTGACGATAGGCATACAATGACTCACATATTCACTATTTCTAACCCAACTATACAATTTACACCCAATTATAGTGTTTTTACCAATCAATATCATATTTATGTTCAATATTTTTGGGAATTTTATTATTTGTATGAAGGGGATGATATTAATAGAATCAATAGTTTTTGGGGGAGTGATGTTCCTGAACATTACTTTAACGATTGGGCCGTTTTATTAAATCAATCAACTCCATCCTCTTGGTACTCTCAAACTATTGATAATGGTGATTCACCTCCTACAACTTCAACTGTCCATGATGAGCAATATAAAGAAAAAACTTGGAATCATACTAATGCATTCGAGACCAACTCATTTATTTGGGGTTCTTGGTCACAAAATTTACCGTGGAAACAAATTTCATTCTTAAATAATGACTCAATTGAAAATGATAAAAAAATCATATGTAGCATTGGTCATTTTAATTCATTATTGGTGAAAAAAGATATACATACCTCGGGAATTATATCTTGTAGAGGATATATGTCTAGACCTGGTGTTGGTTATGAAACACCCGAAACTAATTTTTCATTAAGTAATGTCCCCAGTTCAAAAACATTGTCAATTGATAGCGTTTTTAATAATTATTGGAATGGACAAAAAATAGAAACGTGGGTTGATTACACTAAATTATTGACTCAATCTCCTAACGTATCTGACTATCGTCTAAAATCTAATTTCCATTCTGTACCAAATGTTTTGTCAAAAATTTGTTCTACTAATATTTATAAATTTGATATTAATTATGACATGTATAGTGCAGTTGACAAATCAGGAGTAATTGCCCATGAAATACAAGAAAACTTTTTAGAATTTCCCAATTTAGTTCAAGGGAAAAAAGATGATGTAAATTCTAATCAGGAAATTGTACCTCAATCTGTTGATTATCAAGAGTTGACAATTATTTTAATGAAAGGTATCCAAGAGTTGAAAAGTGAAAATGATAAATTAAATAGTAAAATTAGTATGTTAGAAGAAAGTATTAGTGTTTTGTATTCAATGATATCAAAAGATTCATAAAATTATTAATTTTCTCCATCCGAATTAACTATTAACTCGTTGTCTCTTTCTACTTTTTGCTTTTTACTGACAGGAGAATCCAAATCTTTTTTCTTCACAAGTACTAAAAAAGTATCCCATCCTCTTCTAAATATTCTTCTTTCAGATTTACTATTCATGTCTATTAATAAAAAGTCATGATCGGATTGGATTGCTTGATTGTAAACTTCAATAAATTGTTGTTTGTTTACAAAAGCACCTACTTCTTCGTAAATATCTAAAATGGTCCCTATATCATTCGTTTTAAAAATTAAAAACTGCATTGTATTTTGACGTAACGCTTTTGGTACTCCTGTTTTAAATGTTTGGACAGCAAATTGAATACTAACCCCAAAACCTTGACCACCTATGTGACGATGTCTTAATGTTAAATTAACTAGTGGATTTGATCTAGATGGAGCATAGATTGGGCTGTGAGAACAGTCATCAATAAATAGTAAAGGTACAGGTTTTTTTAGTTTTGGTGGAGGATAAAACCACGGGTGAGTATCATCATATCTTGTCCCCAAAATACTTATCAAAGTTCTATTCGGAGGAGTAGGTTTATGATTTAATGTATATTGTATAGATTTATTTGGTATATTCATTGAAGACAAAGAGCTAGAGAGTTCTTCATAAAAAGTTTCTATTTGTCTTTGCATGCTTCTTAAATAAGTAACATCAGTTCTTTCCATTTTCGAAATGTTCCTGTTAAATTTTTTATAAATTGAGTACAAGTCTGTATATTTTCCTGTCATTTCTTGGTACCATGAAGCATCAGCTTCTACCTTACCAATAACATCTAATAACGCCTCAATCGATTGTTCTACGCTGGTATATACATCATTTGGTTTTGTTGGTATTTGTTTTACAGGATCATTGCTTTCGTAGGTTGGGCTAATTACAAAAAAACGAGTAAAATAACCATTTTCAAACATCCACTTATTCCATAAACATAAATTGTAAGTTTTACCTCGCCCTCTAGGCCCTACAGCTGCCATAGTCGTCGGAAGAGAAAAATATTGGGGAGGACTACGTGTACGTAATTGTGGTGGTAGCGGAAGTTCTTTCGGTAATGTATTAATTGAAATCTCCATTAGTTATGATTAGTCAACAGTTTTGTTTCATCTTTTCAAAAATAGACCTAATTTTTAAACGAATACTTATATCGACATTGTTATTCTCCATGCTTTTTGAGAACTCCATTATTGGGTGCTTAATAGATTCTATTTGATTATCTGTTTCAACACAGTTATCACAATTTAAATGAACAACTTTTATTTTTTTAGTTTGATGTATTACTTCTTCTTTATCATCTTCAACGTCGTACTCACACTCACCAGGGTATTTAGCATCAATAATCTCGTCCATAGTTTGAAAAAGTTCGCTTTCATCAACCTCTTCTAAGTACTTATGTTTATTTTTCCCACACGATTGTACCTCATCACATAGGTAGTTATAAATGTTTATTGTGTTTTCCATGTAAATAAAATGAGTTTATGAAAATACTTTCCTATGAATGAAAATTTATTTTCAAGACAAATAAACAGTTTTGCAAATACAATTTTAACAATGCCTGTCGGTGACCCAAATCCCAGACCACATCAAAGAAGTAGACATCCTTCCAGAATGCCCCCCAATGGGGAACGTTTTCAACCTGGCAACCCTGCTTTTCAATCCAATAGTACTGTTGGATCAAGATATAGAGTTGAAACTGGAAAAGCTCAATATACATGGAAGTTTCATGGTGTTGGAGGATTGTCAAGTGGAAATATTGAGGCTTCTCCAATATTGGGATCTCGTGGCGATTTCAATAGAAACCCAATTGCTAGAATAATAGCTGACCCTGAAGGTGTTAATGATCCTGATATAGAATATGTTAACAATCCTAACTTGAGAAAATTAAGGTACAAATCCAAGAATGCAATAGAGGGGGCATTTAAAAGAAATAATTGGGTAATATATGTACAGCTAGCACTGAAGTATGCGAATGCTCACTTACTAAAACCTATGAAATACCCGGAGGCTATCTCTGATATAGTTTTACAAGGGATGTTTCATGCAGAACCTACAATAAACCCTATGATGTATAGATGTTTCAACCCATCTACTAACTTTGAAAATATTTACGATGATGTTTTGAACTCGTTAACAAGGGGTGAAAACTATTTTACAACAAATCGAGACGATGTAATAGCTGCATATAGAAGATGCATTGGCGAGATAGGAAGTGTCGGTGAAAATGAATGGGATAGATTTGGAGACCACTCAACAGAATTAGACCAATATTTAGATGAAAGACAGCAAATGTTAAGAAACCCATTGGTTATACATCCAAGTATGGGGAGAATTGTACCAGGGGGTGGGGTTGGACCTGCACGAGGAGCAATGCGTGCACCAGCACCAGTACCAAGACGGGTTGTCAATGAAGCTGCAGCAGGACCTAGACCTAGACGATTTAGAAATGAAGCATCAGCATCGGGACAAGTTAGAAATGAAGACTACTATGGATTTAATGACTATAGCATTGATGGATATAATGATTCTTTACCTACATCGTCTAGAGTGACAAGTGTAACCATACCTACGTCAAGCGCAGCTCCCCTTCCTCCTACTCCTGCTCCCCCTCCTCCTACTCCTGCTCCCCCTCCTCCTACTCCTAGTACAACTACTACAGCTGCTACTAATACTACACCTAGTATTCCTTTACCTACAACACCTGCGGATTCAAGTGTATCTACTTCTTTACCAATACAAAGCACTACATCAAGTATAACTATTAATACCAATACTGGAGGTGCAGCTACTACAGTATCTATTTCGACTCCAGTAGTCACATCTAAAACATCATTAAAAAAACGGTCAACAAATAAGGCAATAATGACAGCTAGGAAATTTAAGGCATCTGATGAATATAAGGCAATAATAAGAGCTAACAAAATACGCCAATATAAAAACAAAATTAATCAAACAAAAAATGATAGTATTAAAATGTCAAATATACCTTCGACAACAATATCAACTACTGCTATCAATCCAGTTTCATCAGTAAATACACCCTCAATTACTACATCGAGCACTGATTCTAGTTCAACACGAGAAAAAGTTGAGGTACCAGCTGATCTCAAAAATGCATATACCGATATATTCAGTAAATTTTCAAATACAAAAACCTCTCTTGCACTTCCTATACTAAAAAGTCCAAATATTGATTTTGACAGATGGGATAGTATGTTAATTGCAAGACAAACAAAATATGACCCTACAAACAAAATTTATTACTCTTTTGATTCGATTTATGACGCTATAGAAAATTTTCCCAATGAATATATTATTGGTGCAGGGGCAACTTTATATTTATTTACAAGAAGTAAAATTATCACAAATTTAAATTTTAGAAAATCATCTTTTATGAATTTCTCATTATTTGATTTCGAAGATAGTCTTTTTGATTCATATAAAGATGACCTGCAAGATCTATTTTCAAACGAAAGCATTTATTTTACACATAAATTGTCAGATGAGTTATTTACATATGGAGATATAAAGAACATCGATACAAAAAGTTCAAGTCAAAGTCGTAATATTGTTGACATATACCTAGTTTCAAACAAAAAATATAATACGGATTATGAATTGGCTGAAAGATTTGGTGATAAAATAAAAGAATTTATTGACAAAGTGTATGACTCAGATATCAACTTCAATATAACAGTTCATAAACAAAAACCTGCCGATATTGCTCAAAATGAACTGACTTCGTGGATATTAATGTATAGATTTTACCACTTTTTATTAGTTGAAGGTCGTATTGGTTTAGAATCCAAAAAATTTGGTTTCAAAATTGCCCAAGTGGACATAGTCAAAGCTTTAACATTACAAATAAATATCCTGTATATGCTTAAATACTGCACAAATAAACCAGACCATCCTGTTTATATTAAAAGCGATTATCGTTTATTAGCTGAACCTGGTAAAAGGAAGGAACGTGAAATGATTTTAGAAAATGAAGTTATTTTTCAAAATGAAGAAGTAAAACATAATTGGGCTAACGTTAGAGGAAAAAACAAAAATACAACAAATGAAGACGATGATGTTGAAATAGAGGAAGAAAAAACTGCTCCACCTCAAATGAAAAGTGGTAAAAAAAGAATTAACCCAACAGTCGTCACATCAATCCCTACTTCATCCTCTATTACTTCTTCGAAACCAACGGAATCGAACCAAAATAAAAAGAGAAATATTTCTACAGATGAAAATAAATCAAGTAAAAAAAGAGTTAAAAAAACTGAAGTGGAAAAATCTAATATTGTTACAAGACAACAATCTGGTGAAGTAAGTATACTTCTCTTTTAATTAATTAAAATATAGGAGCAAGGCCTAGGAAGCGGTACGCTTAGTAAAGGGCAAGAATCATTTCAAAAATCTATTTCAATTATGGAAGGTAGACTAAAAAATCAAGAAAGATTAAAAAAATTTGAATTAATGAGGAAAAGAATTAGAGGTTAGTTTAGTTTAATTGAAGGGTCTGTCTCATTAGATAAGTAATCTTCTTTAAAGCCTCCATTTTCTTGAGCTAATTTACTACGTTGTTCATAAATTCTTTCTACAGTATCGTATATTTCAGCTTTTTCTATAGCTCGCTTGTCGAAAGATGGTTGCTTGCTAGCATACTGCCGATCAGTAGATTTCATAAAGTCGTCTATTTGTTTTTGTCTTATATCGTTTTCTGAAATCCACTCGTATAAGTGTCTATTCGAAGCGAATAAAAAATTTCCACCACTTACTGTTTGTTCGTTAATAGGATCCATATTTTGTGATTTTTAAAACTATTTATTTAAAGTTAATTTTTGAAAGCTAAAAGAAATATTGTCCTGTACTGAATAGTTACTAGGAGTAATTTTAGTACCACTTTGTAAACAAACAAGCCTATGAAATTCTTTCTGAGACCCATAGAATGGTGTGATTCTTTTTTTATCCTTATTTATTTTCAACATTATATCGTTAAAAACAAAAATAATGATTAATTTACTTTCTTTCTAATAAGAAAATAAATAAACTGTTTAATTTCTAATAAGAAATCAACAAAAATAAACATTTTCTAATAAGAAATAAACGAAAATGACTCATTTCTAATAAGAAATCAACAAAAATAAACATTTTCTAATAAGAAATCAACAAAAATAAAAATTTTCTAATAAGAAATGAACAAAAATAAACATTTTCCAATAAGAAATCAACAAAAATAAAAATTTTCTAATAAGAAATCAACAAAAATAAACATTTTCTAATAAGAAATTAATAAAAATGACTCATTTCTAATAAGAAATTAACAAAAATGACTCATTTCTAATAAGAAAGTAATCACATTAAATTAAAAAAACTTGTTTCAACCATATAAATGGTTTTTAAGACTGTTTATTATTAAAATGAACGTCTACAGTTAGGACACAATCCCCGGTGCTCTTCTTCAACTTCTTTGAGGCAAGTAACACATAAGTAATACTTGCAAGAACGTGGTTCTTCAGGATCTCCATGTTTACACTTGAAAACCAATTCTCTGCTTTCCCAACAACAATCACAAGCAATAGAATCTTCTTCCTCTTCCTCTTCTTCAACAATTTGTTCTTTTCGCTCTTCAACTCTCACTTTCTTTTTGTTTTTGGAACCTTTTGGTCTACCAGGCTTCCTTTTTGCTTGAATAGCAACAGGAGGAGCAACAGCAACAGGAATAGGAGGAGTAGAAGCTGGTTTAGTATCAAGTGCATCTTCCTCTTCATCTTCAGAGCAAAAGAGAGGAGCTCGGTTGTTCCAACTTCGTGGATCATTTACAATAACTTGGAAGTTAGTAGTAGTAGTAGTAGTAGTAGTTGTAGCAGCATTACTATTAGTAATAATGGGAGAATCAACAGCAGAAGGAGAAATAGGTCTGTAAACTGAAGTAGTTTCCAATCTTGTACGAATAGCTTCGTTCATATCAATAAAACATTCAATATCAATATCATTTTCTGTTTCTTTAACGACATATCCTTTGACTTCCCATCTCAATATTTGTCTTTTGAACCCGTTAACTTTAATATTGATGTTTTTTGCACCTACAGACATGTTAGAAATTGTGATTTTCAATGTACACCACTCAATTTTACTCCACTTTTGTATTAGTATCTTCAAGGGTTTTTTCAGTTTTCAACGTAACTTTTTCAGTTTTCAACGTAACTTTTTCAGTTTTCAACGTAATTTATGGCCGTTTACAACGGAACTCTAACGTAACTTTTTCAGTTTTCAACGTAATTTATGGCCGTTTACAACGGAACTCTAACGTAACTTATATCCGTTGCAACGGAATTCTTAACGTAACCCTAAAAGTACGTTGGAGACGTACTTTTCTATATTTTTT
>Ga0255211_1000120_pt1 | contig 28567 bp, 15 predicted proteins | sample Miss_Yuk_RepB_8d_FD_183036 | JGI IMG/M metagenome (GOLD analysis project Ga0255211, IMG submission 183036) | Freshwater microbial communities from Mississippi River, Louisiana, United States - Miss_Yuk_RepB_8d | ecosystem: Environmental > Aquatic > Freshwater > River | place: USA: Louisiana...
AGGAAAAAGGAAAAAGGAAAAAGGAAAAAGGAAAAAGGAAAAAGGAAAAAGGAAAAAGGAAAAAGGAAAAAGGAAAAAGGAAAAAGGAAAAAGGAAAAAGGAAAAAGGAAAAAGGAAAAAGGAAAAAGGAAAAAAGGAAAAAAAGAAAAAAGGAAAAAAGAAAAAAAGAAAAAAGGAAAAAAAAGAAAAACAACAGTTTCTTTTTTTTACAAATAATCTTTTCAATAATATATAGATGAACGAAATCACATATGAAATCGATGAAAATCCGATAATACCATCTTTAGTATTTATTATTCCTTATCGAAATCGAGAGCAACATTTGCAATGGTATAGAGAAAAAATGGTGCCTATTTTGGCTCAAATGCAACAAGGTTCTTATAAAACATTAGTAATCCATCAAAAAGATGACCGTTCATTTAATAGAGGTGCTATTAAGAATATTGGTTTTTTAATTACAAAAAGAATGTATCCAGATACTTATAAAAACATGACATTAGTGTTTAATGATGTAGATACAGTACCGGCTGAACCTGGTATTATTGATTATCAAACCTCTCATGGAACAATTAAACATTTTTATGGATTTACTTATACATTGGGAGGTATATTTTCGATAACAGGTGCTGATTATGAGAGAATTAATGGGTTTCCAAATTATTGGAGTTGGGGATATGAAGATAATTTAATTCAAATAAGAGCCGAAAGAGCAGGAATTAAAATCGATAGAAGTGTGTTTTATCCGGCGAATGTGGTTATACCAACAGGGTCAAAAATTATTCAATATGGTCATAGTCCTATAAGAGTATTTAATCGTGAAGATTACAAGAGATTTGTAAGACAGGAGAATCAAGGTATTAATGTAATTCATGGGATTATTTATGAATATAATGAGAACCTAGATATGTATGATGTGACGCAATTTTATACGGGTTATGAAGAGGTAAAAAAACATAATATAACACATGATTTAAGAAGTGGAATGCGTCCAGTAGGTCTAACTTGGAGAACAGCAACTATGGGTATGAGTTTTAAATAGATTAGTTCAAACACGCGTTTTTGTTATCGCTATATAATTTAGAAAATGTCATCACCCCAGGAAATTATTTACTACAGTAATTATTGTCCTCATTCAATTCGTATTATTGATTTTTTAACTCGTTCTGACCTTATTAAAAAAATCCAAATGATATCTGTTGATAAACGTTGGAGAGATCCAGTAACAGGTCAAGATTATGTAGTTTTACAAAACGGTTCTAAAAAAATATTGCCGCCGAATATTCATAGTGTTCCCGCTATGTTACTTATGAAACGTCATTATGAAGTCTTATACGGCAACGATATTACTAAATATTTCGAAAAAGAAATTGGTGGTATTTTATCAGACCCAAATTCCACAAATGTTTTTCAACAAATACAGCGAAATGAACCAAGTGGATTTTCTCTTGGAGGAGCACAAATAGATAATTTTATTTCAGCATCTCATAGTAATTATAAACCAATTCAAACAAGTATTGATGAGAGATATGTAAAACAACGTGAAAATCCCATGAAAGAACATAGAATTCAAGAAAATGATTCTTCGGCTTATGTTGCTCAATTAGAAGCCGCGAGAAAACAACAAGACCTTGAATTAGGATTCACAAATAATCAATTGTAAAATTGATTGATTTTTTTTCTAATATAAAGTTTCATCATACGACGAATTGAATACGATTATTAACATGAACAACTGCTTGGTTTGCTATCAAGACCGCGAAATTACTGAAGAAGAAATCAAGGATTGGTTCGCTAGAGGTTCTTATGTGTATGGTGAACTCAACCGATGTGCAAAATGGTCAGATCCAGATGATGACAAACCGTGTAAAAACTCTTCTTGTTCCACCTGTCAAAATTGGAAAACTGGTTATAGGATTGTGAGAAACAAGTTACAAACATCGATTACTATTCAATCATTAAAAAAATTGTATATGGATAGAAATAATATTTCTATAGATTATAGTCAAAAACCAAATACTAATAATGATTACCGAAATAAATTCAGAAATTTTATTACATTTGTATATAACATTATAACAGATGATGCGAATAACAACCCAACTGTCAATGAACCTGAAACTAATACTCAAGATGTCGGTACCAATACTGACAACAGTTTAATTGAAACTATAAATATTGATTCTGCCAATATTTATAATGCGCCTGTATATAATGCTCCCGTATATAATTACAGCAACCAACAAGAAGAACTTGAACAAAAAGATGAAGAACTCGAACAAGAACGAGATAAAACCGCAAATCTAACTATCCAACTTGAACAAAAAGACGAAGTAATCAATAATCTAACTATCCAACTTGAACAAAAAGATGAAGTAATAAATCATCTAACTATCCAAAATAACCAAAAAGAAGAAATCAATCATCTAAAAGAAAAAAATAATCATCTAATATCACAACTTGAACAAAAAGATGAAGAACTTGAACAAAAAGACAATGCAATCAATAATCTAACTATCCAAAATAACCAAAAAGAAGCAGAAATCAATCATCTAAAAGAAAAAAACAATAATCTAATGCAGCGACTCAATAAGTTACCGATTCTTTATGGATGTGTGATTGTGTATCTGTTAGTACTAATGACAATAAAAATAAGATTTAGTCTTCTCTAAATTCATCATCACGGTCTTCTTCATAAACAACACCATCCATATAATCATCATCTAATTCGCCGATTCCATACATTTCTTGTTCTTCTTCTCTTTCTTGTTCTAATCGGATAGATTCATCTAATTCATCGACATCAATTCCATTTTTAGGTCTAGGGTTTTCATCATCACCCTCGCCTCTTTGTTTACGTAATAATTCATCAATATCCTGTCTCTCGGATTCATAAAAAGCCTTGTCATATTTATACACGCCTTTTTGTTCTCCAATATTCCATCGTCCCATTTTATATTTCTTATATAATTTTGCCAATTTCAATTCATCATTATCTGTGATGTTCTTGAAATAATCGGTAATCGTTTTCTTTTCTTCTTGTTTCGAAATATAAACACGTTCTGAGAGAATCTTATAAGACAAATTCATCTCTTTTTTATGTTCAATATCAAATTGAATAACAGTTTTCATATATTCGTATAAATGCTCTTTCATCGTTGTATTATCATTTACATCAATCATAATTTCATTCATTGAATCCACATAATCTTCAGTTTCATCATATTCATTTGCGTTTTCTTTCTCTTCATTGATACGTTCAGTCGCACGTTTCTTCTTTTCTCTCATATTAATCTCTTGAAATTCGGGTTTATCGATATTTGTAATCCATTCATAAAACATGGAAACATAGAGATATTTGCCGAAAAGTAATATTAATGTATTATCGAAAACAGTGTAAAATTTCGATTCTCCATAGGCAAATTCATACATTTTCGGCATAAAATCCAAGAATGAAATCAAATCCGCCATTCGAGGATTCATTGAAATGAAAAACTGATTCAATAACTGATTATTGAAAAATCCGCCCAATTTCGCATAATTCTTATCGAACATTTTTTCTAATTGTCGATAATGAGCATCCGCAAAATCCCAATGTTGGCGTTCTGTTTTATAAATATTTTGAAACGATGTGCTACTATGTCCACGAAAAATAGCAGGATATAATTTTAATATTTGATACATTGAATTTTGTATCCATTGTAATATTCGATGAGGTCCAATCTCGGTTTCCCATTCTGTCAAATTTACAAAATGTTCTGTGAGTAAATCATATTCTTTTTGAGTGGCTCCTTGAACCTCGAAAAAACGTAATAAATCACGTATTATATTTTTATTCACCACTCGCAAATGTGTTTTCAAGGCTCTCACATTTGCATTTTCATTATATACCGTATCTATTACCGCTTTATCTAATGTATATTGTTCTAATACACGATTTGTCAAATCAATCAATTTGTTTTCAATGATTGGAGTATCAATCTGTTCATCTCTCGACAGATAAGTGAGTAAATCTTGGAAACCATGTGTAAAACTAACAGAACGAGATGCCGGTATATCAACCATGGTTCGTCGATGTACAATCGCCATTAAACGGTCAAAATCTTCCATGCCATGTTTCTTTCCATGGGTTTTCATAAATTGTATTTTGTCCGCGAGAGAATCTGTTTTTTTCAATCCCGCTAATTTCGAAGGATAAAATACTAATAAATCATCCGGAACTGTTTGATTCTCTTGGTCTAATCGACAATAATGAATAAATGCTTGATAAATCGTCTCTTCATTGATTTGGTCGGTTTCACCAATAGCACTTATCATTTGTTTGAATTTACAGTAAAGATAAGGGGGGACTGTCAATTGTTTAATATCAGAAAGAACACGACCATGATGTTTTCCAAAATCAAGGTATTTGACAATCGCCGGGTCTTTTTCCGCAAAATAATCAATTGATTTACCAACACTCATTGTTTCACAACATGCGTTTTCTAGGAACATAATTGTACCGGCTTTCAAGAGAGCATCTGCACCGATTTTAGCAACAATTCGATTAATGGATTCGACAATAGCATAACTGTGTTTAGTCATTTTTCCATCAACAACCGCAATATGACCATGTTGTGATTTATGACCGGTTTTCATAGATTGTGCGATTTCATCTTTTAATTCAGAAGAGACTCCAGTCGTTGATTTTTCAACAGTGAAAGGAATAATAGGAGGTTGAAATGTGGTCCATCGAGAAATACCGTGTTCTAATGGAACCACATTTTCAGGATACAAGATAAGATATTCTTTCTTTTTTCTTATCCAATCATTGCAATCTTCGATTTCTAATATTTTCGGAATAATTTCCAAGATGCGTTTTAATATGCCGTCATGTTTCAGATGTCGAATACTATTCCAAGGTTCAACAGCACTTTTAATATGTTCAACGACACAACTCATATAAGTGAGTCCAGTTTGGTCTTCAATACCACCGAAAGGATAACCTGAAAAAGAGAATACACAACCAGGAAAAACGCGTTTCACTGTAACAGATGGCATTTGTGTTTGAATTGCTAAGAATAGGACACCAATTGTATAAATAATAATATTTTGTTGTCGATACGTATCATAAGAGGCAATTTCCTTATTTTCTTTGGCTTTTTTCTCTTCGATTTTCTTATATTTTTCACGAGTATATAAAGAACGAATCAATGTTGTCATAACAGAGAGAATGCGACCTTCGAGAGCCTCTCCGTCAACATCAATAAATCCACAAATAGCCATATAAATATTATAAATCATTTGTGTATCTGTGTTCTCAAAGACTTTTTTACCGGCCGCTGTTTTTTTACTTTTCAATAATAGATTTCCTTGATTTTCAATAATTTCATCTTTAAGAGCCTGTTCTATTTTATCATCCAAATCTTGTTCTAATACTTCTCTCGTTTTAATTTTAAATCCAGCATTATCATATCCTTCTTCGATACTATCATCGATTTTACAAATAAAATGTCCAGTATGAACATCAACAACATATCCATCTTCACTTATTTTTCCGATTTCTTTTTTTACACGAGAGAGTTCTTCTTCATAGTTTCCACCAACAACAAAAGCATTCGCAAGACGATAATAAAAAGCAGGTAATAATGGAACACCGGTTTCTATACAATAAAACCAATGAGGTGATTCAGAATGTACAAAAGTACGACAAAATCGGTTACGGAAACGCAATATATTTTCCTGTTGGCGTATAAAATCAGTTTGTCCTAATATACGACCGAGTAATTTGGTATAAGGAGATTGGATTACGGTTTCATTTTCCAGATAAAGTTTGCCGATATTAAAGGCGTTTCGATTGGCGCGAATAAGTCGCGCCTCTCGGTATCGTCTATCTCGACGTAATTGTTCCAATGATTTTACAACAAGGTCTTCCACGTTATTTTTATAATCATCGATAGAGAGAATATAACGTGTTTCCATCTCTCGATTTAATTGTTTTTTCGCCAATTGTTTCATTCTATCTCTCGCAACATCCACTGGTTCACATACACCATAACTATTTGTGGTCGCATTGGCAAATATACAATCTGGACTTGTATTACAAAACTCTCCAGAATTCAGAAATTCATGTTCATGTTCAATCTCTTGGTCTTCTTTCCAATAATTACCAATACGACGATAATATCTGATTTTTTTCCTTGCATTTGCTTCTGCTTCTAATTGCTCTCGTTTATCTTTATTTTCCATAAATTGCGAGAGTTTCGATGGCAAACGTGGATACAAAACTAACATCGCATATTGTCCATCTTCCACACGACGTTTTCCACGAATCAATGTAGAAGCAAGGTTATCAACAATATTTGGATTAGCACCATGTTTTACTGTTAAATTCGTCTTTAAATAATCATAAAAATCACGTTCTGAAAGTTTGCGTTGTTCGGCTTTATATGGTTTTAATAAATCATAAGGAGTATCATCAAATTCAGGGTCAAAATAGACATCAGGGTTTGCGTTATCATCGGCCAAATCTTTTTCACTTGTATATTTTTTGGCCAATGTTTTTTTATAACAATCTACTTTTACTTTTTCATCGACGGGGAGAGATTCAGGTAATCCGAATTTATCTAATTCGGGTGTATAAAGAGAATAATTCAATAATTTCAATAATTGGAAATAAGTTCGTCCATAATCTGCCAATAACATATGATTCCAAATCGAAGAGGATGATTGTGGTATATTATTATCTTGGTCGATTCCTTGTAATAATCCATAATTCTCAACAATGAGTTTCAACTTCTCTCGGTCTTCCGCAAATAATCGATAGAAATTATTGGCTTTTGGTTTGAGTCCATAATTTTTCGATAAGAGTGTATGATATTCCGCCATTTTTGCCGCATAATTCATCTTATAATTTTTGATTTGTTCTCTTATAAAATGACGTATTTCTTGATATAAACCACCTTTTGCCATCATTTCCGCCATTTCTTTATCGTCACCGAACAATTTGCGTTTCTCTCCTGCAATATAAGCAGAATAAGTAATATTATCAATATTCATTCCAAATGGTTCTAAGACTCCAATAATATCTGAAAAATTATAATATTGTGATTTTGTTAATCTGTCTTTCATAAATGTAAAAATATCACGAGAGCGTGGAATGACTTGGTCTAAGAATTCCCGATATTTTTTAGAGGCCGGGTCGACTTCAGTTTCATCCATACCAACAGAAGGCATAACCACATTGAAATCACGCATATATTTAAGAAATCGGTCAGCGGATTGGTCATAATCGACAGGTTCGGAATTATTGATTAATATCGAATTGCGATAAGGTTTCTCAGCGAAAAAGAGAGATGGCATAAACCAATGATTACTGAGATGAGTTTTATCCATAATCGATGTTCCTGGTAAATCAACTCGAGAGAATTCGACAACAGGTTCAGGAAACATAATGATGGATTTTATATAAAGAGGGTCGGCTTCTGTCATTTTTGCGGTTTCAAACTCGGTTTTTCCTGAGCGTAATACTTTGGGTATTTTATGAGTATATCCTGGCAAATGACGTTGCATTTTGAATTGTGAGGTTGCCGGAGTTTTCGATTTTCCAGATATATGAAAAGATTCAAAATCACCTGTGTTTGATATAATCGTATCGATGGGAACAGAATTGGCACTTCGTTTTGCCAAAATATCAGATTGAATGATTGGTGGTTCGTATCCGATAAGAGAATTCGATAAATTACGATATAAGAATGAATAACGTTTTTCAGTATTACGGTCAGCATATAATTTCATAAATGATTCCATTTCATTCATCAATTCATGTTGGTCGATTTTTATGAAATGTTCATGTTCTTCATTTTCGGTTTCGGTTTCGGCTTGTAAACCTTTCTTTTTAGAAGCGGATTCTTCAGTTTTATAAATACGAGTTCTTTCTTTAATCACTGGCATAATCCATCGAACCTGTTCCGCAAGTGTATCCATTTTATCAACCAATGGTTTATACGCAGCATTAAAATTATTATAACCAATCACATTACCGGTTTCATCAAAACGAGAGCATTTTTCTCTCAATTCTTTAAATCGTTGTACCATTTTTTGTGCGGTTTCAATAACAAGAGAATTGCGTTCGACTGTTGGGATTGTAGCGAGTAATTCATCGAATAAATTAGTCAATTGATGTTCAATACCATGACGTTGTTCAAATTTGCCAACTTCTTCTTCAATTTCGACATCAATTTCTTCTCCATATTTAATATCCGCAATATCAATAAACTCCTCTTCTAATCGTTTTTTAATAGGTTTATCCACTTTTGGATTTTCCGGTATTTTCAAAATATTCTCTCCTTCGGGAGTTGTTTCTGAAGATACATGTTCTTCTTTTCCTTCGGTTTCATCTTCTCTATGCTCTATATAATCTTGAATAGAAGCATATCGACGTAATACTTCTGGTTTTTCTTGAAATGTAATATTTAAAATAGGAATATTTTCAGGTAAACCTTTATAAGCAAAATCAATGAAAATAGTTGCAAATGAAGGATATAACATTAATTCAATCATATCTTCGTCTAAATTTGTTATTTCTCCTGTAATTACTGATGGGAAATCTCCTCCAAAATAAATAGAAACCCATTTTCCAGTAGTCAATCCATTTTGTCGAGCAAAACCCTCTTCATCGGCGCGAGACAATAATACGATATGAGTGATTGATTCTTCTGTAAATCTACCATCTTCATACATAGTAAGTGTGAGAGGTTCTTGAGTAGAAATATTGGTAAGACGTATTTTTTCAGTATCGATATAATAAATAAAATAAGTCTGTTGGTTTATTTTCACATTGGATGGCGCAATAATTTCAATAATATCACCGAGCCTTAAATCAATATGAGTTTTTGATTCTTTTGACATTTATATATCCTATTTATATGGATATATAAAATTATCTCTCTATTTCTCCCTTTCCGAATTATGCTAAACAAAATTACAATCCTTTTCTTACATTCATAAGGTCCATATCAATCTCAGGTTCTTTGCCTCTTACAAAATGAATTAATTTCGCATTCCGTGTCATTTTCAATACATTCTTTAAATCTTCATTTTGAGTAAATTTCATTTCGACAGCAAGAGCACGTTCTTTCTTATTTCTCTCTCCGTAAAAATCCGGGTCAATCTTGACATTTTTAGGTCGAACTTGTGTTTTTTCATATTTTCCTGTTTTTCCACCAGCACCTCTTGCCATATCAACATCTTTGGAAATATCACTACCACTATCTAATGAAAATTGCGCATAAAAATCAGGGAAGGTTTTCTTAAATTTCGCCGCTTGATAATAATGTTCAACTGTTTTCCATTGTTTTCCATCAATACGTATTGCGGTTGACCATTGGTCATCTAACATTCGTCTCCAATGTTCAATATTTTGTAATTCTTTAAATTCCGCTATACGTTTCGCATCTATTTTCTCTCCACTTCCTTTTCCAGGTTTTGCATCTGCTGATTTTTCATAAAACATAAAAACTGTATCTGGGTCATATAATTCATTATACATTTGAATATCATCTGGGTCTTCAACTGTATTTTCTCCGACAACAATTCCGAGAGCATGTTGAAAGGTTACAAATTCAGGGATTTTTCCGAATCTACCTGCGTTTCTTTCCATACATTTATTTACAACCATGACACGTAGACTATAAGGAATTTCTGGATATTTCAATAAACCATGATTTTTATATTTGATAAGCATATAATGATTTCCATTTACATATTCCACCATAATATAATATCTTGGTTTAAAGGTATCATTATCATTGATTCCGCCGATAACACATCGTAATACTCCATCGAGGTCACCTTGTGTAAAATTATCTTTGGATAATACGATAAATTTTACATTTAATAATCTCTCTAATGTTTCAATTGCCATTTCATCTGCCCAATAATTCGAGGTTTTCACATATTCTTGAAAATCTTGGAAAGTATTAATATTACGCATGAATGAAACTAATCGCATATTGTCGGAGAGAGTTTCTAAATCCTGTTTTAATCCAGCATGTTTTTTTGCGAGAGCATTTGCCTCTCCAATCAATTCTTTTTTTTCTGCTGTCCCTAATACGTCAGATTTAATACGTTTTTTGTATTCTTTATTGGCATTGATTATTTGTTTTATTTCGGTTTCTATATTACGTTGTTCATCGGAAAGAGATACATATAATTGACGATAATTTTCAAAGACATCGGGACTAATATGTTTCGCAAGGAGGTCGCGCAGTTTTTCCACGGTTGTTTTATATCCAATTTCGGAAAAAGCATCGCGAACTGTCGCGAAAAAACAGTCACCGGCGCCTTCATTATCCAACGATGAAAAATTCGGATTCTTTAAAAATCTGGACAGCCAATGATTCGATTGTTTTTCCACATAAGTTTCATTTATTTTATCAACATCTTTTGCGGTTTCTTCCGGAAGAGGGTCCGATTGTTTGAATGTGCGATCGATTTCGAAAATGCCATCATCATTTTTGCTTTTTTCAAATTCGATTTCTTTCTTTTTAAATGCTTGTGGATTTAAACGTGTAGGGTCAGAAATCTCTTCTAGTTCCTCCTCTTCTTCCACCTCCTTAATTTGTTCTTTTTCTTGTTCCTCCATTTTTTTAGTAGTTTCTTTCTCAACTAATTTTTGATGGTAAAGGACAGGGTCTGAACCAGATTTATCTAAATATTTTCGAGTTACAAAACTGTATAATAAAGGCTGTCCGATTTTTTCCAAATCAAGGTCGCCATCAGGGTCCATGACTTGGAATAATTTTTGAGGACGCATTTCAAAAACACCGAGTTGAGATTTAATTTTATCATCAGCACCGACTAAATAAATTGGATAATAAATAATATCTTTTCCACTAAATGTATGTTTTTCTTTTCCGATAACAATAACAATATCTTTTCCGAGAAGTTCGATTTCATAGAGAGTAGACGCGTGACCCATATCTTCCGAATCAATTGATTTTGATTCGATATAATTCACTAATGGATTTAATTTGGAAACAACCATTTATACTATATTAGAATCCTATAAAATTTTAATTTAGTTTTTTGTGTTTTCTAGTTTTTCTTTTGCCTCCAAGTGTTTTAGATTGTAAATATTTACTGAGTCCACTTATTTTTATACAACATTGTTGTTCTTCAGGTGTAAGGCTCTTGTAAAATTTTCCAAACAATAATACTGGTTTTGCGTCTTTAGAACAACTTTTAAACAAGTCTGAAATATCTGTTCTTTTTTCAGTTCCAAATGTTGATTTATTTGCAAACATTCTCTTGCCATTGCAAGTTGTTTCTAATGGTGGATAAGGTATTATAATTTTTATAAGTTGTTTAAGTCTTGAACAATTGTTGAACATGTTTGATATATTTGTCACGTTTGTTGTGCGAAAAACCACAGGTTGATCAAACGAAAAACAGTCTTCAAACATAGATTCCATATTGGTTACATTTTCTGTATTAAAATTCACGGGTTGATTAAAATTTGTACAAAATACAAACATAGACCCCATATTAGTTACATTTGATGTATTAAATTCAACAGGTTGATTAAATGACCTACAGAAACTAAACATAGACAACATATTGGTTACATTTGATGTATTAAAATTCACAGGTTGATTAAAATTTGTACACCTATTAAACATAAATTGCATGTTGGTTACATTTGATGTATCATTAAAATCTATAGGTTGATTAAATTTTTCACAGTTTTGAAACATCTGTGTCATATCTGTTACATTTGATGTATTAAATTTAACAGGTTGATTAAAATTTGTACATCTATAAAACATAGACCCCATATTGGTTACATTCGATGTATCATCAAATGTAACAGATTGATTAAAATCTGCACAACCACTAAACATAGATTGCATATTTTTTACATTCGATGTATTCTCAAAATTTATAGGTTGATTGAGATTACTTCCGGAAAACATCATAGCCATGTTCGTGACTTTCGATGTATCAAATTTTATGGGGTTTCTAAAACTTGTTGGATAATCTCTGAACATTGCTGCCATATTCGTAACATTTGATGTATTCAATTTAGATAAATCTGGTGTTGAAAAATGAATTGGGTTATACCTATAGTTTTTAAATAAACCTACCATATTTGTAACCTTTGATGTATCAATATCATCATAATCAATACTGGATAATCGAACAATGCTACGTATTGTCTTATTATTTACAAGACTGAATGTAGGATTTGTGTTGGCAATATCTTTTATAGTTTCATAAGTTGTATCGGTATGCCCACGTGTAATATTTACTGTTAACAATAAATAATTGTTTGAAATCCTAATTTTATTTCCAGCTACAATATCTATTTGAAAACCTTCTAATGGATTTCTAACATCCGCAAATAATCCTTCGATTTCATCGTTGGTTAACCTATTTTTTACAACTCCATTAAATATGTAGTATAAATGTTCGAACATACTTGTCGATACAAGTTCGGGGTTGTCATAATCATTTAATCCATCCATATTATCTGTATGATTTTCAAACAATACTTTTATAAAATCATTAAACGCATTGTCAGGATGAGAATTTGAACTCATAGAATAAAACTCATTGTATTTAATAAAAAAATCTTTAACATCTTGAATTGTGGTTTCTGGCAAATATTCCGGATGAAATTTACTATCAGTGCCTGCCGTAATTAACTTTAACATTTCAAATAAACCTCTTCCAGCACATTCACTATATTGATAACCATTTCTATCGTTTGCTTGATAATCAGTTCTAGACGGATATAAATTCATATCAAACATTTCCGAATTTTCCAAGGGTGTATAGTCTTCTCCGACTAGGGATTCTACAAATAATTTTTTAGAGATTGGATATAATGATGATCTTCGGCCATTCATCGATAATGAAGGCATGCCAAGTCTCTCCCGAATATAAAATAATAATAAAAAACATCGTAAATCAAGAGCAATATCTTTCGATATATTAGGGTCACTAATTTCATATTCAGACATATTAGATCCTTCTGTCAAACCCCCATCTACATCTATCATATTATTAGCATAATGATGTTTCCACATTTCATTTTTGGCGTAATGCAATGTTGTATCTTTCAGATAGTCAAATACAGTTTTCTTCAAATTTAATATTTCATTGATTTCTACTTTTAAATATGCGGACACTGTATCTTTTATATCTATATTGGATTCTAGTTTAGACTTAAATTTTGTTAGAATATGGGTTTCGAATTTATCCGGGTCTTGAATCACTTTATCTTCTTTCGTATACGATGAATATACATCCATCATATCAGCCATATTTATAAAACTTATATATTTGGTTCTCTCATTTTTAGTTTTTTCATTTATCCATTTTGTTATTTTTGCGTCTGAAAAATTATCGTTGAAGTTGATAAATGTTTCAGGTTTTTGTTTTTTTGTTTTTCGGTTTTTGGTTAGAAGATTGTCAGCATTTGGCGATTTTTGTTTTTTTGTTTTAATGTGTTCTGTTGGAGGAACTGGAGGATATATTATACCGTTATCAGTTGATGAAACTGTATAATTCGGTGGAAACATATCTATAATTTTATTTGCTAATCCCAAAATATTTTTGTATGTTTTTTTGTCACTGTCAAATTCATCATTAAATAATATTTCGATAAGAGGTTTCAACTTATACAAAAATGAATATTGATTCAATACATTATGTTTCGCATTGATACCACTATATTCATATTTGCCATTCTTTGATTTTTTAATTAAAAATATTTGTGACAGTGATTCAATGAATTCTCGGTGTTTTTCTGTATTTTTTTCTTCACAATTCAATATACTTTCAAATATTGTTTTCATATTCACATTAAATGTTTCAAAATGGTCTTGATAAATCCTTATAAATTTTGGATGTTCTAATAATTTAAAATCCGAAATATAATCGAGTTTCATATCTATGTTTTCCGTTTCAAAAACAGTCGCATCCTTAAAATTGGACTCATATAATTTTTCCTTTTCTAAATTTTGGTTCGCCAATTCAATCTCTTCTGGGGTGCTTTCTAAATATTCATAATTAGTTGTCAATGTAATTGTATTCACCGAGTTTGTTTTAAAAATATAATGATTTTTATAAATTACAGAATAGGTACCGTCAAATACAAAGAAATTGTCATTATAAGTAGGTATTTTTCCACCTTTCATTTTCCTTGTTTTGTTTTTATATGGCATTATAATAATGACATATAATATTTATAGGGTTGTTCGCAAACGTGAAAAATTCACAGTTATTTTATCTTTCCCAAACACATAAGTTTGAATCGGATTTCTACGTTTATATTCATGGATAATTCGATTTCCATTATCTTCTATATGAACTATGACATCTCGCATAATCATATCTAAAAATCGCACATAAATCGAAGGTTCAGCAATTTCATTTTGCAATACTATTTTTCCTCTTTGATCTACAATTCTTATACGATTATTTCGACTTTCCACATAATACATTTTTATAGAATATTATTTGTTTTTTTTATTTATTTTTCTTGTTTTTCTACCTCCATTATTTATTTTATTAGGTTTATTCGATTCACTCATATTAATACATCCGTGAAACATCATAAATGTAGAGGTTTTATTTTGAATTTTCCAACTGTTTAATGGTTGATTAAAATTTTTACAATTTTTGAACATTGCAGTCATTGATTCAACATTGGATACATCCCAGCTATCTAATGGTTGATTAAAATTTTCGCATCCTTCAAACATGCTGAGCATATTTGGTACATTGGATACATTCCAACTTTTCAATGGTTGATTGAATGCTTTACAATTTTTGAACATTCCATTCATGTATATTACATTGGATACATTCCAATTATCTAATGGTTGATTAAATTTTTCGCATCCTTGGAACATACTAAAGGTAGATGTAACATTGGACACAATCCAACTATTTAATGGTTGATTAAAATTTTCGCATCCTTGGAACATTCCAGTCATATCTGTCACATTTGACACATTCCAACCAGGGTGTGCATCGACGTGCCCTAGTGGTTGATTAAAAAACACACAATCCTTAAACATTTCTCCCATTGTTTTGACATTTTGAACATTCCAACGGTTTAATGGTTGATCAAATGATTTACATTCTTTGAACATATGATCCATAGTTGTGACATTTTTAACATTCCAACTGTTTAATGGTTGATTAAATAGTTTGCACGCTCTAAACATTTCTTCCATATCTGTAACATTTTCAACATTCCAACCATCTAATGGTTGATTAAATGATTTACATTCTTTGAACATCTGATTCATATTTTTAACATTTTCAACTTTCCAATTGTTTAAGGGTTGATTGAAAGATGAACAATATTTAAACATAGAAGACATATTTTCAACATTTTCAACATTCCAAGAATCTAAGGGTTCATTAAAACGCTCGCAGAAAACAAACATCTGTGACATATCTTTTACATTTGATACATCCCATGAACTAATATTATTTGGTATAATAATACGTACGAAATCAATATAAAATAACATATTCATATTTGTAACATTTGTAGTTTGAATAGAATTTATAGAATCATCAATTCCTTTGTTTGTTAAAATTAAATAACGGAGTGTTTTATTATTAATATATATTTTTGTAGAATGACTCTTTTTTTCTATATATGAAGTTGTTGTATGGCCAGGTCCAATTAACAAAGTGAGATAAAAATGTTTGTTTTCTAATATTAATTTGTCATTCGATGGAGTGATTGTTATATTTGGATTCTTTATATTATCAAATATATGATTAATATCATAACCATTTGGCATAAAATTATTGTTTAGAAAATAGTATAAGTATTCATAAAATTTTGGTGAGGCTAATTCATAAATTATACCTTTTTCATTCCGTTTATAATGTAATCCACTGACATTATTAATAATTTCGGTAAATTTAAAAAATGATTTATCAACATCAGGCTTTTTATCTTTTGTCATTTTTTCAAAACTCCTATATTCATCGAATAATTGTTTTATTTTTTCATTTGCATCATCCGGTAAATATTCTTTATGAAAATTTAAATCATCACCTGCACATATAAATTTAAAAACTTCAAATAATCCTCTACCAGCACATTCAGAATATATAAATTTGTTGTTATCAATTATACATACAGTTCTCATACTATAACTTTTTGGATATTTGGTTTGAAAATCTGAAATATCATGATTTAGATGTTCTGTCATGTTAGGAACGTTGAATAAAGATTCTATGAATAATTTTATTGATATTGGATATAGTGGATGTCTACCATTCATAGCCAATATTGGTTTTTTAGACCTTTTGTAAATATAAAAAAGAATTAAAAACCCACGCAAATCTAAAGCAATGTCTTTAGAAATCACAGGGTCGCTCCAAAAACGAGGTTTGTTTGTAAATGTATAATGTGTTCCGGGACTATCATAATGCAAAGTTGTTTTTTTTAAATAATCAAACACATCTGTTTTTAATTTTAATATGTCATTTGCTTCTGAAATTAGATAATCTGACAATCTATCTTTTAAATTTGATTTTGTTTTCATTTTTTCCCCATATTTTGCTTTTATATCATCTTCGAAATTTATATTTTTATTTATATTGTTTGTATAAGAAGAATATACTTTCATCATATCCATTATATCAATAAAATTATTAAACTTAAAACTGCTATTTTGATTCTCTTGTTCCATCCATTTTATTAAATTTTCTGAATTATAATCCCCAGTTGGTACATCTACAAGTTTTTTCTCTTTTTTTGTTTTTTCATCTACAAGTTTTTTCTCTTTTTTTGTTTTTTGTTTTATTTTATGCTGAGGTGGAGGTGGAGGTGGCATTACATGGGATGGAGGTGGAGGTGGCATTACATGGGATGGAGGTGGAGGTGGCATTACATGGGATGGAGGTGGAAACAAGTTTTCATGTGGTATAGGTGGAAACATATCTATAATTTTATCAATTAATGTTATTCGCATTTCGTTTGTATTGTTTGTTTCGACATCAAACGTATCGTCCAATAATATTTCAATAAGAGGTTTCAATTTATAAATAAATGAATATTTACTTAACAAATTATGTTTTCCATTAATATCACTATATACATATTTTCCATTTTCATTCGAAATTAAAAAAATATCACTAAGAGATTCGATAAATTTTTTATGTGCTGGATTATCTCTTTCTTTACAATTCAATATATAATTAAAAACACCATCCATATCAAAATTTTCTGCTTTTAGGTCACGTTCTTGTAATTCTTCATTATATCCTGGACTGCCTAACAATTCAAATGAATTAATATAATTAAGAGTTATATCAATATTATCATTTTTAAAGACAGTTGATTTTTCAAAATTCAAATCAACAAATTTTTCTTTTTCTAAATTTTGGTCCGCTAATTGAATTTCTTCGGGTGTACTCTCTAAATATTCATAATTATGACTTAATGTAATTGTATCGACTACATTTGTTTTAAAAATATAATGATTTTTATAAATTACAGAATATGTACCATCAAATACAAAGAAATTATCGTTATACATTGGTATTTTTCCACCTTTCATTTTCCTTGTTTTGTTTTTATATGGCATTATAATAATGACATATAATTTATTATATCAAATGGGATTCCCAAAAATATCGACAAAATGCCCATTGAAATTTCGGGGTCTCAATAAAACGGCTTTTATTTTCCCCTTCCAAATAATGTTTCGCAACTTCCGGTTCTACACATTTTACAAAATCATCGCGATGTAACACAAATGATAATTGTTCTACTCCTGATATCGGTTTCGACTTTCGATTCCATTTATGTTTTGGAACTTTTGTATTCTCTATAAGTGTCTCAAATAATGGCGGATAATGATATCGATAATACCAACTCCAATCCGGTGTCGTACCTGTATAATACAAATATGTCCATTCTAATCCTTCCAAATAATTCAACACGATATCTGTCCGATTCGTTTCAGGTTCGAATAATACCTTATAATATCGTAACTGCCAACCTGCATCTTCCGGTGAAATATATTTCTCATCTTGTCGATAAATTAAGGGTGCTGCGTTCAACACATATTCACGTTCTTCTTTCGTATTGGTCGACATGTTGACCCGGATTTTATCTCGACGTTGCATTTCCTCAATGAAAAACTGTTCTTCCATCGGTTGAATTGCTTTGAAAAACGCAAATACATTGGGCCATAGAATAGTCGATTTTACAGGATCAATCAAGTATCTTTCTGTATTTCCAAAAGTATTTCTATAAATATCCATCAATGTATAAATTCCATGATTTCGCAAATTGATTGTAGGAAAATGCGGTAAAAAATCATTACCCAACAAGAAACAGAAAAACGCATAATCATAAACTCGCGCGATTCCTGAATATGCGCAATTCATCTCTTGTAAAATAGACATACAAAGTCTCTGGATATCAATATAATAATTTTCATTTGGTATCAAATCTGCTTGAATGCTTTTGATGAATTCTGGTGTCTCTCTGAAAACGAATAAATTTGTCATTTCTGAATGGAAAATCGACAGCATTAATAAATCCGCATCTAAACCATAAACCACTACATTACGATTCGCATGAATTTCTGGATGTTCTCGAATCCACTGATAAATCTTATGTTCACCCTCTCCAGGGGTTTCTGATGTGGAAACACGCACATTCGAACATGTGGGCGATGTCCATTTCCAACCTTTCAAAAATTCGGATAAGAATTTCATAAATGGTGTACCTGGTGTAAACATTGTGGTTGTTAATGCCCCTGTCGGAACTGATTTGCCTTCTACTTGTGCCAAAAACCACGATTTATATCTACGTGTACGTTGCTGTTGGATTTTCGCAAATGGTGCGACACCATCGAAAGCAATAAAAACAGAATCGGTGGGTCGGATAGTAGCAATATAGGTTTCAATTTGTCTACAAATGCGGGTGGCGAAATCGTGCCAATCAGAAATAGGACCTTCTGATTTATAAAACACATCATAAATAATAGAATTACTATCCAAATAAAAATGATTTACGGCAATCGGATATTTTGAAAATCTCTTCAATATGTGAACGTGATTCTTTACAATATATGAAAAATAAGCAGGAATTCCCATGATTAGAGGTTCGTGTTCTTTAAATTGTTTCTGGATATATAAAAGTGTATGGGTTTCTTTATATTGTTTTCATAAGTCTTTTAAATCTGATGTTTAAGGGTGGCAAAATTGAGAAACTAAAATGAAAAATAGGAAAGAAGTATTACTGATTGAACAACTAAACGATGTCAACGATTGCCCGTATTTCTCAAAAAGTCAAGAAGAGTTTGGAGGAAGATTATGGATTCTTTTCACTGCGTTTAACAATTGGAATGCCAGTTTGCGTAATAACCGCGGTATTGGAGTCAGGAGAGAAATATGAATGTTATATTACAAATTATGAGGATAAAATCGAGGTTTATCATTGGGTCGCGGGCATGGGTGCTTATGCCACCAATATTCGAGATGAAAACGATTCCGACAATATTCTTCATGATATGTCGGTGATGTTTCGCTTGTGGAACATTTCTTATAATTAGTTGTTATAACAACGAATCATATACAAAAAATCAATACAAAATAAAAAATCAAAAAATACTGTGGGTTTATACAGCAGGTGTAGAAACAGGTTCAGCGGGTTTCTTCACAGTTTTATCAAAATGTTTATTCAAATACTTCTGCATAGTAAAATGAGTAAGTTTGGGTTCATTACGGGCTTCCTCACCAAAAATCGACCATAATTTAGCATCAGGAACAAGAATTTGTTTATTAGTTTGGTCTTCTAATTTATTCTCTTTGATATATTGAATTAATTTGCGAGTGGTATCAATACGAGAGACAAAAGAACCATTTTCAACACCCATAAACTGACAAATAGTATCACTTGCCAAACAGGGAACAGCAAAACCACATAATTTCTTTTCTTTTTTAGGTTTCGATTTTTCTTTGATTTCTTTTTCTACCATTTTCTCAATTGTTTTTTCCAATTTGGACTTGCGTTTTTCCATCTCATGCATACAAACCTTCATTGAATCAACCATCTCATTAAACTCGTCCAACAATTTCACTAATTTCATTGTATTGGGAGAAATTTTAATAGGAGTAGGCACAGCAACAGGAGTAGTATCAGCATTCATTTTCGTTTCAGTTTCCATTTTTATAACCTTTGATACTGATACTTGCGTTTATTTCTTTATATTGATTCGTATTCTTAATATGTAGTATAAAAGCACGTGTGGCATGCTCCACCATTTCTCAATCCACTGCCATCACACCGATCACATCTACTCCAAAATATAACATTTCCGATATCTTTACAAAAACGTGAACATTTATTATATTTTCGAATTGGCAAATACCATAATTTATGATTGTTGTTCCATTTTCCACCCATGTTTTTGATTCGGTCTTTTTTTGAGTAATCAACTGACAAATAAACATATTTTCCAGATTCAACATCGTCGATTATATCTGAATAAACTTCATCATCACCATATTCATCTGTTTCATATAGATATTTTATGTATTTTGGGTTTGGTAACTTTATTTTGCGTTTTTCGATTAAGTATTTTTTTAGGAATTTACATGCGTCTATAATTTTACATAGGAACAATGCTGTATCAATACCATACGCATCACAATCTACAGAATCATAATCGACAGAGATGTAACCGTCAACGTCATCATCTTCCCAAAAACCAGCATCTTCCCAAAAAGATTCACTATATATTTCTTTTGGCATAATGTACGCAGTTCCTTGACCTTTTCTTTGGTGTATTACAACTTTTTGGTCATAAAAATGTTCTTCAAATAGTTCTATTACTTCTCTACATTGACAATTCAAGGTATGTTTTCCTTCGTCACAACAATTAAAACTAATTTGATAATCAATGCTATACGGATGAGGATAATCATTAGTGTTATCCATTTCATATTTCAATGCTGCAGCATTAACAGTTTCATTGTCTAACTCTACATATCCTAATTTATTAAGTATAAAGTCGCATAATTGTTCTTCATTCATATTTTCAAAAACACATTTTGAACATTTCATACTTCGGATGCATTCGATTTTTAACTCTGTAGTTTTCTCATTTGCATCTGTTATAAGAGATAAAGCATCTATTTCAAACCATGGTTCGGGTCTATTTTCATCTCTAGTTTGATGTTTATAACATATTTCAAATATACAGATAATATCATTATTATCTATATAAGCAACATCTGCGATTTTAGGACCATTAAAGTCGAAACGATGTTCTAACAGAATTTCAGAGGTTTCATCTATTTCTGGAATATCAAATTCATCTTTATATTCACATGAATCACATTTGCGAATAAATGAAATTGGAATTTTTCTCTCTAATAGTGTTTTCAGTAATTGTTTGGCATCTTTATGAATTTCAGATTCACCTGGATTATTATAATGCTGACATGGATTGTCATCATGTTTGTGTCGGAAATGATGAGTCCGAATATTCCCTTGACACAATATTAAATCTTTTTTACATTCAGGACATACATAGTTTGATTTTTTTGTTGCTATTCTTGGAAACACATAATCTCCCGTAATTTTATCGATAGCACCTAATGGTATGTGACTTTTCATTGGTATAGTTTATTGTTATGGTTTTGTATCTAAAATCGTATCAATTTTCCCTACACATTGATCCCAATAATGAGAATGAAGTGCGCAATACATCGCGACAACAGAGGGTAAAATATGAAAGAAAAACATATGAGTATATACACTACGATGATAAGCATGTTGTCGGAATATAGTATCAGGTGCTGTCCATCCTAGAGTGAAATAATGATATCCATCTTCAATTGCATATTCAACAGCATCTCTCATAACTTGATTATAAAATAGTACTTCGTTAACGATAAATGCGATAATAATGATAATTACCATTGTATTCCAAACAAAACAAGAATGACTATTGAATCTTTTTTTGGAACTATAGATAGTTACTAATACGATTGTGGAAACACTTGTTATAATATCGAGAATTTTTACAATACTGATTTTCATTACTTTCCGCCAATGAAGATATGAAGTAAGTGCCAATAATAATAATATTTCCGCATATTCATATTGTAAATATTTGAATACGAAATAACAAACAACAAAAATCGGAATCGAATAAAATGCTTTTTGCGATATTTCTTGTGGTACAATAATCATAATAAAATTTGTCTAATATAAATGTAGAGAAATTTTATATATTGTTAATATTTTTATGTCTATTTGAACGGTTTATTTTAGTTCCGCCGTTAATTATCTGATTATATCCATTACCTTCTTCATCTACATGTACTACTTTACTTCCACTTACATTACCGTTATATGATATATTGATAATTTTGTATTGGAATCCGTTATTGTCAGTATATTTATAGGTGTGACGTCCAGTTAAAATTATTTCAATTAGTTCAACCTGGTTATCAGGTTCATCTTTTTTGGCAATTGACAAACTATATAATTGACCAGTTTCAACTTTATCTGGTGGCACAATCGTCTCAAAATCAGTTTTGAATCGATATTTGAGTCCGTTTTCTGAATAAGAAATGGTAGGTGGTTTTGGTGTAGGTTTTGCCGATGGTTGGATTTTCTTTTGTGAAACAACATCCTCTTGTTTATACAAATCTTCAAATTTAACTTTTACGTCTTCTAACGGATTGTTTACATCATTGTATTCAGAGCATGGTTTTGGGATATTTTGTATACACACCGGACACGTGGGTTTGTTTTTACACCATTTCGCAATACATATTCTGTGACATTTATGATTATTATTACATACTTCTACAACATAATTACAAATTGGCATACCTTCGTAACCATGAGGGCCATGAAAATTATCTAACGGTTCCGTGCAAATGACACATTCTTCAAACTTCGGAATTTGTTTAAGACAGTTTCGTATGGAACCTTTATTATTCGGTTTAAAGGCGTCGGGAAAGTTTTCAACAAACATATTTTCTTGTTTTGTAGTTGATTTAAGTTTCCAACTGCACAAAATTTGAAAAAAACTTGTAGCATTGCTAAACATTGAACTCATATCATTAACATTTGATACATTCCAACCAGGGTTCTTGATATCGATGTACCCTAATGGTTGATTAAAACTTGTCGCATAAAAAAACATAAAACTCATATTCTCAACATTGTATACATTCCAGTTATTTAATGGTTGATTGAAACTTCTCGCATTGCTAAACATTAAACTCATATCATTAACATTTGATACATTCCAGTTATTTAATGGTTGATCGAATTTTGTACACCCAGAAAACATTCCATCCATTTTATAAACATTTGATGCATTCCAGTGATCTAATGGTTGATTAAACGTAGTACAACCATAAAACATATTACCCATATCGGTTACATTTGATACATTCCAGTTATTTAATGGTTGATTAAAACTTGTCGCATAAAAAAACATAAAACTCATATTCTTTGCTTTGCTAACATTCCAACCACCAATAGGTCGATTGAATTTTGTACAACCATGAAACATTTTACTCATATCATTAACTTTGGATACATCCCAACCACCAATAGATTGATTAAAAGTAGTACAACCATAAAACATTTCGCTCATATTTTCCACCTTTGATACATCCCAACCACCAATAGGTCGATTGAATTTTGTACAACCACGAAACATTTTACTCATATTTTCCACTTTTGATACATTCCAACCAGGCTTTTTATATTGAATGTAACCTAATGGTTCATCAAATTTTGTACATTCACAAAACATACCTGCCATATTTGTCACGTTTGATACATCCCACGAATCTAATGGTTGATTGAAATTTGTACATCCCCAAAACATACCTGCCATATTTGTCACGTTTGATACATCCCACGAATCTAATGGTTGATTGAAATTTGTACATTTATAAAACATAAGGAGCATGTTTTTTACATTTGATACTTTCCAGCCACTTATGTCTTCATTAAAATTGTGCATTCCAATAAACAATTCTGACATGTCTGTTATTTCCGATACATCCCAATCACCAATATGTCCATGTTGTTTATCTCCAGATATCCATTTTTCAATTGCGTCTCTTAGTTGTTCCTTAGTTTCCGGTTTAAATTTTGGTGATAATTCTGTCGTATTGCTCTGGTTAATTGTTTCGGATTGTAATGGATTCGGTGTGTTTGCAACTCTTGTCGGCATATTCGTATTGCCGTTTGAATCCGTGGGTTCACTTGTGGCCGCGACCCTATTATTCTTTCTAGTAAAAAAACTCGGCCATCCACCTCGCGTTCTGCGCGTTCTTCTTTTCTGATTGCGTCTTTGTTTTCTTGTTTTCCGCATTATACATTTTATTAAGACATTATTTGTTAATACTGACTTCTGCTAAAAACATATTATTTACACCTCCAACAGGTATGATCGAATATCCCATAATATTTTTCAAATAATCAAATAATGCTGGATTCTCTCGATTCGATTCAAATAAAATCTTTGGATTACAACGTTGGATTAATTCGCGCGCGCCTAAGAGGACTTGTAATTCATTCTCTTCTACATCCATTTTTATGAATCCAACTTTGTCTTGAATCCCGAGAGAATCCAATGTAACTACTTGAATCTGTTCAGTGCGTTTCAGTTCATGTTCATGTCCTTCACGATGTAATGTTGAACCTCCACCATCATTACTTACAATATGAAGTGTTTGCACTCCGACTTGGTCTTTGCTGCCGAGTCCTAATTGTAGACAGTCAATATTGGTCGCACCAGAGAGAGCAACAGAACCACATAAAGCATAATAGGTCATTCGTTGGGGTTCGAAAGCATAAACATGTTTGGAATATGGCGCAAGTTCTATGGAATAGGTTCCACTATGAGCACCAATATCTAAAAAAGTGGTGTCAAGAGAACATAATTGTTTACACCAATCTATCAAGTTTTTTTCAAAGAGACCATTGTCTTTATAATAAGAGAGATTAACAGCAGGTAAAATATGAACACGCGCACGTGGAATAATGATTTGATTGGATGTGTCATCGGAGACGGATTCACTTGTTTTGAAGAGTAAAAAATAATCGGTTGCCATTCTTGTTGAAAAATAGATAAATGAATTTATATATTTTTGTGTAAAAGGGTTTTTTTCAAAGGTTTTTCAAAGGTTTTTATGTCATTGTATAATTTACAAATAGATTTCATATAACAAATTATTTACGCATTTTTCTTCACTTTTAATACAATCTTTTTCTCTGTGACTGGCTTCGTAATTATCGGTTTCTTTCCACCCCCAATTTTTTTATTTGTTCCCGGTTTCTTCTTATCCATTCGTCCCGCATTTTGTAATTCTACGCGCCATTCTCGATAACTATGATATGCTACTTTTAATGTTTCCAATTCTTGATTCCACATAGTTGCCAATTCCATATTCTTTAATGCTTCATACTCCATTCGAATATCCGCATGTTCTTTTCGCAATTTATCCACATTCTCTTTGGTCACTGAACTCATACGCATATGAATCAAATAATTATAAGTTGCTACGCCCGATTCATCATCATCTCCACCCTTTGTTAATCTATCAAATTTATGTTTCGCCAATAATGCGTCGACTTCTTGATTTGTTTTTCTTCTCATATCAATGGTTCCATCCAAATTCATTTCAATAAATCGGACACGATTCGAAATCTCGCGCAATCTCTTCTCCATTTCCGCAATTTGATATGCCTTTCGCAATTCATACATTCGCATACGAACCCTATAATAATCCGAAATCACCTCATACACCGTATTATATTTCTTCAGTTTTCGATTTTCATCAAACATATGAATATTTGTTGTTCTGATTGTTGTAGTTAATCGCAGAATCTTCTCGACACCATCCGTTCCATGTTCATCTACATCATCAATCAATTCATCCAATTTCCCACGAGGAAATTCCACTTCAAAATGCACATTACATTCACTACATAATGATTTGAAGTCTTTAATCGTTGGCGCAATTCTCGCTCCTTGTTTATCCACACCTCCATCCATCAATCCCTCTAAAAATGTCTCATAAGGCATGGACCAAGTTCCAATAGGCAATTCACGAATCACGATTTTGTTCTCCCCGATTTTTTCATACACACCAGTAATCAAATATTTGTCATCTTGGATTTTCTCAACCGTTCCTTCGAATCCTTCATAATAAGGCAATAATTCAATCGGCGCGGTTTGTTCACCTGTCCTCAACATATGCTGAATATAATCAATCAATTCCGCGGGATTATATGATGGAATATTACATGAGAACCCAGTACCAATTCCCTTGATACCATTCACAAGTGCAAATGGGATAATAGGCGCATAATATTCGGGTTCTACAATTGTACCATCATCATCGATATAATTCAGTACGGCATCATCTACAGCAGGAAATATCGCACGTGTCAATGTATTCAACATAGTGAAGATATATCTTTCCGATGCACTATCATCACCGCCTTGTAATCGAGTGCCGAATTGTCCACAAGGCATTAATAGATTAATATTATTCGAACCAACAAAGGTCTGTGCCATGTTCACAATCGCCCCATTCAAACTCGCTTCGCCGTGATGATATGCGCTGTGTTCAGAAACATATCCGGAAAATTGTGCGACTTTGATTTCCGCTCGCAAATTGCGTTTAAACGCACTATATAATATTTTGCGCAATGAAATCTTTAATCCATCTACCATCGATGGAATCGACCTAGCACAATCATAATTACTGAAATGAATCAGTTCATTATCAATAAATTCGTCATAAGTGACACAAGTTCGCGATGTATCGAGGAAAGCATTCTTATTATAGTTTTCCAACCAGAGTTTGCGGTCATTTGCGCGTTTTCCATTAAACACTTTATCGATAGTGTCGTCACTGGTTTCGCCATTTGGTGTGAAATCTACTATTTTTTTATTCGCGAAATATTGTTTGAATTCTTCGGATGTGGAAGTGCCGAGACCTTTAAAATACTTGATTTTCCACAAATGTTGGTCCGCTTCATGCGCATGTTTCCATTGTTCATATTCACCTTGATTATAAAATACCAATGTTTCTTGTCCTCTTTTCGCACGCAAAATCGGGGTATTCATAAACGAAATAAAACCAGGAATCTGAGTGAGTGACCGCCATTCACAATGGAATAGATTAATACAAAGTGCTTTAATATGTGAACCATCCGTATCTTGATCACACATAATCATAATCTTTCCATAACGCAAATGTCTACGAACATCATCCATTGTTTTGTATTCTTTTCCATTTTCCAATCCCAAGATTTTCTTCATATCGGTGATTTCTTTATTATCACTAATTTTCGAACGAGTTTCGCCTCTCACATTGAGTACTTTTCCACGCAAAGGATAAATGCCAATTGTGTCACGGTCGCGCTGAGACAATCCGGAAACAATGCCGGCAAGAGCACTTAATCCCTCACATAAAATCAGTGTACAATCCGCCGATTTAGCGCCATCTCCTGCGAAATTAGCATCAATAAAATTCTGGATACCACGAATATTTTTCACTTTTTGTCCATCTGTTTTCTTGGCCGCCGCCTTATTTTCTTTCACTTGTGTCAATTCACACGCCGTATTCATGACACCCATTTTTGCGATTTTCTCGATAAAAGCATCACTTACTGTACAAGTAGAACCGAATTTATTCGAAGGTGTATTCATATGGTCTTTGCTTTGACTATCGAAAGCCGGATTCACAATATCACAACGCAAGAATAAGAATAGTTGTTCACGAATCGAAGATGCGTTTACTTTTACTTTTTTCTTGGTTTCGATATAATCGGCGAGTTTGCGAACAATTTGTCCCATGATATAATCGACATGTTTACCGCCTTTATAAGTGCAAATACCATTCACAAAGGATACTTGTTGGAATTGATGAATGGGTGAAAGAGCAATCGCATATTCCCATCGTTCACCATTACTTTCATAAACGCGAGGACTTTCAGTTTTCAGGCCGATATAAAGGTCAATATATTGTTGGAAATTCTTAATAGGGAGTGGCTGATTGTTAAAACGCACATTAATTTTCTTTTCACTGTGGTCAGAAACCGCACAAATATCATATACACGTTTTTGCAAAAGAGCCATTGTATCTGGTGTAATTCCCGAGATTCCAAGACGCGCATAATCAGGTTTGAAAGTAATACGAGTATAGGGTTTTACTGCACCTTTAAGTTTGGTAATAACAGGTTCAGACATGGTGGAAAGATTATCGCGGAATTCCTGATAATATTTCAATCCACGACTTGCGTCGACTGTTTCCACAGAACCAAAAGTTGACCAAATCAGGACAAGTTTGAATCCGAAACCATTTTTGCCGCCGACAATACGTTCTTCATCTTTATTATAATTGGTGGAAGTGCGTAATTCTCCGAAAATCATTTGTGGAATCCAAATATCATATTCAGGATGTTTGGCAATATCGATGCCGTCACCGTCATTTTCCATTACAATGGTTCCATCAGGTTGGATAGAAACATGAATGTATGTGA